>Ga0310695_10010460_pt1 | contig 13554 bp, 7 predicted proteins | sample RumenRJG_04DNA_FD_203882 | JGI IMG/M metagenome (GOLD analysis project Ga0310695, IMG submission 203882) | Bovine rumen microbial communities from Lethbridge, Alberta, Canada - RJG_04 (v2) (version 2) | ecosystem: Host-associated > Mammals > Digestive system > Stomach > Rumen | place: Canada...
TTCGTTCCCTCTGAAGAAAGTTCTGCTTTTATTTTTCCTTCTATAAAATAAGCGTCACCGGGAATGACCGTAAGTTTTTCGTCCCGGTCTGAAAGGGAAAGAGAGGCTTCGCATGAGGCGGCTGAGAATGAGTTGATTCCAGAGATAAAGCTCACCTCAAAGCCTGACTCCTGAATGATAGCGGAAGTCCGGGCGGCGGTTGACCAGAGCGACACGTCTCCGATAGAAAGCATTGCGACATTCTTTCCTTCTGAAAGGAATTCTTTGCATTCAGATGCGATTGCCCTGTACTCGGCGGCGGATTTTTCACGGTCCCGTGTCATTGAAAATGTGCACGGAATAAGCTTTTTGCCGGAAAAATCTATTTCATTTTCGAGGCTTTTTATCGTATCGAGGGCGATTGTATTCCGCCCGCTTTCGGGATAGAAAATGATTTCACAATTCTTGAGGATTCTGACAGCCTGTAAAGTTAAAAGCTCAGGATTTCCGGCTCCGGTACTGAGCGCATAAAATGTTCCGTTCATGATTGAAAAAAAATAAAAAAAGGCGCAGTCATGCTAAAGAACACAACCACGCCTTTATTATGACTACTGAAGAGTCAAATCACCTTCTTTAATCCAACCAATTTTGCGGAGAAGGTTTCCGAAAGCCCAGCTCAAAAGGCCCGGCAATACGAAGCAGATTAAGACAAGACCGATCCAGTCGAATGCTGTCGGAGCAATTACTTCAGCACCGTGATTCAATGCGGCTTCCGACGGTGAGAACCAGCCTGCGATAACGCCAATCTGACCTACAAGACCGCATGTACCCATTCCTGAAGAAACGGCAGCTCCGTTCATTTCGAGCTTGAAAAGGCAGGTTGCAATCGGACCTGTGATTGCAGAGGCAAGTGTCGGCGGAATCCAGATTTTTGGATTTTTTACGATGTTAGGCATCTGGAGCATTGAAGTTCCCAGGCCCTGAGAAAGAATGCCGCCCCAGCCGTTCTCGCGGAATGAAAGGACAGCGAATCCGACCATCTGTGCAGAACATCCTGCAACGGCAGCTCCGCCAGCAAGGCCTACAAGACCGAGGGCGGCACAGATTGCGGCAGAAGAAATAGGAAGTGTAAGTACGATTCCGACTACAACAGAAATGATGATTCCCATTACGAAAGGATGAAGTTTTGTAGCCCAGACGATGATGTTTCCGATAGAAGAAGCCGCAAGCCCAATATATTTTGCAAAAAGAATCGTAAGAAGCGCGCCCGAAAGAATCGTGACAAGCGGAGTCACGATGATGTCAACCTTTGTCTTTTTGCTGACAAGATTTCCAAGCTCAGCCGCAATCACCGCAATCACCAAAACTGCAAGTGGACCACCAGCCCCGCCAGTAACATTTGCCGCACTTCCTACTGCAACGAGCGAGAACAAAACAAGGGCCGGCAATTTCATGGCAAAACCGATGCCTACAGCCATAGCCGCACCCACAACATGTCCGTCAGTGGCAAAATTGCCCGCATCAACTAAAAACTGGAAGACAGGATTTGTTCCGAGGCGCAAAAGCTGCTGCCCCAAAGTCTTGATAATCGTTCCAATCAGAAGGGAAGCAAAAAGTCCCTGAGCCATACCGCTGAGAGCGTCAATCAAATAACGCTTGACGAATCTGTTCATAAAATCTCCTATTGATAAAAAAATGTAACTCAAAAAACAAAAAAGTGCTACTATCTCTCCCCGGCGAAGGCAAAATCCTCTGTCATAAAATCCGGGTTGATCGCTTCCATATTGAGCCGAACTTCCCAGTGCAGGTGCGGTCCCGTGGCCAAGCCTGTCGCACCCGAAAGTCCAAGCAGCTCGCCTTTCTCCACCATCTGCCCCACTTCTACGTTAAGGCTGCTCATGTGATAATAAAGCGAATAAAGCCCCGGCAAATGCTCCACGCATACGCTCCAGCCGGTCGTAATTCTGTCCTCTGCCATCACAATCTTGCCACGGCCACATGAGTGAACCTCGCTTCCGGTGGGAATGCCATAATCGATTCCGTAATGAAGGCTCGTGGAGCTTTTTCCATTTGAATAGGCAAAAACCCGCCTGTCGCCAAAGAATGATGTGCGGCGAGTGGCAGGCGTTGGGGCGGCAAATGCAGTTGTCTCGTACACGGCATCGTAATTTTTGGTATCGAGAATCGCATTAAGCCGTTTGATTTGGTTCATCCGCTCGCTTGAAGTATTCGTCCTGATTTTCGTATTTGACGAATTGAGCGGGATTGTCTCGGAAATAAACTCTTTTTCGGTGATTTTAAATGGAAGCTCCAAAATCCCCCTTCTTCCGAATGCGACAAATTCAATTCTCGCCACATAATCACCGATTTTTGCCCATGTTGAGAGAGGTGCAGAGCCAAGAAGAGAGGCTTTCACATGCTTTTTGCTCGCATTTTTTTCGATTTTATAGAATTGTGCTTTTGTCGTCGGCTTTTTGGCAAAGTTTCCGTCGTCAAGCACACGATAGATTTCAAGATTTCCGGCTTCAGTAAAATTCGGATTCAGTTTTTTGATAAACTTTTTTTTGGAAGTTTCAAATTCAAGCCGCAAGAACACAGCGTCACCAGGTTGAAGTGACTCCTTGTAAAAAGCCGTGAGGTTGAAATCATCATATTCAATCCGCTTTGACTCAGAAAAGGCAAAAAACGGAAGCAAAATCAAAAAAAAAGCAAGAATTTTTTTCATAGTCACAACCAGAGCTTATCCATTTCTTTAAAACGCTTTGAAAGCCAGTTTTTGAGATATTCCTGAGCCTCCGCCTGATTTTTGCATCCAACCGAAGCCTCACACAATTCATGAGCGCCCATCTTATCCTTTCCGATATTATTCCATCGTTCTGTGTTATGCCTGAAATTCTCGGAATATGCCGACTGAGCCGCATCAAGAAAATCAATTACCTTGCCAGCGATATTCTGCTTGTGAGCAAAAGCCCATTTCTGGCGGACCATCTTCTGGAACCAGTCACAATTGATAAAAATCATCATCCACGGATTGCCAGTTCCCTCGTTCTGATGGTTCACATCCCAGCTTACCGCTCCTGCATAGATTCCTTTTGAATCCGCACAGAAATTCTTGTTGCCAAAAGCTGAGTCAAAATCCCACGGAGCTTCAAATTTAAGCTTTTTGGCACCAGTTTCAGAAAAATCAATGTCCATGTAAAAACTCGACCAGAACAAATCAGGGTCGCAGGCAATCTCACACAAGATGTAAGTGTTCACAAGAGATGCGACATCGATGTACTTTGAGACACAATCATAGCTGTTCTTGATGCTCGTATTCTCACGCAAAGCCGTAAAATCATCGTTGAATTCAAAATATTTCTGATTGTAAACAGCTTCGTAACAAATCTTCCATAAATTGTTCATGAATGAGCTTATGAAAGCCTTTTGCTCAGGAGAAGTGATGTCGCTTTTGATTGTATAGCCCTTATTGAGCATAAGGCTTATTTTCTTTCCGTTTATGTCAAGGATGTCACCGAGGTAGTCAATCTCAAAATTCTCATCCTCAGAAAAATAATATCCGTCAAACTCCAGAAGATAGCCTATGTCCGTGCCTTTGTATTTTTTTTCGACCTCGGCAATATCGACTCTGCCCTTTTTGATTTGCTGCTGCTCGGCAAGAAGATACACGCCCCAATATTCTGAATTGACATAGACTTCAACCAGCCTAAAATCACTCGAATAAGCAGAAGAAAGAAGCTTGCTTATATAAAAGGCGCTTGCATCACGCAGCTGTGACCAGTCCTTGTAACTTGCGAGCAAAACCCAATCCTTAAATTCCTTTCCACCGTTGAGGCCTAGCATACTTTGCTTTTTGTCAAATTTGATGCGGAGGGGCTTTTTGTCGTAAGAAGTAGTCCAGTTCCCGCGGACTTTTACTTTTGCATCAATATTTTCAAGCGGAACAGAATCTTCGCCGTCAGAAACGCTTATCGTACATTTTTCATACCAGGGAGCAGGATTCGGAACTTCCGGCATCCAGTGAAGCATCTGTTTTTTTACAGCCTCGGAAAGTGGTTCCGTAACAAAATCATTCTTTTTTGACTCAGAATTGATTTGAATCACCGGCATTTTTGTGCTGATTTTTGGTGAATAATCGCTGACATATTCAGGTGTAGAACCTGATTTTACAGAATGGCAAGCCGAAAGTAAAACTAACGGCGCAAGAATAATTATAAATATGCTTTTTTTCATGGAATGATTATAGCACAAGCGAAAAAAAAAGGGGATGTCTAATAAGTATATGTCATTGCCGTGCTCGACACGGCAATCTATTGCATTATAAGCAAATAGATTTTCGGGTCAAGCCCGAAAATGACAGTTTTTGAACTTTTTAGACATCCCCAGTAAAAAAATTACATCACCAACTTAACTTCTGTTACAGCTGTGAGCTTGCTTTCCGGGATGTAGTTGTCTGTGAACTTCTCGCCGTTGACGTAGAACTCAGAGAAGCCGCTTTCTTTTCCGTTCGGGTTCTCAACTGTAATCTTGAGTTTTTTGCCACGGAAAGTCTTTTCGATTGAGAAGCCTTTCCAGTCCGAAGGAATAGAAGGAGCGATGCGCAAACCGCCGAAGTCTGGGCGCATACCCATGATACCTTCAACACAGCCAACCATTACAGTTGAAGCTGTACCTGTGAGCCAGTGAACGTGGCTTCGACCGAAGTGAGGGCTTGCCTTTCCTTCTGTGAACTGACCGTAGCAGTATGGCTCAAGAACGCGAACCTCAGCCTTTTCGTTCTGTACAGACGGAGCATTTTCCATGAAGTACTGGAATGCAGCCTTACCATGTCCGCTCAAAGCCTCAGCAAGGATAATCCATCCCTGTGACTGAGAGAAGATACCAGCATTCTCTTTGACACCTGCGTTGTAAATTACAGCGAGTGCGCCGTCAAATGCGTGTGAGTGATATGGTGGATCCATGAGGACTGCACCGTACTCTGTGTTGAGCTGCTTCTGAACAGAAGCGAGTGCCTTTTCTGCCTGCTCTTTTGAAGCAAAGCCAGAAATGACTGACCAGCTCTGTGGGTTGAGCCACATGTTTGCCTCTGGGTCGCCTTTTTTACCGATTGTCTCGCCAGCCTCTGTGAAGCCGCGAATGAATCGGTCTTCGTTCCAGCACAAATCATTGAGGAGTTTTTTGAACTCTGCCTGCTTTTTATCGATGAATGCGATATATTCAGCATCTTTTTTGTACTCTGCGAAGTGGCGGATTACAGTCATTGCGTAGTAATACTGGAATGCAACGAAAGAAGACTCGCCGTTTTTGCCCAGGCGGAGACAGTCGTTCCAGTCAGCATAAAGGCCAGCCGGCAAGCCGTGTGGTCCGAGCCGTTCCATTGAGAAGTTGATTGCACGCTTCAAGTGCTCGTAAACAGTACCTGAATCTTTGTTTGCGAACGGAATTACTTCGTCGATGAAAGCCAAGTTTCCTGTTTCTGAGATATATTTGAACACAGTCGGGAAGAGCCAGAGAGCATCGTCTGCTCGGTAAGCCGGGTGACCAGTCTCTTTTACATAAGAAGCGTCATCCGGAGTATCCTCGTGACCTGCATTGTGTGTGAATTTTACGAGTGGCAAGCCGCCGCCATTGTCAACCTGTGCTGAGAGCATGAAGCGAATCTTCTCAACAGCCATCTCAGGAGCAAGGTGGATGACACCCTGAATGTCCTGAACTGTGTCGCGGTAGCCGTATCCGTTGCGGAGACCACAATAGATGAATGAAGCGGCGCGTGACCAGATGAATGTCATGAAACAGTTGTAAGCGTTCCATGTGTTGATCATTGTGTTGAATTCTTTGCTTGGTGTGTTGACCTGGAAGTTCTCGAACTTGCCGTGCCACCATTTTTTGAGGGCTGCAACTTCGTCTTCACAAGTTTTCTCAACATCAGAATATGTAGCGATGATTTTCTCTGCTTCGTCAGTGTATTTCATGCCAACGATGAAAGCGATTGATTTTTCTTCGCCAGCTTTGAGTTCGATAACAGTTGAGATTGCTCCACATGAGTTTTCGTTGTAAGAAAGATGATTTCCAAGGTCGCCAGTTTCTACTCCGACAGGGTTTGCATAAGAGTGATAGCGGCCGATGAATTCTTCTTTGTCACCGCAGTAAGAAGCAACCGGGCTTCCTGCCAGGCCAAGAACGCGCTCTGTAACACGTTTTTCGTCAATCTTCTTGCCCTTTTCGATGTCAGAAAGATTTCCGTGAACCTGATGAACTACGCGGTTCTTGTCAAAATATGTGCGGCCAATGAAAAGGGAATACTGAAGGTTCACCTGATCCTGCTCGTAGTTTGAGTTGTTTGTGAACTCAGCATAGCCTGTGATTGTGAGCTTGCGAGTTTTTGAAGAATTGTTCTTTACTTTGAGCTTCCAGACTTCATAAGACTGGTTGAGAGGAACATAATAGAGTGCCTCAGAATGAATGTCAGAATAGTCAGCGAGCATGCGTGTGTAAGCTGTACCGTGGCGGCACTCGCTCTTGTAGCTGTTCAAATCTTTGCCAACAGGCTGCCAAGAAGCAGACCAGAAATCTTTTGATTCGTTATCGCGGATATAAATATAACGGCCAGGCTGGTCGAAATTGTTAAAAACATAGCGCAAAAGTCGACCGTTCGCACCTGATTTTGCGAAGCTGTAACCGCCCGCATTGTTTGAAATCAATGCACCATACTCTGGCGAACCAAGATAGTTTGCCCATGGAGCTGGAGTGTCAGGGCGAGTGATAACGTACTCACGAGCTTCATCATCAAAAAAACCGTATTTCATCAAATTCTCCTTTTCGCGGCCTCTTTCCAGAACGCATTTTCATTGAATTTTTCTCATTATATGAGCAAGTTTCTAGCAAATAGTAACATTATCTTTGAAAAAATATCAAAATAACGCACTTTTCACGCATAAAACTGTCCATATTTACGACAAGGTTGTAGTAATTTTTCCATTAGAGCATACTTATTCAGATTTTGTCAAGAAGAAAAATCCAAGAAAATTAATTTATTCCGCTTCCAATCAGCATGCTGTGACCAAGAGAAACTGGCTTAACTTCGATTTTCTGCTCGATTTCGTTAATCACATCCTGGACATGAGTGATGATTCCGAGCATTTTCCCCTGCTTCTGGAGATTTTTGAGAGCGTTTATTGCCTCAGTCAAAAGCTCGCCGCTCAAAGTTCCGAATCCTTCATCAAGGAAAAGAGAATCCACGCGCACATTACGGCTTGCGAATTCCGAGATTGCAAGCGCAAAGGAAAGACTGACCAAGAATTTCTCGCCGCCACTGAGATTTGAGACCGAACGAGGCTTTTCAAAATAAATGTCCTGAATTTCAAAATCAAGAGATGCAGGCTCTTTTTGCACCACACGATACCGTTTTGTAATCCCAAAAAGATTTTTGTTGGCAAGCGACAAAAGCGAATTGAATGCGAGGCTCTGAACAAAGACCGACAAATCCGCACCCTCACGTGTTCCAGCCCATTTATTCATCTGCTCCCAAGTTCCGTACTCTTCCTGCAATTTTTCGTATTCGGAAAGGATTTTTTTCGCACGCTCCTTATTCTGCTCGTTCGTCGAAAGTTTTGTCTTAATATCAATCAAATCTGCGTTCAGCTTTTCTTTTTGAAGAAGAAGTTCATTTCGTTTTGAGAAGATTTCTTCCTTATTATCAGGATTTTTGGAATCCGATTCTTTAAGAAGATGCTTGAGTTCTGCCTCTTTTTCAGCCAAAAGTTGTTCCAGCTGAGTTTTTTTTGCAAGGAGAGCGGCTTTTTCTTCTTTGGCTTCATTCTGCTCCTTCTCAGCCGCCTCAACGCTCTTTCTCAGGTCAGCGATTTTCTGAGTCTTTTGATTTTCCTCTTCATCGACATTTTTTGAGCCGAAAAGTTCCTCACGCTCAGCAGAAAGTTTTTGAAGAAGCTGATTTTCCTGCTCGAATTCAGCACTTGCCTTTTCAAGATTTTCTTTTTGAGCCGAAAGATTTTCCTGAACAGTGTTTTTTTCGGCTATTTTTGCAGATTTTTCGTTGGTGAATGATTTTTGCTGCTCGGTCTTTTGATTCCATGCCTGTAACCGGATTCTCAATTCTGAAAGCACCGAATCAAAATTTTCTTCCGTGGCGGATTTCTGCCAGATTGAAAGAGTTTCGTTTATCTCCGCAAGGATTTTCTGGCTGTTTTCTTTTTGAGAAAAAAGATTTTCACCAGCATTTTTGATTTCAGCCTCAAGGGAACTGATTTTTTCGGCAAGCGAATTGATTTTTGAAATGATTTCCTCACGCTTTTGGGTAAGGTTTGAGCTTTCATGAGCGATTTTAACCGCATGCTCCGAGCCAAGAATTTTTTCTTCTTCCAAAGGCTTTTCTTCCGCCTCGCAATTTTTGCCCGAATGATAAACGCTTCCACAAACCGGGCATGGATTTCCTTCTTTGAGCTGGGTCTGTAAAATCTTTGCGATAAAAACCGCATCGCCGGCGACAAAAGATTTTATCATCTCGTCGATTTTTTTTAGCTCGCCCCCGCCCTCTTCTTTTTGCAAAGTGATTTTTGAAAGTTCTGATTCGAGAGAAGTTTTTTGCTTTTGAAAAGCTGAAGCCGAAACCTTGGCTTGATTAAATGAATTCTTCAAAGCACCGATTTTTGCCGCCGCCTCGGAGATTTTCGCATCATTTTCGTTCTCAGAAAGATATTTTTCGACTTCGGAAAGTGAAGATTCAAGCTCGGAGATTTTTTCGGTAAGGAATGCAATTTTTTGCTGGCTTTCACTCAAAGCCTTTTCTGCGGAAGTTTTTCGGTTCTTTGATTCGATAAAAGTTTTCTGCTCGGAAGCAATTTTTACATCAATCTCACGAACTTTCTTCCATAGTAATTGCTGATTTTCAAAATCTTTTTGCTCACTTTCAAGCTGAGTTTTCAAGCTCACGGCTTTTTCTTGTGCCGCACAAAGTTTTTTATCAGATTCGGCTAGTCCAAAAGAGATATTTTCGCTTTCTTTTTTGAGTTTATCGATTTCCTCAAAGAAGGAAAGTTGTTTTTCAAGTTTGGAAAGATTTTTTTCGGTAGCCGAAAGATTTTTTGCAATCTCTGTCTCGGAGTCCGCCGCTTGTTTTTCATCTTCCTCGCTCAGAATGAGGCTTTCAATTTCTTCTTTTTGAGTTTTCACCAGCTGAAAATTCTTTTTGATTTCACTGAATTTTTCTGCAATTTTCTTTCCGATTGCACGGTATCGCTCTGTTCCTGTGAGTTTTTCAAGAATCTCAGCCCGCTCCCTGGCACCGCTTTCCAAAAATGCACTGAACTCGCCCTGAGCAAGCATAATCGAACGGCAAAACTGCTTGTAATCAAGCTGAATTATTTTCTGAGTCTCTTTTTCAAAATTAGCCCCACCGCTGCCAGAAGCAACAATCTCTTCCTGTGATGAAAAAAGCTCTCCCAAGTCAGATTTTTCGCCATCAATTTTGGTGATTTTAAAAGAAGTTTTCTGCAGATTTCCTTCGGATTTTCCGCCTGCCCGTCTCTGCTCAAATTCGGAGACAAAAACGCCTTTTTTGCAGGAATAGGTAACTGTTGCCCGGCAAAATCCTGTCCCGCGGGTCATAATCTCGTTTCCACCCTCACCGTTGTTGATTGCTTCCAGGCGGGGCGTACGTCCATAAAGGGCAAGCGTAATCGCGTCGAGCAGAGTGGTCTTTCCACTGCCAGTCGGTCCGTGAATCACAAAAATGTCGTGGTTCTTTGCATAATCCGGGTGTGTAAAATCAATTGACCATTTGCCTTTTAAAGAATTAAGGTTTTCAAATTCGAGTTTTGTGATTCGCATAGTTAAATTATAGCAAAAATCTGTGGAAAATTCACTTGAAAAACTCAAAACGCTCCGCTATCCTTTTACATCATGACACAAATCCCCAATATTTTGAAAAAACTTGAGGGAACTTCTGTTTACGGCACACTTTTGAGCATCGAAAGCTCCTACGAACGAATTGAATCAGAACAAGGCGAATGGTACAAAAAAAGCAATTTTAACTGTCCTTCCGGCTGCGGCTCATGCTGCCACGGTTTTGAGCCAGACTTAATCGAAGGCGAAGCACTTTATATGGCGGCCTGGCTTTTGGAAAATCAGGAAGCAACTGCAAGAAAAATCGCACAGGGGGATTTCCCATTCCAGCATGAAGACGGAACATGCAAACTTTTTAAGGCTGACTCACCTTTTCATTGCTCGATTTATGGTGGCCGTCCTTTTATCTGCAGGCTTTTTGGAGCTTCAAGCTTCCGCTCACGAAATGGCGAAAAAGTCTGGCGGCCATGCAAATTTTATCCAGATGAATATCTTTTAAAGCACAATCCCCCTCTTCAAAAAAGGCAGTATTCAGAATCCGAAACTGTTCAGGTGATTGGGGCTGTTCCACCGCTCATGAGCGACATGACAGGAGACGCAAGTTCTTCTTCAAACGGAGAGACTTTTTTGATTCATGAGATTTTACCGCAAATGATTCAAAGGCTTTTGTGGCTGATTGATATGAACGATAACGGAAACGACAATCCGAACGGAACGCCGTCGCCAGTTGCGGCTTAATCACACATCTGCATAAATAAAGGTAGGAATTTCTCCAGCGCGGCTTTGCCTTCCTCACTTTCGGCACTTAGGCCTGTTTTGGACAGAATCAGCTGCGTGAAGATTTCTTTGTCGTCGAGATTTTTAATTTCTGCGGCTTCAAAACTTTCAAATGAAGATGAAAAGATTTTCTCAGAATCAGCAATTTTCCAGCTAACGACATCCACATTTTCTGGCAGGGATTTTATTGCCTCGGCCAAAAACTCCTGTGAGTTCACGCCAAGCTCGCGTTTATAGCAAAGTTCGACAAAAGCAGGCTTATTTTTTCCTTCGTTTTTCTCGGTCTTTGACATTGCCGAAAGTTTTTCAAGTTCCGATTTTATTTCAGCCAAAGTTCCACTTATTCTTCTATATAAGTATGTTCTCGGTGTCTCAATTTTTTCGACATTCAGATTTGATTTTTCACCAGCCTTTTCAATCTCAACGCACAAAACATGGTGCGGCTGATTTGCCTCATCAAAGCCCATCACAAACGGCGAGCCTGAATATCGGATTGCAGGATTTTTTGCAACCATCGAAGCATAGTGAATATGACCGAGCGCGACATAATCCACAGAAGGAAAAACGGAGATTGGAACATTTCCGAGCGTGCCAAGAACATCGAGAACCTTCATTCCGTCATCAGTTTTTTCGTTAGATTTTTTATCAGAAAGCCGACCTTCCAAATCTGCAGCGTACAAATGTCCGGTCGCAATCACAGGAACAGGCCTTCCAGCCCGCAACTTTTCGGCTTCTTCAAACACGAGAGTATATAATTTTTGATATACTTTTGAATATAAATCTTCATCAGAGCATTTTTCAGATTCCGAAAGAAGGTTACGAAGCTCCAGTTCTCTCACAAAAGGAATTGCCATGCAGATTCCGCATACATTTTCAGTGGAATCTTTAAGCTCAAAGCACATCTGTGCAGGAAGGATATTGTTGATTGTGCCGACAACGCGGATATTCAGGACTTCAAGCAATTCTTTTGCGCTGTCAAGCATCACGGCCGAATCGTGATTTCCGCCGACAATTATCACATTTTTGCAGGATGTTTCGACAAGAGAAGCAAGGAAGGTGTAATAAAGCCTTCGGGCATCGACGCTCGGATTTGCGGTATCAAAAATATCGCCCGCAATCACAAGAGTATCAGCATTTTTTTCGATGATAAGATTTTTGAGCCAGCGCAAGAAAGCCTGAGCTTCCTCACGCCTGTCAATTTCGTGCATCTGATTGCCAAGATGCCAGTCAGCAGTGTGAATAAATCGCATAAATTATTGCAATGGAGCAAAATAGCCTGTCTCATCACGACCACTACGGTTCATAATGAAAGCCTCAAGCTCTACAGGCAAGTATCTCTGACCAAAATCCGTGGCCAAGCTAGAATCATAAGAAAGCACATAAGTTCCGTTCGGAATGTTGATGATGTCATCGACAATGCTGGTCAAGCCCTCATCGCGGTAAACATAGTATGCGCTGCCTTCTGTATGATCACAGATAAAGTTAAGCTCTGGCTCCGCCGCTCCCTGCGAGAGAAGCAAGTTGACAAAAGAAATCGCATTGTTGTTGAGGTAAGCAGTCAAATCGCTAAGGCCGTACTTGTCAAAAGCACCCTGAGTGATTTTTCCGTCACCGATGTAAACAATCGAAGATTTTTTTGCGGCATTAATCAGCGCGTTAGAACACATTCTGATTGCGACATCAAGCGAGACATTCTCAGCCGCTGGATTTTTTAGATTCTTAAGCTTGAAGTTACTTGCACCGCTCGGAGCCCCTTCATATTCAATCAAAGGAACTGCTCCCGCACTCACAATTCTGAGCGTACCACGATTATTCATTGCTGAGGCAAGTTCTTTTACAGCACTTTCCATTGTCTCCTCGTATTTTGAAGAAGAAACAGAACGGTCAATTAAAAGTGTTATGTCAGCATAATCATTTGCGTATGCAGCACCTTCAAGTTTGTAATTCAGCACAGGATTTTTGTTTTCCGTGATGAAGAAGTTGTTTTCTTTTAGGCCAACGACGCTCTGGCGAGAACGATTCTCAACTTTCACTTCTAGAGTAACACGCGGGAACGAATCAGAAAGAATGCGCTCAATCTGAACAAAAAGACCACCGACAAGCTCAGAAAGTTTTGCCATCACAAAGACTTCATTTGAAGAGAAATCAGTGACAAGAATGTTTCCGTTGATGTCAGGAACTGCGCTCGTAAGCCGTGAAGGTGCGTTTCCAGAAGAAAGGTTCTCGAAAAGCGCACCAGTGTCAGTATCAATAGAATAAACTTTATTTTTATCGCAAATAACGAGATAACGCCCCCAGCGTTTCATCGACTCCGGCTTTTTGAAAGTCTTTGTCTTGCACAAAAGGCCAAGATAGTTGCCAGAAACATCAAAGCGGTAGACAGCACCTGTGAGACAATCGGCAACGAACACGTTATTTTCATAAACTGCGATTCCTGTGGGGCCTTTAAGCCCAGCAAAATCATCGCTCTTGTTTCCAAAGAAGAAAAGTGGATTTCCCTCACCGTCAAAAACATCAACACGGCTGTTTCCGAAATCGCTTACGTAAATGTTCCCGTCAGAATCCTCGGCAATGTACTGAGGCCCGACCATTTTTCCAACTGAAGCACCTTTTTCACCAATAAACTTGATGAAATTACCTTTTGAATCAAAAAGACTGAGCCTGTCGCCAGCAAATTCACTCACCAGAAGATTACCGTTGTGCAAGCGAATCAAATCCATGGGGCGGTCGAATCCGTTGAAGTAACCGCCGTTTCGCTCAATAACGAGACCATTCAAATCAAGTTTCAAAAGCTCATTAGTGCCATAAGAAAGCACCCACATTGTTCCGTCATTATTAGGAAGAACAGAAACGGGCTGGCTGAAAATAAAATTGCCCTCATTGTTTTTGCCAGCATAGCTTCCGGATTCGGTGTAACGAACAGGCTTTTCCAAAGAT
>Ga0310695_10010462_pt1 | contig 13552 bp, 12 predicted proteins | sample RumenRJG_04DNA_FD_203882 | JGI IMG/M metagenome (GOLD analysis project Ga0310695, IMG submission 203882) | Bovine rumen microbial communities from Lethbridge, Alberta, Canada - RJG_04 (v2) (version 2) | ecosystem: Host-associated > Mammals > Digestive system > Stomach > Rumen | place: Canada...
GACCGTCTAGGAGATATACTCCATGGGGAATCAGTTCTACCAGAATTGTGTGGTTTTAAGAATATTAATAAGTTAATGAATCTATCAGTATCGTTAGCGCCAGCATATCAGCGGCACCTCCCGGGGAGATTCCTTCCGCATCGTAGCGCTTTTTCATTTCTCTCAATCCATCCTCGCTAAAATCCTCAAGCAAGGCTTTGGCCTCTTTCTTCACTTCCTGGGCCCTTTCGTATCCGACCCTATGGATGACGCAGGTGTCGTCCAAGGTTGACATTATCCGCAGCAGTGTTTTCTGAAGAGGCTCCGCCGCAGCGGCCCCTGAGCGGAGCCGAAGGGCCACCGGTGTTTGGCCCGCAGTGCTGTCCGGGCCCGGCCGCGTCCATTCTCGCTTCGCTTCGCTCGCTGCGGCTGAGTACGGCCTTAGCCCGGCAGCACCTGCGGACGGCGACCCGGTGTATGCCAATCCGCGATAAAACGGCAGCCAGTCCTCGAAGAGGGACTTGTAGCCTTCCTGAGCGAACTGGAGAGCACCTTTGACACCGTATTCCTTAACAGCATTGGCACCGTGGGAGTCTTTACCCGGCGCTATCTGACCGGAAAGATTAGCAATCCTGTCTGACAGCTTTACGGCCGTGAAACATAAAGAGCTATCAATCAATAAGTTAGCTAATGTTGTCTGGTTATTATCCACCAGGCACATTGGCTTATCGTCCTGATAATCACCAAGTTGCGAATTACGGGCGATATCCAATGCTGAAAGAGCGGCGAGACCGAGGGCGAAGATCGCTCCGCGGTAGGTGTTCACTCCCCCTGTATATTCCATGACATCCGCCTCTATCGCCCTTCCAAACTCTCTGATCGAATTCACATCTGATCGGAGGAGTACCGCCGACTCAGACCATGCCACCCTCGGCACTGTAAGAGGGGGGACCGGAGCTTCGCTTTGCGAAGCGAGCGGTGGGGCCGAGCGCAGCGAGGCGTCTGAATGGCGGTACTCCTCCGATCCCGATTGTAGACAATAATCCATTGGCAGGTGGCGGATGAAGGAGCGGCGAATCACCTCGAGGCTTCCGCTCATGAGGGCGTAATCCATGTCGGAGTGGGCTCCGTTGCTGTCTTTGTCAACGAGTCCTGGCTTCATAGGAGTATCGAGCTCCATCTTGAGGGCTCTGACCATCAGCTCGGCGACCAAATAAGGCCATGTTGAAGGCGGCGTCAGCGCGGCGGCCGTGTGGAAACTGCCTTCTTTCAGAGCTTCCCGCACATCCGAAGCCCGGATTGCCGCAGCAGTCGCCTCCTCCGGGATAGCGAGGTTGCCGCCCGAGCCCGGCAGCGTCAATTCCGGCTCTGCCCTTCGACTCCGCTCAGGGACCGTGACGGCGGAGTGCAGTCTATGCCCGACGGCGACCTTAGAGATCTCCAGTCTCGGAATCTCGACAACGGAGACACCATATTGCGGGAGGACCTGTTTCATCAGGTCGTTATATCGGGCCGTAAGCTGATCAGTAGGCTCAGAGCCGACAAAACGGACTTTTGCTCCTAGTGCGGGAGCGATATGGCGGCCGAAGAGATCAAGGTCAAGAAGCATCTGAGTTTCAGAGGCTTCCGAAAGGTCTTTCAGGAAATATGTCGGAAAAGTCGCGGCAGAAATCTGATAGTCCGATCCGTCCAGGACAGTCGCCAAACCATCGCAGCCTGACTTGATCATCTCAAGTCTCTCCGAATATGGGAACAGCGACAAGTCCTCCTTAACCGGAATCACAAACAGTTTGTCCACCTGCCCCGAGGCTTTCTCTACCAGATACTTATGTCCCAACGTGAACGGATTGGCGTTCATGACTATCACCCCTATAGATCCCTCGCTACACTCAGGATGACAAGAGACATGTGCGAGATAGTCCTCGACGCCGTGACTGTTCTCCATAAGGATCGCTAGAGGAGCCGTAGCTATGGTGTGGAAGCCGAGACTGGTGAAAACTGCCTCGTTCTCCGGTTTAGTGAATACTTTGAGATTGGAAACGCCCTTCCCGGAAGCGTAGGCGATCACATGGGAAAGAAGCGGAGCGAGAAGACCCTTGGACCTCTCCGCGGAATCGACAGCCACACATTTGATGAGGTCAGCGGACAGACCAGCCCCAGCAGCGATGGAACCATCTTCCCGAAGGACACAAAAATAATCCTCAACGGACTCCAGACGGAGAGCATTAGCCGAAAGAAAAGTCTCGACCTGCCTCCTGAAACGAGGAGATCCCATTGGGATTCGTTGAATGTTAGTTATGTTTCCTTCTGTTTGCACCTGCTTGCAAGCTTTCCAATACTCCCGGTTCCGCCTGCTGTGGAACAACGTTACAAATGTAATAAATCGTTATAGATTTACAAGGGTTTTATTATAAATTTAAATAAGAATTGACTAAAGTTTGAATTATTTCAAGCAACTCGTCGATAGAGTGAGTCCGAGCCCGCATGCATTCCCTGGCCGGTCGGTCGCATAGAAGGCACTTTCTTGGCCCGAGTCCGAGTTCCTCCCGACCGATCGGAGCGACAGTGGTTTCCGCCGGACAGCCGCTCGAGCCCGGCCGCGTCCATTCTCGCTTCGCTCCGCTCGCTGCGGCTGAGTACGGCCTAAGCTCGACAGCTGCTCCGGCGAGAACAATGACATCCAGATCCATTAAGCGGCCGAGGGGATGGGTGTCTTCGATTCGGCAAGTAAGGCGCTTGGTCTCGAGGGGATCCATATTCACAAGAAAGAACCCTTCAAATCCGGTATCCAGGTCCCGAAGCTCCTCATATTCAACTTTGAAAGCCGCACGTACGGCCTCCACTCCAGCCCCGGCTATCACCAAGGAAGCATCGTTTCTTTTCACCGGACCTGGAGGCTGTACCGTCAAAGAAATAAGCGAAAGGCCAGGATTGGCCTCCAGCAGCTCCCGCTGCCTCGCCACCCTGGCCTCCCGGCTCTTCAGTATTTCTTCCAGAGTCATAAAACCCATAAAATGTCAAGGTGTCCACTTCCGGACCCATGCCACCCTCGGCACTGTAAGAGGGGGGACCGGAGCTTCGCTTTGCGAAGCGAGCGGTGGGGCCGCGAAGCGGCGGTCAAGGAAGTGGAGCACCTTGACATTTTAAATGATGTTGTAGATCTTGTCCAGGACTTTGCCGTGGCGGTCCATGACGACGCCGACGACCTTGTCGCCGAAAGGCAGCGGATCGGGAACACCGATAACGCTTGTAGCCTTGGCGGCGAGATCATGGATGTCAACGACCTTCAATCCGGCGGCCTTCAGACGCTCGGCGATCTCAGGACGACGAGGATTGACAGCTATACCATATTCAGTGACAACCACATCGACACCGGCGCCAGGAGTGATGAGAGTCGTGACCTTAGGAACGACGCACGGGATCCTGCCCCTCAACAGAGGGCAGACGATGATTGAGAGAGCGCTGTCCTCAGCAGTGTCAGGATGGCCTCCCACAGCGCCACGTATGATTCCGTCGGAACCCACAAGCACGTTGACGTTGAAGTCAACATCAACCTCAAGGGCTGAGAGGATCACGATGTCAAGGGCATGGACGGCTGAACCGGGATTATCAGCGCTGGCGTACTCGACGGCCGAAACTTCCTGGTGGAGCTGGTCAGATGCGATTGACTCAGCGGCGACCTTGTCAAACGACTGCACGTCGATAAGCTTGCCGATGAGACCCTCCTCATGAAGCTTGACCATGTGGGCGGTGATGCCGCCGAGGGCGAAGGAAGCCTTGATCCCCTTCTCGATCATGCTCTCACGAATATACTTGACAGCGGCAAGAGAGGCTCCGCCGGTACCAGTCTGGATCGAGAAACCGTCCACGAAATAACCACTGTTGATGATCACCTTCGCTGCCTGCTGGGCAAGCAATATGTCACGGGGATTCTTGGAGTCACGGATAGCTCCGGAGGAGATTTTGGAGCTGTCTCCCACGGAATCCACAACCACCACAGACTCCACGTCACAAGCCGAGATAGACTTCGGAACATTCGGATACTCAACGAGATCGTCAGTCAGGACGACCACGTGGTCGGCATACTTGGCGTCAGGCAGGGCATAGCCCAGAGAGCCACAAATCGACTTGGCGTTCTCACTGCGGGGGCAACCTGAAGCGTTGCCGAGCTCATCGCATGAAGAGGCTCCAAGGAACGCGACATCAATGTGCAATTCCCCATTCGCGATGGCGCTTCCGCGGCCACCGTGTGAGCGGAAAACCACCGGCTCAGCCATAAGGCCATGGGAGATCTCATTAGCGAGCTCACCGCGAAGACCCGAAGTTGATATTCCGGTAATAACCCCATTCTTGATGTGCTCGATCAGAGGAGCGTGCACATCGGAAAGGCTTGAGGCGGCGAGTTTGAGATCCTTGAACCCCATCTCGGCCAACTTGGCGACAACCATGTTGACAACCTTGTCGCCACCACGGAAATGATGGTGGAAAGATATGGTCATGCCATCCTTGAGGCCGCTGCGGCGGATGGCTTCTTCAAGAGTGACTACTTTAGTGTTTCTCATGACAATTCCTCCTCATTCAATATTCCAGAAGCTACAGCAAGGGATATGACCCTTTCGGCGCGAAGGACGACCGGACGGTCAACCATCTTGCCATTGACAGCGATAACGCCGGAGCCCTTCGCGCGGGCCTCCTTGATCGCCGCAATGATCCGAAGAGCCTTGTCAATGTCTTTCTGCTTAGGAGCGAAGACCTCGTTGACGACCTGAATCTGGCGGGGGTTGATGATTGACTTGCCGTCGAAGCCGAGATTCTTGATCAGCTCAACCTCTTTGCGGAAAGTCTCCATGTCATCGAGGTTGGAATACACAGTGTCGAAACAGGCGATTCCGGCAGCCCTGGCGGCCACGACTATGGTCTCCCTGGCGAGCAGAAGCTCCGATCCTTCAGGAGTCCTGGGGGTCTTGAGGTTGGCCGTGTAGTCCTCGGCGCCAAGCGCAATGCCCATCATTCTCTTGGATGCAGTGGCGATCTCGTAGGCATTGACAATACCAAGGGCACTCTCAATTGCGGCCATAATCTTGGTACGTCCGACGCAACCAAGTTCCTCCTCGACTTTGATGATCTCCGCCTCAAGCTCCTTGACCTCATCAGCGGTCTCAGTTTTGGGCATACGGATCACATCCACACCGGCCTTGACGACCGCCTCGACATCCTTATGGCCATAAGGAGTGTTCAAGGGGTTGATCCTGACCACCATCTCGGTGTCACCGTAATCGATAGTCTTAAGAGCATTGTAAACAAGCAAACGGGCGGCGTCTTTCTCGGCCATGGTCACGGAGTCCTCAAGATCGAGCATGATGGAATCCGGTCCGTAAATATGGGCGTCCGCCATCATCCCGGGATTGTTACCAGGGACGAACATCATGGTTCTTCTAAGCCTTTCCATACTACTTCCAGACATCTTTGCCGGTGGCGCGGACTGCGGCGGCGGTTACACGTGCGCGGATAGTGCAGTCAAGGGCTCCCTTATCCGTTGCTTTGACATAAGCGTCGGACACACCAAGGCCCTCCAGGGTCTCGGTGATGACCGACTTGATCTGACGGCCGAACTGGGCGGCCACGGAGCTTTGCAGCTCCACCTGAAGGCCTTCACCCGGTCCTATCTGGATCATGATGTCCCCGGACTCGAGAGTGCCGGCCACAGCGTTCTTTAATTCCATGGTTAGAGTGATCTAATTAATAATTGTTTGCGAAAATAGGCCTTTCCCCTATAATTTCAAAGCGTTTTAACAATTATTTATGAACAACTTTAACCACGTGGCGTTATTTCACTCTAAGTCTCTTTCCGATTCTCAACACGGTCCTCTCAGAGATCCCGTTGAGCTGGCACAGCTTCCTGACCGAAGTGTGATATTTGCGGGCAATGGCACCGAGAGTATCGCCCTGCCGGATAGTATGGTATTGCGCCGCGGCGGCGGCTTTCCTCTCTTCCTCCGCCTTCTTGGCGGCGGCTTCCTCTTCCTGGATGTCTCCCTCGATGATGTCAATCTCCTCCTGCTCATCCTCGGGAACATAGTTGCTGGAGACGTTGAGATATTTCTTCTTCAACGTGAAGAAACGGTGCCTCAACACACCAGACTCAAAGTCAATAAGCCACTCGGGATCAAAAGCATACCCCCTGTATCGGGTCTCAAAATGGAGATGCGGTCCGCTTGAACGGCCAGTGGAGCCGCCCAGTCCGACGATCGACCCCGCGCTCACCCATTCATCTTCAGATACCAATATCTTTGACAAGTGGGCATAGAAAGTCTCAAGCCCGTTCTCATGGCGCAGGATAACGAGGTTACCGTATCCTTTGTAATATTTAGCGAGCCTCACTTTCCCGTCAAAGGCGGCATAAGCGGGGGTTCCGGTCTGATACGGAAGGTCCACACCCATGTGACGACGGCGATGACGATAGCCGAACTTCGAGAATACCTTGGTCTGGTTTGGACAGCGGTACTGGCTCAAAGTGTCAACGACCCATATTCCTATCTCATTCGGAAGGCTCTCGAGGGACTCCCGGTAAGGATCAGGGTAATCATGGGTCCAATACTCGGAGAAAATCTCCTTCGCGGCCACATAGGAAGGATCCTTAATGTACTTCCAGGTATAATCCGCCATGAGGAGGATCCGGATGTGCGGGTTGGCCGTGTCGAGGGTATCGACTGCCTCAGCCAACGTCTTATCTAAAGATTGGACAGGCTGGAGAGCCGGTCTCGGGACAAGCAACTCCGCCTGCTTCTTCGTGGTTATCGTCGAGTCCTGCGCGGCCATGGTGAAAGACATCATGAGCGTCGCGGCGGCAGCGGCTATATAACTAAACTTTCGCATTAAATCTCTCTATAAGTAAACTCTTGGTCTTTGCCACCTTCTCGTCTAAAAGCTCGTCGGAAGTGGCTTCGCAGATGAACCTCAAATAAGGTTCAGTGTTGGAGGGACGGATGTTGAACCACCAGTCAGGGAACTCCACCCTGTAGCCATCGAAGTCCATAATGGCGGTAGGAGTCTCGGATGTGGTGAAATATTCCTTGACGGCCTCCATGGCCCCTGCCTTATCCTCAATACGGAAATTGATCTCCCCGGAGTTCTTGTAACGGGCAATCCTGCCGATCAGCTGACTCAAGCTGACACCCATCGACTTCATCTTGGCGACAACCCTAAGGATCAGCATAGACGCCAAAAGGCCACTGTCGGAATAAAAGAAATCCCTGAAATAATAGTGGCCGGCGAGCTCACCTCCCCAGACACCATCCAGCTCACGCAGCTTTTTGGCGGCGAAGGCGCGTCCCACCTTCCAGGTCTCCATGCGGCATCCCATCGGGGTGAGATATTCACCGACAGCCTTGGAACTGCGGATGTCCTGGAGAACTGTCCCCTTTAGACCCCTCTCCTCGACATAATAATGGCCGAGAACGGCGATCATCAGGTCCGGAGATATGAATTGGCCTTTCTCATCCACGAACATGACCCTGTCGGCGTCCCCGTCATAGATGACGCCCACGTCCGCACCGACTTTCGCCACAAGTTTCTGGAGAGGTTCCACATTCTTGGGAATCAGCGGGTTAGGCTCATGGTTAGGGAAAGTGCCATCGAGATTATCGAAAATGTAATCAGGCTCCTCGCCGAAGATCTCCTTGGCGTAAAGGGCGGCCATACCATTGGACAAATCGAAAGCTATCTTCAAAGAAGAATAGTCTCCCTTGAATTTCAAGAGGAAATCAAGATAGTCCTTGTGGATGTCCATCGGGATCACCTTTCCCTTGGCAGCGACGGGTGGAGTCGGCCTCCCGGAATCTATCCATTCCTTGATCTGGCCGAGCCCGGAGTCCAGCCCGACGGGCAGGGCGTTCTCCCTGGAAACCTTCATCCCGTTGTACTCCCTCGGGTTATGGGAAGCGGTGATCTGCACCGAGGCCTTGAAGCCATAGTTGGCGGTACCGAAATACACCATTGGAGTGGTGCTGAGGCCGATGTCGTACACATCCGCACCTGCGTCGGTTATACCGGCGAGTAAATATTCATGAATCTCATCTGAAGACACCCTGCAGTCCCTTCCGACAAGGACTTTGTCAGTGGAGAGAAGCTCCGGAAGGAAATAACCCACTTTGTAGGCTGTATCGCGGTCGAAATCCACATTGTAGATGCCGCGGATGTCATAAGCGTGAAAAGCTCCCATGGCTATTTGATTTTAGTGGTGTACCGGGCCGGGACACGACCTTTCGAGATATTCATCAACTTCTTGGAGATGATCTTCTTGCGGATCGGCGGGACATGATCAACGAAAAGGTCGCCGTCCAAATGGGACATCTCGTGCTGCACCATTCGGCAGGCGAACTTGTCGAAAGTCTCGGTCTTTTTCTCGAGGTTCTCGTCATAGTACTCGACAGTCATGCTGTCAGGCCTCACGACATCGCAGTAGATACCAGGGACACTGAGGCAACCTTCGGAATATACCACATTCTTCCCGCTCTCCTCCAGCACCACAGGATTGATCATCACCCTTGTGAAGCCTTCCAGATAGGGATAGACATCGGTCATGTCCCTTCCGTCCACAATCAGCACCCTGACGCTCTCGCCTATCTGCGGCGCTGCCAATCCGCAACCCTCAGCCTTCTGCAGGGTATCTTTGAGATCGGCCACAAGCCCGTCTATATAAGCCTTGTCAGTGAGATCCGCAGGAGCGGCCACATCCCTCAAGACTTCTGAACCATAAAGATATATCGGTCTAACCATAATCAAAGTTGTTTGCTGTTCCTGTCAAGGTAGCTCTGAAGGATGATGGCGGCGCTGATCTTGTCCACCGAACTCTTGTCGCGCCTATCCTTCGCCTTCATTCCACCGTCAATCATCGCCCTGTGGGCAAGAACCGAAGTGAATCTCTCATCTTCCAGAGTCACAGGCACAGAAGGGAATGCCTTGGCCATGTTCTTTAGGAAAATGTCCACATCGGCCGCCGCCTCGGACGGAGTGTTGTCCATATTGACAGGATAGCCCACCACGAAACGTGTCACGGACTCAGTTTCAGCATACTTTTTGAGATAATCTATTATCTTTGCAGCAGGAACCGTGTCCATGGGTGAGGCGAAGATTCCAAGCGGGTCACTAACCGCGACCCCGACGCGTTTGCGTCCGTAATCTATACCTATTATCCTGTCCATGAATCCGACAAAGATAAAGAAAAAGAGCTTCAAGTCAAAATTATATGGCGAAAGATAAAAAAGGAAGAGCCACAAGCAATTACAGGCTCACCATGGTTGACGACGACACCCATGACCAGATATGGAGCCGGAAGTTCACCAAACTGAACCTGATCGTGACCATAGTCACCGCTATTGTCGTGACTTTGGCTCTGTTCTGGTGTCTCGTGGCCTTGACTCCCGTAAAGACATTGATCCCTGGGTACCCGGACGCGAGAACCAAGCATGACGCGATCCAGAACGCCATAAGGATCGATTCCCTGGAGAATGTGATCACTAAATGGGAACTATATTCCGAGAACCTGAGGAGAGTCGTGGCGGGAGAGGCGCCCCTGAAGATAGACAGCATCATGGAGGCCCGATCCAAAGCGAGGGATATGTCCGAAAAAGATTTGAAAGATATCGCCGCCAAGGATTCCCTGCTCCGGAAAGAGGTGGCGGCCGAGGACCGGTTCAACATCACCTCAGGAAGCCAGAAGGTTCTCCCGATAGAAGGCATGCACTTCTTCACCCCCCTGAAGGGAGTGATCTCCCAAGGCTATGACAAGGCTCTCCATCCGTACATAGACATCACCGCTCCCCAGAATTCCGTTGTGATGGCGGTCCTTGACGGGACGGTCATCTCAGCCGGATGGACCGACGAGGAGGGCTACACAATACGTCTCCAGCACGATGGGGACATCATTTCGGTTTACAAGCACAACCAGAAGCTCATGAAGAAGACTGGCGACAAGGTGACGGCCGGCACAGCTATCGCGATCGTCGGAGGCACCGGCTCGACAGCCGATGGAGACCATCTTCATTTCGAGCTCTGGCATAAGGGAGAAGCGGTTGACCCCACGAAATACATTAGTTTCTGATGGAGAAAAGAAGGATAGCGATACTCGGTTCCACCGGTTCGATCGGAAGGCAGACCCTTGATGTGGTCAGAGAGCACAGGGACCTTTTCGAAGTCGAACTCATCACTTGCAACAGCAGTTTCATGACACTGGCAGCCCAAGCCAGGGAGTTTGATGTCAACAACGCGGTCATTTGCGACGACACCAAGTACAAAGCGCTTTCAGACTCTCTGGAAGGTACTGACACAAAGGTGTTTGCGGGAATGAAATCCGTGTGCGACCTCGTCACGTCGGACAGGATAGACATAGTCGTGGCCTCGATGGTCGGGTTCAGCGGACTGGCACCCACTTTAGCCGCCATCAAGGCAGGAAAAGTGATAGCCCTGGCCAACAAGGAGACCCTTGTGGCCGCCGGCTCTATCGTCATGGGGCTGTCAAGGAAGTACAACGCCCCGATCCTGCCGGTTGATTCGGAGCATTCAGCGATATTCCAGTGCCTTCTCGCCGCCCAGGGCAACAAGATAAGGAAAATACATCTCACGGCCTCCGGAGGCCCTTTCAGGACCTGGGACAAAGAGCGGATCGCCGCCGCGACCAAGGACATGGCCCTGAAACATCCCAACTGGGACATGGGCGCCAAAATCACGATCGATTCCGCCACGATGATGAACAAAGGTTTCGAGGCGATAGAGGCCAGGTGGCTTTTCGACACTCCGGTGGAGAAGATCAATGTGGTCGTCCATCCCGAGTCCATCATCCACTCGATGGTCGAGTTTGAGGACGGAGCGGTAATAGCCCAGCTGGCGGAGCCGGACATGCGGGAGCCCATCCAGTTCGCCATCGGCTTCCCGGAGAGACTTCCTCTCGGAAACAAGAAACTCGATTTCGCCAGCCTCGGGAGCCTGTCTTTCTTTGAGCCTGACCTGGAGAAGTTCCCGGCACTGAGGCTCGCCTACGAGGCGATTGACCGAGGCGGGAATATTCCCTGCGCCCTGAACGCCGCCAACGAGAGCGCCGTAGCCGCGTATTTAAGGGATGAGATCTCCTTCTACGGAATATCCGACATTGTCGGGGAATGCATAGAGAGGACAAACTTCATCAGCGAACCGACAATCGACGACATATTCCAGACAAACACCCAGACCAGGGCCGCGGCGGACTGGCTCATCATGTCAATGAAAAAGAAATCCTGACGCCCATGGTAGTTCTGATGAAGGTTCTGCAAGTTATCCTTGCGCTTTCGATACTGATAGTCATACACGAGTTCGGCCATTTCACCTTCGCCAAGCTTTTCGAAATACGGGTAGAGAAGTTCTTCCTGTTTTTCGACATCGGAGAGAATGGCAAACTGTTCAGCACCAAGGGACGGTTCTTCACCAGGCTTTTCCCTAAAGCCAAGGATTGGGAGACCGAATATGGCATCGGCTGGCTCCCGCTTGGAGGCTACTGCAAGATCAGCGGCATGATCGACGAGAGCATGGACACCGAAGCCATGAAGAAAGATCCCCAGCCATGGGAATTCCGGACAAAACCGGCCTGGCAGCGGCTTCTGGTGATGGTCGGAGGTGTTCTGTACAACTTCATCTTCGCTATCATCTGCTACATCGGGATCATGGCTATCTGGGGCAGCTCTTACATCCGCAACGAGGGCAGCAGGATCTATCCCGACCAACTCGGCGTAGAGATGGGATTCAAGGCCGGAGACCAAATTCTCAGGATGGATGACTATGTTCCCGAGAACTTCGGTATGCTTCAGGCCGACCTGGCCCGCAGGAATGTCGGGAAGGTGGTTGTCCTCAGGGACGGAGACACTGTCGATGTCTATATCGACCACTCCAAGATCGGAGAGGTGCTGAACTCCCCCGGAATGTTCGACCTGGCGGTTCCCTTCGTGATAGACTCAGTGATGGCCGGATCGCCCAACGTGGATGCCGGACTTCTAAGAGGCGACCGGATTGTCGCTCTGGACAGCATCCAAACCCCATTCATCCAGGACATGAAGGCTTACCTTGCCACAGTGCCTGGGGATAGCGTCCAGGCTTCCATCCTGCGCGGGGCTGACACTCTGGCCGTCCCTGTACTCGTGGACAGCGAGGGAAGGATAGGGGTATATACCCAGGTTCCCACTTACACGACAAAGACATATTCATTGATAGAGGCCATCCCCGCCGGGCTCGAGCTTACCGCCGAGACGATCGGAGGATACCTGCGGGATCTTAAGCTCGTGGCCTCCCCGAGAACCGAAGCCTACAAGTCCGTAGGCAGCTTTATCGCTATTGGTCAAGTGTTTCCGTCAACTTGGGACTGGTTCCGTTTCCTCCACATCCTGGCTCTACTGTCGATAATGCTGGGGGTGATGAACCTGCTTCCGATCCCCGCTTTGGACGGAGGTCACATCGTCTTCTGCCTCTACGAGATGCTGACCGGGCGCAAGCCGAGCGACAAGTTCCTGGAGGTTGCGCAGATCATAGGTATGGTCCTTCTGATGATGCTGATGGTCCTGGCCTTCGGCAACGACATCCGCCGTCTCTTCCACTAGATATTTTATTGATTATTCAACGGAAATGATTAAATTCGCCTTTCCTTTCGAAGGACGGATTTAACAACTATATTTCAATGGGAGGTTTCTTCGGAACTATTTCAAAACGGGAGTGTGCCACCGACCTTTTCTACGGCACAGATTACAACAGTCATCTTGGGACTCGCCGAGGCGGTCTCGCTACCTACGACCCTGACCGGGGATTCATGAGAGGGATCCATAGCCTCGAGAACAGCTATTTCCGTAGCCGCTTCGAGGACGAGCTGAGCAAATTCACCGGTAACTCCGGCATTGGAGTGATCAGCGACACAGACGCCCAACCGATGCTGGTCAACTCGCATTTGGGGCGGTTCGCGCTTGTCACGGTGGCAAGGGTCAACAACGCCGAGGCTCTCGCCCGCAAGTTCCTTGAGGAAGGAATGTATCTCACGGAGTTCAGTAGCGGGAAAATCAATGTCACAGAGCTCATCAGCCTGCTGATTGTCAGGGGAAAAACCTTCGTGGAAGGTATCGAGAACGTGTTCCGAGAAGTCAAAGGCTCATGCTCGATGCTGATCCTGACCGAGGATGGGATCATCGCCGCCCGCGACGCGTGGGGACGCACTCCGGTCACCATAGCCACGAAGGATGGAGCCATGGCGGTAAGCTCTGAGAGCACTGCTTTCGCCAATCTGGGCTTCGAGACTTCCGCATACATCGGACCCGGCGAGATAGTCCGGCTCCGGGCGGATGGAATGGAACAGCTCCGCGCGCCCAACCCCCGCAAGCAAGTTTGCTCATTCCTTTGGATATATTACGGATTCCCAACCTCCTGCTACGACGGCCGCAACGTCGAGGAGTCCCGCTTCCTTTGCGGCAAGGAGATGGGAGCCAAAGACGACATAGAGGTGGACTGCGCCTGCGGAGTCCCGGACAGCGGCATCGGAATGGCAGTTGGATATGCCGCCGGCCAC
>Ga0310695_10010463_pt1 | contig 13551 bp, 15 predicted proteins | sample RumenRJG_04DNA_FD_203882 | JGI IMG/M metagenome (GOLD analysis project Ga0310695, IMG submission 203882) | Bovine rumen microbial communities from Lethbridge, Alberta, Canada - RJG_04 (v2) (version 2) | ecosystem: Host-associated > Mammals > Digestive system > Stomach > Rumen | place: Canada...
TGAGGTGTAGAGGTTCTCGAAGCGTAGCGAAGAGGTTCTCTACACCTCACGGTGCGGAATATTTATCTGCCTAAGGACCATCTCCTATCGGCTCATTGGCGTTTCTAACTGCAAACATAGTAACTAATTTAGCATATATTTATGACAGAATTTGAAAAGATGCGCCGTGAAGAGTTCTATGACTTTACAAGCGAGAAATGCTTGGCGAGTTACTATAGGGCAAAGCATATATGCGCAAAACTACAGACCATGACGATCGAGGATGAAGACTACAGAAAGACGATAGAAGAACTGATTCCCAGTATTCCAGAGTCATCCACCGTGTCACCGCCATTTCATTGCGACCATGGGCATGGCATCAAACTGGGTGAGAACGTGTTCATCAACTACAACGGCACGATGCTCGATGGTGGCATAATCACCATTGGTTCCAATACTCAGGTTGGCCCGAATTGCCAATTCCTGACTCCGAACCATCCTACTGATTACGTAGAGCGTCGCAAACCTATAGAGCGATGCTCTCCGATAACCGTTGGTGAAGACTGCTGGTTAGGAGGCGGTGTGACGGTTTGTCCTGGAGTAACCATCGGTGACCGTTGCATCATTGGAGCAGGCAGTGTTGTAGTGAAAGACATCCCTTCCGATTCAATGGCTGTTGGCAATCCTTGCCGGGTTATCCGCAAGTTATGAATATAAGAACTGTAAATTGAAATGCAAAACAAGAACGACTACATCACCATACTCGGTAAGAATTGTCGTAATATGGAACAATTTAGAAAATAGAGAAGTATATGACAATACAAGAAGCCATAGAAGCCCGGCATAGTGTAAGGGCTTACAAAGACCAGCCATTGGCAGATGAAGTGGCCAGACGGTTGGAGGAAGAGATTGCCGTGGTCAATCAAAAAGGCAATCTTCATGTTCAGCTAATCCGCAATGAGCCGAAGGCCTTCCAAGGAACGATGGCCAAATACGGGAAGTTCCGTAATGCCAACAACTATCTGGTCATGGTAGGAAAGAAAGCCGAGGATCTTGATGAGCGTGTAGGTTACTACGGCGAGCATCTTGTCTTACTTGCTCAGACGCTTGGCTTGAACACCTGTTGGGTAGGACTCAGCTACTCGAAAGTGCCAGGAACGTATGTCCTTGATGAAGGTGAAAAGATAGCCTGCTACATTGCCATCGGCTATGGTGAGACACAGGGAGTAGGCCATAAGATCAAGGCAGTCGCGCAAGTAAGCAACGCATCTGACGCTACTCCTTCATGGTTCCGCAAGGGAGTAGAGGCAGCCCTGCTTGCTCCTACCGCCGTGAACCAGCAGAAATTCTCGTTTGAGTATGTCGGCATGAGCAACAATCGCCATCAAGTAAGAGCCAAGAAGGGATTCTCCATGATTGGCTATACCCAGATGGACTTGGGCATTGCCAAGTGCCATTTTGAGATTGGAGCTGGAAAAGTCAACTATGAGTGGGTATAAGAAGTATGCCAAACAGACAAATCGGTAATCGCAATTTCAAAGCTTTGTCAAGTGGTGATTTATCGTTAATCCGGAAGATTAAAGAATAGTTTCACGGAGAATAAATGATATCCAGAGACACGATCATTCGTAACATAATTTACCAAGAATATGAAATATAAACTATTCTCATTATTAAGTATTGGTCTGATGCTGACGGCATGCGGACAACAGAACAAAAATGAAACAACTATGGATTTTGTTGACAACGTAAAGGTGGCACTTGCCGACAGTGGTACCATTAATCTGGACAGTCTGCAGTGGACAAGGGAACCAGCAGGGTTTGAAGTGAAAGGTGATACAATTCGCATCACCACCGCCCCGAAGACCGACCTCTGGCAGCGTACCTACTATCACTTTCAGAACGATAATGCGCCCGTGCTTCAGATGAAGACCCGCGAGAAGTTCTTCAGTTTCGTGGTGAAGACCGATTTCACGGGTAGTCACCATCGCTTTGACCAGTGTGGCATCGTGATGTATCTCGACAGCGAGAACTGGCTGAAGGGCTCGGTGGAATACGAGAACGAGGAGTTCCAACACCTGGGCAGTGTGGTGACGAACAACGGCTATTCCGATTGGGCCACGACAGCTATTCCTGCCGATGTGAAGACGATGTGGTACCGATTCTCCCGTCGCGAGGATGACTACTGCATCGAATGCTCTACAGATGGACAAACATTCAGTCAGATGCGCGTCTGTCACATGCCGGCAGCAGCTGATGAAATCAGCTTTGGTATCTATGCCTGCTCGCCCGAAGAATCATCCTTCACAGCCATATTCTCGGACATGAAGATTACCGAATGTGCATGGAAGGCTCATGATGGTCAACAACCGGATTAGACAATTTCAACTGATAATATCGACTACTGCAAGGAACACGGATATTAGTGGTATTAAAAATTTATGAATATTAAGTTGAAGATAATCGAAGAGACATTTAACAATACGTCAATGATGAAAGAAAGGTTGCCGAACTCACTATTGATGCTGGCATGCACTGTTCTTTGTGTGATGAGTGCTTGTTCTCAGGCTAAGTCGAACGATATTGTCGCAGAAGGAGAAAGCCCTGTAAGATTCTCTGATTCCTACAGCTTTACGGAGGGGCCTGCGACAGATGCAAGGGGTGACGTCTATTTTACAGACCAGCCCAACAACAAGATTTACCGTTGGGACTGCGAATCAGGCGAGATTACGCAGTTCACCGATCAAAGTGGCCGCTCCAATGGGATGTTCTTCGATGCCCAAGGTAACTTGATAGCCTGTGCCGACATGGACAATCAGCTCTGGTCTTTCGACATGAAAGGCCATTCTAAGATACTCGTGACCGACTACCGCGGTAAGTTGCTGAACGGCCCCAATGATGTATGGATTTCGAAGGATGGCGGCTATTACCTGACCGACCCTTATTTCAAGCGCGACTATTGGACACGCAGTCCAGAGCGCCAGCAGCCCGTGGAAGGCTTGTTCTATCTGGCTCCGGGAGGCAAGCAGCTCGTCATGCTCGACTCGACACTTAACCAGCCCAATGGTCTTGTAGGAACACCCGACGGAAAGCATCTGTATGTAGCGGAGGCAAAGGCCGACAGAATCTTGAAATACAACATCCTGCCAGACGGCTCGCTGTCGAACCGGCAGGTGTTTGCCAATATGGGGTCCGACGGGATGACGATAGACGACCGTGGAAATATCTATCTGACAGGCGACGGCGTGACCGTATTCGACAAGGATGGGCAGAAGATAGCCCATTTCCCCATTCCCGAGGACTGGACAGCCAACGTCTGTTTTGGCGGAAAGGAGCGTAACGTCCTGTTTATTACCGCATCCAAATCCGTTTACACTTTGAAAATGCTTGTCCATGGTGTGAAGTGATATATGATGGGTAGAAATAATCATAGTAAACTGGTGCTACATAAGAAAATGTTTCAGGAGCTGACCGTGGACGAGTTGTATGAACTCCTGAGAGTGCGCAGCGAGGTGTTCGTGGTCGAGCAGGACTGTGTCTATCAGGACATGGATGGTGACGACCAGAAGGCTATACACCTGTGGCAGACTGTTGCTGATAAAGTGGTGGCTTTGGCTCGCGTTTGCCCAGCAGGAACTCACATGGAGGAAGTCTCTATTGGAAGGGTCATCACGACAGAACGAAACAGGGGTTATGGCAAACAAATCATGCTTCATGCCATTGATGCAGCTGTAGAGCATTTCGATGCGAAGCGCATCGACATTGAGGCACAAGAATATGCCCGTGGATTCTATGAAAGCGTTGGATTCAGGCAATCGTCCGAATCCTTCATGCTTGACGGTATTCCACATATCAGAATGACATTAACTATTTAAGATAAGAATAACAGTATGCTGAAGAAGATTATCAATCCTTGGCGCAACAATCCTCAATACCACTGTTTCGGCTGTTGCCCTGACAACCCGATAGGGCTTCATATGGAGTTCTATGAGGATGGTGACTATATTGTGAGTACATGGCATCCCAGCACCCACTATCAGGGATGGGTTAACACGATGCACGGCGGTATACTCAGCACGTTGATTGATGAAGTGTGCGGCTGGGTAGTAACCCGCAAACTTCAGACCAGCGGCTATACTGTACAGTTGAATGTAAAGTTCCGCAAGGCTGTTCCTACAACGGAACCGGAGTTGACCATTCGGGCAAAGGTTACCAAACAAGTACGGAATCTGGCCTACATCAATGCGGAGATTATTAACTCAAAAGGTGAAGTTTGCAATGAAGGTGAGACCGTCTATTTCCTGATGAACCAGGAGAAAGCCAAGGAAATGGGGTTTCTTCATTGTGATGTAGAGGAATGAACATAGAAGACTATCGTGAGTATTGCCTTTCCTTGGGCGAAGACGTGGAAGAGAAACTTCCTTTCACGGCTTTTCATCATGCCAGTGGTGTGTTGGTGTACTACGTGTCAGGTCACATGTTTTCATTCTTTGATTGTGATAATTTTGGTGTCATTACGCTCAAATGCAAACCAGAACGCATCGAGGAACTGAAAGCACAATATGAGTGTATCGGAAATCCGTATAATGAATCACCCAAGCACTGGATAGGCATCAATCCAACGACTGCACCCAACGATTTGCTGAAGGAACTGACCCGAAACTCTTACGAGATAGTAAAAGCTAAATACAAGAAGCGTGGGTGATAAAGGTAACGAGGGACAGGTTCCTGGCATCTTAACTTTATTTATCCCTCAAGACTAGCATGAGTCGAGTTTTTTATCTACTTTTGCAGATATAAATAGACAGATAAATCGGTAATCGACTTAAGTCGCTTGCCAAAACAAGAACTTATGGAAATCAATAATAGACCCAATCCGAATGAGGCTTTCCCGAATCCTAAGATTCCAAGCCTCTGCTTCATCAAGAACGTGGTGAAGAACCCACGTATCATTATAGGTGACTACACTTATTACGATGATGTGGATGGTGCTGACCAGTTCGAGAAGCATGTCACTCATTTCTACGACTTCATCGGTGACCGACTGATTATTGGCAAGTTCTGCGCTATTGCCAAGGGTGTGGAGTTTGTGATGAATGGAGCCAACCATAGGATGGACGGCGTGACAACCTATCCGTTTTACGTTATTGGTGGCGACTGGGGAAGTGCCATTGCACCGGTGAAAGACGAATTGCCTCTGAAGGGCGATACCGTTGTGGGCAATGATGTCTGGATTGGCCAGCATGTTACCATTATGCCAGGCGTTCATATTGGTGATGGAGCCATTATCGGTGCCAACTCTGTGGTTGCCTCAGATATTCCACCTTACGCTGTTGCGGTAGGGAATCCCTGCCGAGTTACCAGAATGCGTTTTGACGATGAATTCATCGCCTTTCTGCTGCAACTGAAATGGTGGGATTGGGACATCGAGAAGATAGAGCGCAATTTCAAAGCCTTGTCAAGTGGTGATTTATCGTTAATTCGAAAGATCTCAGAATAGTAATTATGGTTATCATAATAACAGGTGCATCACATACGGGTAAGACGCTATTGGCACAACGGTTGCTTGAAAAATACAAGTATCCTTACCTGTCTTTAGATCATTTGAAAATGGGCTTGATTCGCAGTAGCAAGACCAACCTTACCCCAGAAGACGATGAAGCCCTCACGGATGAGCTTTGGCCTATTGTGCGTGAAATGGTGAAGACTGCCATTGAGAATCAGCAGAATCTCATTGTCGAGGGCTGTTATATTCCTTCTAGTTGGCGCAATGATTTCAGCGAACAATATTTGCGGTCAATAAGGTTTATTTGCCTTGCAATGTCGGATGCTTACATTGAAGCTCATATTGATGAGATAAGGAATCACGCCTCTGCCATAGAAAAGAGGTTGTGCGACACAGACTATACAATAGAGTCCCTGAAGTTTGACAATCATTATTACATGGATGCATTTACTCGAAGTGGTGAGCAGGTCACAATGATTGATACAGATTTTTGGCAGACTGTAGAAGAACTTGTAGAACAGTAATGTCCCAATTTAGCAAATCACATGAACATAGAAGACTATCGTGAGTTTTGCCTTTCATTAGGCGAAGACGTGGAAGAGAAACTGCCTTTCACGGCTTTTCATCATGCCAGTGGCGTATTGGTGTACTATGTTCATGGCCACATGTTTTCATTCTTTGATTGTGATAATTATGGTGTCGTTACACTCAAATGCCAACCAGAACGAATTGAAGAACTGAAAGCACAATATGAGTGTATCGGCAATCCGTATAATGAATCACCCAAGCACTGGATAGGCATCAATCCAACGACTGCACCCAACGATTTGCTGAAGGAACTGACCCGAAACTCTTACGAGATAGTAAAGGCAAAATACAAGAAGCATGAGTGATAAAGGTGACAAGGAACAGGTTCCAGGCATGTTGAAAACTTCGTTAGATAAAAAGCATAAAAATATATAAAAGTCGCAGGAAAAACGACAGCAATTGTTGCAAAAGTCGTTTTTAAAAACGTATCTTTGCGCACATATTTAAATCTACTATGCTTAAAAGAAAGATATCAGAGACATTAAAGAAGTGGAAGGAACAACCGAACCATTCCCCACTTGTTGTCATGGCAATACTGACCTTTGCCCTTTTGGGTATTTCCTTTGTTCCGAAATTGTTACTTGAGCATGGTGACAGGTTGGCCTGGCAATTGAGCAATTGGACTTTATTCTTTGCCTCGCTGTTTGTTGCTTTCATTGGTGTCCTGTTGACAATCCATTATACTAAAGGGAAACATATCCTGTGGAAAACGATGGCTTGGTTAGGTTGTGCTATATTGGCAATAATATGTTTAGTTAGCTTTTTTATAGCAATGGTTATGCGTGACGAGAAAATATGGAGTAGTAAAGATTATGTCGTATATTCAGAATATGATGGCCCTATCGACCCCCATAAGTTTGTCCTGTACAAAAGAGACGGTCTAATCGACAGGCGTATGTACAGCCTGGGGAACATAGGATTTTGTGAAGTGAAAGAAGCCAATTATTCCATGTACGAAGATGTAGACCTAATAAAAGAAGACATTGACGCGGTGGAATTTGAAGGTGACAGCGTCTTTCATCGTACTGTCTTTTATAGATTACGCGATGGATATAAGTTTGAGCAAGAAGAGAACGATTCACTTTTGGATGTTATAAAGCATTAGCCTGTTTCAAGTTTATAATATAAATAGACAGATTAATTGAAATTTAATGGTTATAATGATTAAAAGGCTTTTAATAAAATATTGGTGGACATTTCCAATTCTGTTGGCATTGTCAATGCTTGCGTTAATTGTATTATTCTCTAAAACGCCGTCTATATTTGAAACAATTATTGGAGTCTTATTTCTTTTAGTAATTATAGCATTATTAACTTCATGGGTATTGTTGCTTATAAATAAACAATGGTTAGAGGTCCTTTTATCTTTTATCGTATCCGTTGTCGTGGGTTGTATTCTATGGATACCTCTTATTTTAAGCGCAATGACAGGTCCTGATGGATTCGGTAAGGATCACCCCATTCCTAAAGGACTTGAATTCAGCTTGCCATTATCTTTAGAATCTGATAAGATTGAAGTTGTTGATAGTCTGAACCAGAAAACATATTTGCAGATTTGGAACGATTTTCAAGGAGGTTTGTATAAATATGACTTTTATTATGGCAGTTTAGGACCGGGTGAGGTATTTCTCCGTTGTTACGAAGTCACAAGTAACATATCTCTTTCAGAAGACAGGCTTATTGAGCAAAGCCGAGTTAAAATTTCTCCCCAGAAGCAGTTCGGGAAGGTTGTGAATAAGCAGTCATTTACTATCTATGAAGGGGACTGGGAAGATTATTATGCAGCCCGTATAGAGGTATGGTTCAAAAGTTCCGAAACTAATAAAGAAAGCAAGCTCATGGAAAAAGTCTATCGCGTTGAAGGATGGATGAGATAAGTAGGTAAATCCCAATTTAGAAGTGAAAGGGTGACGTGTTTCTGTGTTCACTACTATTGGTCATGCTCCCACATTGGCAGTTTACAAATTCACAAAAGAATATACGATGGGCAAAAGTTATCATACGAAAAAGAAGTACAGACAAAGGATTGATGAGATAGATCAGTCTCGGAAGAAACAATCCGACGAGAGTGACATCACTGTCCTTTCTACCCTGAATCAGATGTATAATGGTTACGAAAAGGCATCGGAAAGCCTCTCCAGACATCCGTCAGGAACAAAGGCTTCAGGTCTTAGGAAAAGATTGAAAGGTAAGAATAGAATCTCTGATTTAAGGTTCCGTTTTGGTGAAGCGGAAGAACAAAGTTCTCGTCTCAGGAAACACCGCAGGAGTGCCAATCATTCCATCCGCTTAGATGCCAAGAAGGATCTTCGCACGATGATGAACGACCTGGGAGATGACAAAGTAGAATAAATAAGTATTTATGGGGCACAAATACGTTTGTTTACGTTGGCGGTTTTATAATAATCTTTGTATCTTTGTGTCTTTGTGTTCCAATTAATAATTGATTGATTCACCCATACGCGAAAAACGATTTTTACCTACTATACCTACTACCTTTTATGTAAGTCATTGTAACTTAGGGAGTTGTTGGTAGTAGGAAGGGGTGTTTTACCTACTACAATCCCCCTATCTTACCCCCTACCTTTGGGAAAGTTTTTGGATTTTTGCGTTTTTTCTTGTAAATCTCTGAATTTATTGTTATCTTTGCATGTTGCAAATAACACAGTAGAAAAACACTTTACCAACTCAAAAAATGAAGATTACAAAAGTGAAAACGATGATGGGCGAGGCTGAGAGCCTGACTGCCGTCGAAATGGAAAAGATTGTGGAGCGTATGCGCTCCGAAACCACGAAAAAAATGGCTGAGGTCATCAGGGAAGAAGCCCTGTTAGGCCGTATGCAGATGAATCAGGGCGGTGCGCGCTACTATCTGGAGCACAGCGACCGCCTGCCGTATCTTATCTTTGGAGCCACGTTCGGCAAGAACGGCTTCGATGAAGCGAAAGACGTGAATCCCTTGCTGCTGCTCACCCTCGACTGTCCGGAAGGATTGTCGCAGGTGGAGTCTCTGAAACGGCTTGTGGCGCAGGTGCCTTATACGCTGCTGTGCTTCGCGGGCGTGAGTGGCGTGACGCTGAAAGTGGTGGTCAGGCTGCCTGACGATTTCCGGCAGGAAATGCTCACGGAGGCACAATGCAACGCAACTGACATCTATGAGGCACTTTCTAGAGGCCATGTCGTCCCCAAGCAGCCATCGCTAAAGGCTGGTTGTCGGCTTAGCTATGATGCGAACCTTTATTACGACCCCGCAGCCCAACCGTTACCGGTGGTTCTTCGCGAAAACAAAGCAGCGGAACAGTATGCCGGAGCCGTGGCCGATGACGACGGAAAGGTGGACTATCCGGCTGAGGCCGAACAGCAGCGGCGTATGAAAATGGAGCTGCAGACCTGTCTGCAGAAAGCCCTTTCGGAAAGTGAGGGCGATATGGACCATTGCCTGCAGCTGCTGGCCGACTATTGTGCCGCGGCACAACTGCCCGAAGAGGGATGTGTGCGCAGAGTCATCTGGATGGCCCGCTTCCGTCAGCAGGGCGAAGACCTCGTGAGGAAAACCTTCCGTGCGGCCTATCAGAAGCCCCACGAAGGGCGTCCGCTCTCACAGATGAACGAGAAGGAACGCATCATGCGCTCGATAGAAGACTTTCTCAAACGACGCTATCAGTTGCGCTACAATGTGGTGAAACAGATGGTGGAATTCCGTCCTAACGACCTGCGTTTCCGTGAATGGCAGCCGCTCGGCGACCGCCAGTTGCGTTCCATCGTGGTGGAAGAGATGAAGGAGGGCGGAGAGAGTTGGATGAACGATATCCGCACCTATATCCAGTCGGCCCATGTGCCCGACTATAATCCCATCCTGGAGTTCCTCCATAGTGTGGGAGAATGGGACCGGAAGCATGATTACATCGGGGACTTTGCCCGGCGGCTGCCCACCGATTACGACCGTTGGCCGCACTATTTCCACCGCTGGTTCCTGGCTATGGTGGCTCAAGCGCTCAACCTCTCGCGCGACTTCGGCAACTCCGTGGTGCCCATGCTCATCGGCGGACAAGGCATCAAGAAGAGCACCTTCTGCCGCAACATCCTGCCGCCGGCCCTGCGCGAATATTATATGGACGACATCAAGATGGATAATGCCGAACAGGTGGAGCGCGTCCTGGGCCGTATGTGGCTCGTCTGCATCGATGAATACAACGCCAAAACTGAGCGCGAACAGGCCAAAATCAAGCGGCTGCTCACCGAAAAGGACGTGCAAATCCGCAAGATGCGCTCCGATCAATATACGATGACGCCGCGTCTCTGCTCCTTCATCGCCACCACCAACGACACCACGCCATTGCCCTCTGGCGACGGTTCGCGCCGCTATCTCTGCGTGGAGGTGAAGGGCCAGGTGGACATGTCGTCGCCCATTCCCTACCGGCAGATGTTTGCCCAGGCCATGAGCGAACTTAGCGAGCGTGACTGCATCTACTGGTTTACCAGCGAGGATGAGCGAGAGATACAGGCGCATAATGCCAACTATCAGCAGCATTCGTCGCTCCAGCAGGTGCTCGAAGGCTTCTTTGAGCCTGCCCCGGAACGTTCGCGCCAATATTTCTGGCCTGTGCTTCGCATCCAACAGGAACTGTCCAAACGCTTGAAAACCAAGGATATACCGAGTATCCGTGAGTTGGGCATCACGCTGAAACGGACAGGATGGCCCCATGGCGGTATCAACGGAAGAATTGGTTATTATCTGAAAATGCGTTCGGAATAATGGGGGGCAAAATGGATTTTTAGCGATTATTTTGCCCAAAATAGGGGGAAGGATAGTAGGAAGGTAGTAGGTAAAACGCCTCTTCCTACTACCGATAACTATTTGATTTACATCGCTTTAATGTGAAAGTAGTAGGTATAGTAGGTAAAAATCAATATATCGCGTATGGAGGAATGGACAACCCGACAACAAAGTAAGTTAGTTTGTACTTCAACGGATGATGTTTTGCTGGCCATTTGATGGTGTTTTGAGGTACAAACTAAATTACTTTGTACCCTCATTAAACCTATTTTTTCTCCTAATCATGCGTTAATATCAAAAGAATTAATTATATTTGCAAACAGAAATGAAAGAAGAGTTTAAGGCCAATAAACATCAGGAAGACGCGGTACAGGCTGCAGCAACCATTGATGCAGTGCTGCGGGTGCAGTCTAACTGGAAAGAACTATGGTTCTATCAGAAGACCGTGGTGCTCTACCAGATGACATACGTGTTCTGCCAGCGCTTTCTTCCCAAGTACGGTGACCGTACGGTTGACCAGATGGTACAGGCGGCCCGCTCCGGAAAACAGAATATTGCGGAAGGCTTGGCAGACGGTGTCACCTCCATGGAGATGGAACTCAAACTGCTGAACGTGGCCCGCTCGTCGTTAAAGGAGTTGTTGGAGGACTATGAGGATTATATCGTCTCGCGCCGTCTCTCTTATTGGAAGGTGGGGCATGAACGCTATGACGGTCTGCTGCGATTCTGTAGGAACCACAATCAACTGGGCGATTATGAGCCTTACTTTTATAAATGGAGTGATGAAGAGATGGCAAACACCGCTGTGTCGCTCTGTCATTTCGTGGACAAAATGATGACGACCTATCAGCAGAAGTTAGATGAAGACTTCCGCCAGAATGGAGGCATCAGAGAGCGGATGACTGCCGCCCGCCTGAAAACGAGAGCCATCCAGAAGAGCACCATTGAGGTCCAACAGCGCGAAATAGAGCATTTGAAAGCCGAACTCCAGCGCCTCAAGGCAGAGAATGAGGTGCTGAGGAGAAGGCTGGAGGCTAGATAAACTAGCATTCTAGAAAACCTAGCATTCTAGATAAAACTAGAGAAAAAAACAATAACTATGAGCATAAGAATCAGACTTCGTAAAAACGAGATTAAGAGTAACAGGAACTACGGTCAGTATTTTGCCGAGACCGTGAGTATGGGGACTGTCGGTGTGGAGCAGATGGCTGAAGAAATCAGCCGGAACTGCACGCTGAAATCAAGTGATGTGCAGGGGGCTCTCATCGCCTTGCAGGAGGTGATGGCCAGCCATTTGCAGAATGGGGAGACTGTGGTGCTTCCCGGCATAGGCAGTTTCTCCTTGGCAGCCGAGAGTAGTGGCGTGGAAGACCCTGGGAAATTCAACCTGCAGCGCCACGTCCGCGGCATCAAGTGCCGTTTCCGTCCCTCGGGCAAACGCCAGGGCGGGAAGAACGGTCCGATCGTCTATGACCTTGTGGGCGATGCCAAGGTGGATTGGGTACCTCTTTATAAGAAGGGGCAGACGTAGTTTTCTGACAGTAACAACACTGATTGACCAATAGACAAAAATCTACAATAATCTCACCAAAATGTTCTTACAGTGCGGTTGAAACGCCCCCTCCTAATAACGGAGGGGAACAAGATTTGTGACAGATTTTTGAATTATTTTGTTTAAGAAATTGGGGGCTGAGTACTTACTTCTGGCTATAATAAAGTCAAAAAGAGGTTAAAACAGCGGATGGATTCACATATATGAGAAATAATGACTATCTTTGTAGCGTTTTTTCAAATATGAGAACTGTTAAATACATATTATATATAGTAGGTGTACTCGCGATGCTGATCGTCGTGAGTTGCAAACGGTCGGCATGGGATCCGTCGATGAAGCAGAACGAGGTCATATCTCTTTATCAGAAGGTGCTGACGGCGGCCCATGAATCGCCTGAGAGAGGGATGCAGATGATTGACTCGCTCAAGCGCATTGGCGCGTTGCCCTACTACCACACCGACCTGATGCGTGCCAAGATATATGCGCAATCGACTGACTATTTACGGCTCGACTCGGCTATTATCATCGGTGAGCGACTGATAACGCTCGACGAGGCGAAGAAAGACCTGGGCTACCGGCAGGACATTCTGGAGATGCTGGTGAATGCCTGCCGGCTGCATCACGACGACGAACAGACCATCCACTGGTCAACGATGCTGTTAGACCTCGTCAGGCAACAGGGGCTGGAAACCGAAGCCCTGCGCACCGAGGCGGAGATAGGCATGGCACTCTCCCAGATAGGCCGGACCGACGAGGGGCTGGCCAAGATAGATAATGTCATCCGTCAACTCAAAGGCCAACGTAAGTGGGCTGAGATGGATGCCAGCATTATCGCCCTGAAGCGCAAGGTGAGTGTGCTCGACTTGGAGCAACGGTATAGCGACATTCCACCCGTGGCACAAATGATGCTTGACCTCCTGGCCGACTATGAACAGCATCCCGACGAGTTTCACGACGACTCCTACCGTGAGGTGACCGATGAACAGCGCCCCGGCTATATCGAGTTCTACCGGTCCAAGTGTTATCTATACAAGGCACACGCCTACGCGAAAATAAGTGAAGAACGAAAAGCGAATCGTGAAGAATCGGCTGCCGCCGCAAAAAAGGCCAGCCAGAATCTTGCCCTTTACGAGCAGACCGACTTCGCCA
>Ga0310695_10010466_pt1 | contig 13549 bp, 10 predicted proteins | sample RumenRJG_04DNA_FD_203882 | JGI IMG/M metagenome (GOLD analysis project Ga0310695, IMG submission 203882) | Bovine rumen microbial communities from Lethbridge, Alberta, Canada - RJG_04 (v2) (version 2) | ecosystem: Host-associated > Mammals > Digestive system > Stomach > Rumen | place: Canada...
CGCTCATTTGCTCTACCGATGATGAAACCTCTTCCGCTGAAGAGGCTTGATGTCCCGCTCCGTCGCTCATTTGTTGCGATGTACGGGCAATTTCAAGCGAAGTCTGATTGATGTTTTCCGCATTAACGGTAATACTATTGATGGATTTTCTCATCATTGATGCCATTTGATTTACGCTCTGTGCCATCTCGCCGAATTCGTCTTTGCTATCAACGTCGATAACGGCTGTCAAATCGCCTGAAGCTATAGTGTTGATACCTTCAAGCGTTTTCTTAGCTTTACCGCCTAATCTCTTGGAAATAAGTATTGTATAGAAAATGCAGAAAATAAATATCAGTGCGGATACACAGATAAATATTTTTACGATATTTACCAATTCATTGTCGATTTTTACAAAAGCATCGTTGGTTTCATTATCGTTTTTCTGCGTAATTTGTCTTGAAAGGTTGAGTATTATGTATCCCTTCTCTGCATTGCTTTTGGCTAAGTTTTCGTTTTCGTCTGCCATTTGGTGGTAAGTTTTGCTGCCATTAGCATATCCTTTGACATTATCAATCGCATCATCTACTTTTCTTGATTTACCGAGCTCAGAGGCAAAACCTCTTATTGAATTTAATTTCTGAATTAAATTCGTGAAAACTTCCTGAAGCTGTGATTTGTCGCTGATTTTACCTTTCGCATTCTCTACCATACGGATAATTTCCGATACGGTTTTTACTCGCTCTGCTATTTGCTTGGTATTTTTGCCGTTTTTGCTGTTGGAATTGATTAACGTCTCGCGTATATCCTCCAAATCCGCATAAAACTGCTCTTTGTACTGTTCTAATTCTTGATAAAGCTGTGCCATCTGTTTTTTGTTATCTATCATTTTTAAGGCAGCTTGTTTATATGAAGAAAGTGCAGAAGAGATACTGTCAAGTTTACGTTGATCCGGGGCTGAAAGTTTTTGTTTTTTTAGACCCGTTATGGCATTATCAAGTTCGCCTAAATATTTATCAGCATTGATTTGTTCAGACATATCCTTTGGATTAAGTCTCATACCTCTTGCATGATACATCGCCATAAGTGCATAATAATTAATATCACCGCTGTATCGGTTTTGTGGCAATATGTCGTTGGCCATGTGATTTATGTGTTCACCGGTTTTGTTGAATGAGGTAATCATTATAATAGCGGCAGTTGTCATCATAATACAAATAGCTGTAAATATCCAAGCTATTTTGCCCGCTATTTTCATGTCGTTGAAATTGAATATGTTCATAACGTTTGTTTTTTTGGCATTAATATTATTTGTACAATCAAAATTTGTGCAAGATATGTTTTTTTTGCTAATTTTGCGCAAAAAAAATATTAAAATTTTAAATAAATATGAAAATTTTTTGCATCGCAGCCAATTATCCTAAACACAATCAGGAAATAAAGATGAAAGCCGAGTTAGAACCCGTTATGTTTATAAAACCGGAAACGGCGTATCTTAAAAATTTCAGTGATTTTTATTTGCCGGAATTTTCTTCTCAGGTGGAATACGAAACCGAAATTGTGCTTAAAATCAATAAGATGTGCAAATGTGTTGATAGGAAGTTTGCTTCACGTTATTATTCGGAATTAACTTTAGGTCTTGATATTACAGCCAGAGATATTCAGAACACGGCGAGGGAAAAAGGTTTGCCGTGGTTTTTGAGCAAAGGATTTGATTTTTCGGCTCCCGTCGGGGATTTCTTGCCTAAAACGGATTTTGATACTGTTCATGACATAGATTTTTCTTTGAAAATTAACGGTGAGGAAGTTCAAAGAGGAAATTCAAAGGATATGATATTTTCTTTTGACGAAATCGTGTCATATATTTCGCAGTATGTAACCCTTAAAACGGGAGATTTAATCTTTACGGGTACTCCACAAGGGGTTGGAAAACTTAATATCGGTGATAAACTCGAAGGCTTTTTGTCCGGGAAAAAGGTTTTGGAGATTAATGTAAAATAATCATATAACCCTAAATGATGACTTTGTTCAAAGGACAAAATGATCATTTAACCCTAAATGATAACTTTGTCCAAAGTACAAAATGATAATATAACCCTAAATGATGACTTTGTCCAAAAGACAAAATGATCATTTAACCCTAAATGATGACTTTGTCCAAAGGACAAAATGATCATTTAACCCTAAATGATGACTTTGTCCAAAGGGCAAAATGATCATTTAACCCTAAATGATGACTTTGTCCAAAAGTGGAAAAAATATAATCAGAGGGCGTTATAATAAACTATTTTGGTTTTTATTATTAAACGTTATAATAAAATAAACGTCAAATAACAGAGTTTTTTAAATCATACAATCAAATTATTATAATGAAAAAGATACTTTCTTTATTGACACTATTATTATTAATATGTCTTAATTCTTTTGCGGATAATTCACCGAATGATAAAGCCGCAATCTTAGGAAAAATTTTAGACGGCAAGACGGGACAACCCGTTGAATATGCAACAGTTGCCGTTTATGATCAACAGACAAACGGATTGATTTCCGGAACTATTACCTCTAATGACGGAAGTTTCAAAATCGATGGGCTCAAAAGCGGAACTTATTATATTAAAGCGAGTTTTATCGGTTATGACGAAAAAATTGTCCGTGATATTGTATTGGAAGGAAAAAACAAGGATTTAGGTGTTATAAAACTTTCAACCTCTGACGCCGAAATCGAGGAAGTTGAAATTGTTGCTCAAAAAAAGGACATCAGTTATCAGATTGACAAAAAAGTCATTAATCTTTCCACCGATATTAATGCCGACAACGGAAGTGCCGCCGATGCTTTGGAAGGTGTTCCGAGTGTAGATGTGGATATTGACGGAAATGTTTCACTTCGTGGTAGCAGTAATTTTACTGTTTTGATTGACGGCAAACCTACCGCTTTGGACGCAGCCGAGGTCTTGAAACAAACTCCTGCCGCTATGATTGATAATATCGAAATTATTACTAACCCTTCAGCAAAATATGACCCCGAAGGTACTACGGGTATTATTAATCTTGTCACCAAAAAAAATATGATTCAAGGTATTAATGGTGTTGTTAATGCTAATGTAGGAAGTCAGGGACGTTACGGCGGAGATTTTCTTTTTAACCGCAGAAAAGATAAAATTAATTATTTTGTCGGAGGACATTATAATCAAAGAGGTTTTGATTTTAATTCTGTTTCAGACCGTATCACACATGAAACGGATTATGATAAATATGTTTATCAGAAGGCCAATCACGAGCGCAGATTCGGCGGTGGCGGTCTTAAAACGGGTTTGGATTATTACCTTAACGATAATAATCTTTTTAACTTTTCTATCGAAGGCGGACTTTTCACAAGCAGTGTTGATGGTAATAACACTTATAAAAATTATGTTAAGACCCAAGATGTTGAGTCAGATCATGAAGATGTGAAATCTACGACTACTGAAGACGAAAATTCATATTATTATAACACGAGTTTGTCGTATACGCATAATTTTGCGGGCAAAGGTCATAAATTGAATTTCAACGGTTTTTATTCTTATAACGACCGTGATGCGGATAATCTTTTTGTTCAAGAGACTGAATCAGAAAACGATATATTTAAAAAATCAGGTCATCAAATCGGTAATCAGAAAACAACCAACAGGGGACGTATTAATCTTGATTATACTAAACCTTTTGCTAACGGTAATAAATTTGAGGCAGGTCTTCAAGAGGATTTGAACCATGCCGTAACCGATTATGACTTTGACGATTATGTGTCATCTTCCGATAGTTATGTTTATAATCCTGAGTTTACTAATGATGTAGTTTTTAAGCGTTATATTTCTTCTGTGTATTCAACTTTTTCGGCAACTTTCGGAAATTTTGGTATGCAACTCGGATTAAGGGGTGAGTATACTTACAGGGAGATGAATACCAAAAACGGATTACTTGATACAACGTTTTTAATCGACCGTTTTGATTGGTTTCCTTCGATTCATCTTTCTCAAAACATAGGACAAAATTCTCTTCAAGCTGGTTATTCAAGACGTATACGCCGTCCTTGGGAGCAGGCGTTGAATCCTTTTCCCGCATATTCTGACGAATATTCAAGAAGAATAGGTAATCCTGATTTGAAACCTCAATACACTGATGTTTTTGAACTTAATTATCAGATGAATTTTGATAAGTTTTTTGTTGCCTTGGAGACTTTTTACCGTCATACGGACGGAGCAACGGAAAATGTCAGCAGCTTGGCCACTGATGGTTCGGGTATTTTGATTTCAAGATTTGAGAATCTTTCTACCAATAATAATTTCGGACTTGAACTCTCCGGTGATTATGAGATTAATAAATGGATTAAATTCAGTGCGAATTTTGAAGTCAGACAATATTATATAAGAGGTAATTATAATGGTCAGATGCGTTATCAAGACGGAAAATCATGGCGCACGAAAGAAACATTATCTCTTTCACCGGGCAAGACTACAAAGATTCAGATTAATATGCGTTACCGTGGTAGCGACAAGACGCTTGTATCTTCCAATCAAGGCAATCTTGATTTAGGACTTGCAATCAGACAGAGTTTCTTTAAGAAAAGGCTTTCTATGTCATTCAGTATGAGGGATATGCTTAATACTGGAACGAGCAAGCAAACCACCGACACGCCTGAATATTGGCTTTATACGGAAAGACACCGTGCTGCTCCGATGTGGAATTTAGGTATTTCCTTTAAGATTAATAGTTATAAGGAGAAACGTCCGAACGGTTATGAAGGCGGTGAAAGCGGCGAAGAAGGCGATATGGAAGGCGGCTTTGACGGCGGTGATTATTAATGTTTATTTAAATAACATTTTAAGGAAAAAATTTTATCTTTGCATCGAAATATTAAAAAGTTACTTAACCGGGTATGCAGAACGAAGTTATAAGATTGGCCGAAGCTTTAAAGAACGGCAAAGTGATATTGTATCCTACCGATACCGTATGGGGATTGGGCTGTGATGCAACAGACGAAAAAGCGGTGGAAAAAGTTTTTGAGATAAAACACCGTCCAACTTCAAAAAGCCTTATCGTCTTGGTAAGTAACTTCTTGATGTTGCAGCAGTATGTAGAAACAGTGCCTTTCAGAGCCGTTGAATTGATGGATGAGGCAACAGGACCGCTTACGGTGATATATCCGCGGGCTAAAAATCTTGCTAAAAATCTTTTAGCGGAAGATGGTTCGGTCGGCATCAGAATTCCTGACGATGAGTTTTGTAAGGCGTTGATTTCTGCATTAGGACGTCCTATCGTGTCTACATCGGCTAATTTGAGCGGTGAAAAACCTTCAAGTATTTTTAAGAATATTTCTCAGCAGATTATAGATTCATCTGATGAGGTATGTGTTTTAAGACATGATGATCAAACAATAGCTGCGCCTTCGCAGATTGTGAAAGTAAATCAGGACGGTAGCGTTATTAAAATAAGATAATTTTTTTTGGATGTATAATAAAGACGAATATAAGGCTCTAATAAAACGAGTAGCGGAGCTGAGGAGGCATCTTTGACGTTGATGTTAAAAGAGCTTCAATAGCAAAAAAACAGTTAAAAACGGAGGAAGACGGCTTTTGGGACGACGCCAAAGAGGCTGAAAAGTATCTGAAATCAATATCCGATGAAAAAAAATGGATTACGGATTTTGATGAAGTTGAAGCCTCAGCAAAGGATTTGCAAGTTTTGGCGGAGTTTTCCGAGCAAGGGGAGGAGGTAGGTCAGGATTATGACCAACAGTATTCTCAAACCTTGTCTTTGATAGAAAATCTTGAGTTTAAGAATATGCTCCGTAACGAGGAGGATGCTTTTGACGCTATTTTAAAAATTAATGCCGGAGCCGGCGGTACGGAGTCAAATGATTGGGCGTCAATGCTTATGCGTATGTATATGCGTTGGGCTGAGGACAATGGATATAAAGTTTCGGTTACAAACCTTTTGGAGGGCGAGGATGCCGGAATCAAAACCGTTTCGTTGCAGATTTCGGGCGAATATGCTTTTGGCTGGTTGAAAGGTGAAAATGGTGTTCACCGTTTGGTTAGAATTTCACCTTTTAATGCGCAGGGCAAGCGTCAGACTACATTTGCTTCGGTTTTTGTTGTGCCGCTTATCAACGACGATATTGAAATTACTATAAATCCTTCCGAACTTGAGTGGGATACATTCCGCTCTTCGGGTGCCGGCGGACAAAATGTTAATAAGGTGGAAACCGGAGTCAGAGTAAAACATATTCCCTCTGGAATCGTGGTTGAAAACACCGAGAGCCGCACGCAAGGTCAGAATCGTGAAAATGCGTTGAGAATATTAAAATCGCATCTTTACGAAATCGAATTGAATAAAAAACGTGAAAAACAGGCTGAAATCGAAGGTAAAAAGAAAAAAATAGAGTGGGGAAGTCAGATTCGCAGTTATGTGATGCACCCTTACAAAATGGTTAAAGATCTTAGAACTAATATTGAAACTTCTGATGTTCAGGCTGTTATGGACGGCGCACTAAATCCTTTCCTAAAAGGATATTTAATGCAGTTTGGTTCTCAGTAACTTGCGGCATAGTATTTGTAATTTTATTGTAATAGAATATTGTTTTAACTAATTTTAACATAGATGTATGCAACCTTTGTATGTTTTCTTCGTATAAGAAAGTACAAACAATAAAACAAAGGATTAACATAAAAATTAAAGGAGGATATGCCTATAAGGAAAGAGCTACGCTTAAATTTTAAACAGTACAAACATGGATTACACAAATCTTAAAGACCAAGAGCTCGTTGACTTGTTTATTTCAAGTAACGACAACGACTGCATCATAGAATTGATTAGACGTTACAAAAGCAAGGTATATACATATATTTTGTTGAACGTTAAAGAACGCGAATTAGCGGAAGATATTTTTCAAGAGACCTTTATAAAAGTTATAAAGTCCCTTAGAAAAGGCAGATATATGGAGAAAGGCATTTTCTTATCATGGGTAGTAAGAATTTCGCACAACTTGATAATCGACCATTATCGCCGTGACAGACATTTGAAGATTACATCTACGGACCAAAATGATGCAGACCTCTTCAACAGCAAGAAATATGCTGATAGAAATATCGAGGACTTGATGGTTCAGAATCGTATCGAGTTTGAAGTAAGGCAGCTCATTAACGAACTTCCAAAAGACCAGAAAGAAGTGATACTGTTGCGTCATTACGGAGAAATGAGTTTCAAAGAGATTGCAGACCAGACAGGTGTTAGCATCAATACCGCCCTCGGTCGTATGCGTTACGCTTTGATTAACCTTAGGAAAATGATTGAAGACAGAAATCTCCAATTGTACGCTTAAACGAGGAAACAGGTTATCATTATTCTTTCATTTAAAAGATTTTAAAAAAAGGAATAAGAAAAGCCGGATACTTAAAAGGTGTCCGGCTTTCTCTTTATCTGTTTCTTTTTTATTATTTCTCTTTCAAATCCGTGTATGAAATTAATCTGTAACCATCTGGTTTGCGGACTATAACGACACGCATCTTTTTATATACTTCGGGAGTAATTTTGGAGTCTTGCTCTTTCCATAAGATTTCGTCCGAATTATAATCGCCTTTCCATGCCTTGTCACAAGTGTAGACATTTACCTTTAATAATAAAGTGTCGTTTTTCTCTTTGATTATCTCGTCTACTTTTGAGAATACTAATTCGTTTTTCTCAAAAGGCATGATTTGATATTTGTCTTCTTTTTTCTTGTAATCAACATCAACTGTATTTTGAGGCTCTTTTATCGTTGAAGAAAAATATTGCGCCGTTATTTTGTCTACTTCTTTTGCATCAACGGTGATAAAATTGCCTTTTTCCGCTTTTGAAAACTTTTCGGGATTGCTCAAATAGAGTTTTTTTACCGAAAAATCTATTTTCGTAACATCATCCGCCTCCGGTCCGTCGAAGGTTGCTGTGTAAACTTGCGATAAGTCTGTTAAAAAATTGTTTATCCTTCCCATCTCTTCAAGGGAATTTTTACACCCCGAAAGTAAGAATAACGAAATAATTGAAAATATAACTTTTCTCATTTTTGCTGATATTATTTGTATTAACGCTGCAAATATAGAAATTTTATATTAAAATACGAAAACAAATTGTTAAAAACATAAAGGAAATATTATACTTTTTATTTGACGGAAAAGTTAATTTTCGTCCCGTATGGTTGCCTTAGTGTAGCATTTAATTAACAAAATCTTAAATAAAAAAGTGTTCTGCATAACAGATAAAGTTTATATCTTTGCACCGTAATCAGAAAGGAAAAAGGTTACGAAAATTGATAGATATAAAAACAAAAAAGATGCAGCTCCCCAACACACATAAGGAGCTTTGGTGAGAAAACAATAAAGTAAATAGAGTTATTAATTTTAAAAAAAAAGGAGAAGATCATGAAAAAGTTGAACAAAAAAATGGTTGTAGTTGCAATGGCTTTTGCAGCAACATTGTTGAATCCGGCAAACAGTTTTTCTAATGTTAGAATCGACACTCTTAAAACTGCTGATTCTGAAGAAACTGCAATCAACCCCGATTTTGAAGAAGAATTGGAAGAAGAGGCTTTAGTAGTTGAAAACTGGATGTTTGAACCCGTTTATGTAAACGCTGAAGAAAATCTTGAGGTTGAGGCTTGGATGAGCGAAAATTTATTTGAAAATGCTGAAGAAAAACTCGAAGTCGAGGATTGGATGAGCGAAGATTTATTTGAAAACGCTGAAGAAAATCTCGAAGTTGAGTCTTGGATGAGCGAAAACGCATTTGAAGATGCTGAAGAAAAACTCGTAGTAGAGGATTGGATGAGCGAAAAAATCTTTGAAGATGCTGAAGAACCGCTTGAAATCGAATCTTGGATGAGCGATCCCGATTATTTCAAAAAATAATCAAAAACGCTAATTTAAAAAAAGAATTTATACCTATCAAGAAACAATCGACATTATTCTTTCAATGTGAAAGAACATCCGGTTTCCAATAGTCCCTCTTTGGGAAACGGATGGCTGCGGTAGTGAAACGCAGTTTTTTTTATACTTTTCAAAAAAATAATTTTTCCCTTTAAAAATAATATCAAAAAAAATACGCCCCGTTGGTTACAAGGCGCATTTCTTATAAAAAATCACAGCTCTTTTGTCTTTCTTCTTTTTAGGAGAACTTTAACCTCTTAAATAATAATTATAAACACATCATCAAAAAAAACTTTTCATACAAAAAATAATAAATTTATTAGGTAGCTTGTTTTGCGTATATATTGAAGTCTTAAGTTAATTCACTTATATAACACTTATTCAGAGCTTTACCCTATGTAAAAAAATGTTAATTATTTCTTTTTCTTTTTTATTATTTCTGTTTCTATGAAATAAGTCAGATAACGTGCCATTTCAGAGGCTTTTTTTGCTGAAGGATGCCAGTCTGCACCGTAATCAGCTGGGTCTTCTGAAAGTTCTTGAAAATCAAAACGGAAAATTTTTGTATCTTGCAAAATCTGCATTGCCGTTTTGGAATTAGAAATCGTATTCATCAAATCCTGACTTTGCTGATAATGTAGCATAGGTGAATTTACGAGGATAATTTTTGCTGACGGGTAATGTTTTCTGATAGTTTTAAGAAAAGCGATGTATCCGACTGCAAATTTTTCTAATTCATAATTATTTTCGCTCAAATCGTTGGTTCCTAATCCTAAAACTACAATATCTGGTTTGAATTTTGAAAATTCCCATTTCGTGGTTGTATCGTTGATAAGGGTGTTTTCATAAACTCTTGGCATCGGATATTCAGAACCGCTTTTTTTGTCCCCGTAATTTTTGTAAATGCCTATGCCTGAACGTGCTACAACCATAGAAATAGCGTTTAGGTTTTTTATCGTAACACCGGCGAAGGATTTAGCGAAGTTTGAGGTCGAATCGCTGAAAGAATCATCTCTGCCTGAGGCTTCATTACCGTAGCCGCAGGTTATGGAATTGCCGATGAATTCTATTTTAATACGTTTTTTTGTGTCGTATTTGAGAAGTTTAGCACCTTGATTGAGTTCAAAACCGTAAAATTCTGGGTAGCAGAAAAGTCCTTCTGAAACAAGCATAATGCTTACCGTATGAACTCCTTGTGGCAAATTGTCAGCAATTTGAAACTTAAAAACTCCATCTGAAGTCTCTGAAGTGTAGGTAGAAAACTTTTTGAAATCTTTTCCGTCTACCGAATAAACATAATAACCGGCATTGCTTTTGACTTTAACGGCGGCTGAGGTGCCGGAAAATGTTAATGAAAATTTTGTTCCGGGGTAGCAATACGACAAACAATTATCTTTGTTGATAACCCTTCCTTCTACAAAGACGGACGGATTGTCGTGTTTTACCGCAACTTGTGCGGATAAATTCATTACTGAAGAAAACATCAGTGTAAGGATTAAAAAATATTTCTTCATCTTTTATTTTAATTGCATTTGTTTTTTTATAGGGCAAATTTAATTCATTTTCATAAAACAAAAAAATCCGTGAATTTTTATTTCACGGATTTTTACTATTATATGCAAGTATAATAAATTATTTTAGCAAAAATAACTGTCTTGCTGCTCCGAAGTATTCAATTGTACGGGTATAAACTTTTTCGCTTTTGCCTTCAGGTGAGGTTATAGAAACAATGTCTTTTGTCCAGTTGCCTGTGGTATCTACCGTATAATTGTGATTTTCAATTGTTTTGCCGTTTTTTGCGGTAACGGTAACTACGCGGGCAGAGATAAAACCGTTTTTGTCGTAAGTTAAAGTTTCTTCGGTTTTTTCGTCTTCGTTTTCAGTAACGCAAGAGTTTTGTCTGCCTTGTGCATCGTAAGTATAAGTGATAAGTCCGTTGTTGTTGCGCTCCGTTGCTATTTTACCGTCAGAGGTATAAGTGAATTTCTTCAAAACGTTGCCGTAAGCGTCATTGGTGCGTATTAAACGGGAGTTTTCATCGTAATAAAACGAAACTTTCGAGTTGCTTGCCGTGCAAACTGTCATGTTGTTGTTTTCGTCGTAAGTATAGTTTTCACGATAATAACCGGATTCGCTGTTTTGAGTATATTCAACGAGGTTGCCTTTGCTGTTATATTCGTAAATATACTTACCGTTTTTGTCAGAGGCCATTGAAAGTCTGTTTCTTGAGTCGTAAATATAACGTTGTTCACTGTCAGTGCGGTAGCCGTGGTCGTCAAACGTATAAGTTACGCTTCCTGAGTTGTTGATACTTTCTGTTACTGATTTTACAGCACCTTTGAGTCCCATTTTTTCGGTGTCGGGACGGTGGTCTGTTTGTGCCGTTACATTCAAGGTTGCGGTAACGGCTGCAATTAATGCTACGGTTTTAAATGATGTCATGTTTGTATGGTTTTAAATTGTTAATATAATCTTGTTTACCTAATGTTTCTTTTGTCTTGTTCAAAGATTAACTTTTATTATAACGATTAAAAAAAACAAAAATTGCATAAAAAAACTTCTCTTTTTTTTTAAAAAAAATTACGATTTTTTTATGTTTTTCTTTTTTGCTTGTCCGCTTGTGAAAATGTTTACGCATTTTTTAGGAATTTCCAGCCAAAGCAATATAAACATCACAACCGACCAACTCCAAAGAACTACCATATTGAATTTATAAGTATCAAATCTGTTATTTTTGATAATCTTGCACGGAGCATAAAAATGCGCTCTGCCTATATCAGAAACAGGTTCCATAAAGATAGGGTCTTTCTTTTGTATTAATCTGTGTGTCGGCGCGTTATAAATCTTTTTAACAGCTCTTTTATTCAAGACTAATTCTGCAAGTTTTTCGTTGTAATAGTCTTTTTGGAGCTGATACAAGCCGTCTTTGCCGAGTATTTTTTCTAAGCTGTCAAGTCTTTTCTGACGTGCTGCGTTGTATTCTTCGGCTACATCGTTATAATACTCTTTTTGCGCTCTTAAAAACAGTTGTAAAAAGTTGCCTATCATAGCGTTGAACTTACCCGGAACAAATTCTTCGGTATGTTCAAATCCGATTTCAGGTTTTCTGTAATTGAGAAATTCCGTTTCGTTTTTCAAAATCAAAAGCAAATCCTCAAGTTCTTCTTGCTCTTCTTCTGACGGATTTTCTATTTCGCAAAGTTTGTTGCATCGTGCCGTAATATTGTCAAGCTCGCTCATTAAATAAGTGCTTAAATAAATACAGCGTGATTTTTCTTTGTCAAGTTCGTAAAACTCTTTTTCGTAAGGGTTGTTTTGAAACTGATCAACTGCCAAAGCCTCGTAACCCCATCTTGATACCATTAAATCGCCGATAAAAGGAACGTTAATTTTATCGCTGACACTTTCGTGTAAATCGTCAAAATCTATCATCGCCCCGCCCAAAAGCATCTGAGGCACAAGCACAAACGGTATCAAAATGTAAATCGCAATTACCGAATCCAATGCCGAAGAAATTATTAGTCCCATCATGTTTGCTGTACACGAGGTCGTGAACATAACAAACCAATAAGCCGTAGTCATGCCTTGAATTTCCAAAATATAATTGCCGACCAAAATGAAAGAAATTGTCTGAATTGCCGAAATCAAAAATACAATTATCGTCTTATTTAAAAGGTAACTGAATTTCGATAAGTTTAGAAATTTTTCCCTTTCAAGAATTTTTCTGTCCCTAATAATCTCGTCAGCAGCACAGGAAAGCCCCGTAAACAAGGCTACGACTACTATCATAAACAAAAAGACAGGTAAATTTCTGTTATCGGCAAAGACGTATTCGCCTTCGTCGTTGATGTATTTCGTGAAAAAACCCAAAATGAAAGCCAAAACCGGCGATTCCAAAAATGTTATCGCCATGTATTGACGGTTTGCAAGTTTTGAGAGAATATTCCGTCTTAAAAATATCCAAAATTGTTTCAGCGGATTAGGAATCGTGTATTTCGCTTGTGGAAGCGGTGTTTTTTTCTCCTCTTGAGTATCAACTTCCGCAAATTCAAATTCGCTGTTCGATAAAAATCTTTCATACCATTGTTTGGGGCTGACTTTTCGTTTTTGAGTGTAAAAACCATGTTCGTTAACCTCGCGTGATTCAATGATTTGAAGGATTTCTTCACTATTGACGTTTCCGCAAGTCGGACATTCGCTTTCTCCTGCGTCCACGTAATCGCTCATCAATTTGAAATACGTTATCGCCTCCATCGGATTGCCGTTGTATATAACATAACCGCCTTTGTCCATAACCCAAAGTTTGTCGAACATTTTGAAAATATTCGATGAAGGTTGATGTATGTTTACGATTACGATTGTACCTTTAACGGCTTGTTGTTTAAGAAGTTGCATTACGATTTCGGAGTCTGTACTCGATAATCCGGAGGTCGGCTCGTCCACAAATAAAATAGACGGCTCTCTAACAAGTTCCAAAGCGATGTTAAGCCTTTTGCGTTGTCCTCCCGAAATCACGGTGTGCAAATCGTCCCCAACCTTGAGATTTCTACATTCATACAAATCCAAATCCTTGAGAATTTTTGTTATATGAGCATCAAACTCTTTGTCAGAGAGGTTGTTAAGACAAAGTTTGG
>Ga0310695_10010467_pt1 | contig 13546 bp, 7 predicted proteins | sample RumenRJG_04DNA_FD_203882 | JGI IMG/M metagenome (GOLD analysis project Ga0310695, IMG submission 203882) | Bovine rumen microbial communities from Lethbridge, Alberta, Canada - RJG_04 (v2) (version 2) | ecosystem: Host-associated > Mammals > Digestive system > Stomach > Rumen | place: Canada...
TGTAAGACGTTATAAAAATCCAAATCACATGGGGGTATTACAAAAAATGTACAGCATGATTTCTTACTGGCTCAAATATTACAGGCACGAGTGTGGTCTTACTCAGCAGCAGGTGGCTGACCGTCTGAAAATCGAGCGTTCCACCTACACCTACTATGAAACAGGCAAAACCAAGCCCGACATCAATACTTTGATAAAAATAGCAAAGGTGTTCAATGTCAGCTACACTTCACTCCTTAAAGGCGTTGAAGAAGAATTGGAAGACGCTATTGCGGAAATTCATTCGGGTGCCGCTCAGGAGGACGAAACTCAGAAATACCGTACACACGCCACTACAAAATATGAAGTGGAACTTCTCTTTGTAGTACGCAATCTCAATCCCAAGCAGAGAAAAGAAGTTATGAATATGGCTAAGGAATTCATAGCCGACAAAGAATGAGAAAAAGGCTGTTTCACTGAGGAAACAGCCTTTTTATTATTTTGGGAATTTCATGTCATACCAGAGAATAAAGGCATATATCGCATACACCCTGCCCCAGAGGTTTTCTTCACCGTTGATGTAGCTTTCCCAGAGGGCTTTTATTTCGCTTTCATGGAAGAATTTTTTTGAAGTGTCACCGAAAAGGCTTTCTTTGATATTTTTATTATACTTGTCATCGGCAAGCCACTTTCTGACAGGCACGGCAAAGCCGACTTTTTTGCGGAAAGCAATATCTTCGGGAAGTTTGGAGGAGGCGGCTTTTCTGAATACATATTTATTCTGCTCGCCCACAAATTTATATTCCGCAGGAATTTTCCTTGCGACGTTAAAAAGTCTGAGGTCGCTGAAAGGTGTATGCAGTTCTATTCCGCAAGCCGTGCTTGTACGGTCTGTATTAAGGTAAATGTCGCCCTCCAGCCACAAAGATATATCGGTTGTAAGCTTTCTTGAAAGGTCGTCTTGTCCCTCCGTTTCCCTCCAGAAAGGCATTACAGGTTCATTCGCTTTCAAATTGTCGTCATAGTTTTTCATTAGGTCTTTCACGACTTTTTCCGACATGATATGAGAGCAGGTCAGATATACCCAGTCTTTTTCGAGAACTCTCTTATGTGCATTGTACCCGCCAAAGAATTCATCTATGCCCTCGCCCGAATAGACAACATCGGTAAATTCCTTTACCGCCTTGCAGCCGAGAGAAAATGCAACAGCTGAGGCATCTCCGAGGGGCTGTCCCATTTTATCCATGACTTCGCCTATTCTTTCAAAGTATTCTTCGGGGGTGATGACCTTTACACGAAAGCCCTTTCCAAGCACTTCAGCGGTATGGCGTGCCAATTCCGATTCATCAAAGCCGCTTTCTTCATAACCTATTGTGTTCGCACAAACAGCGTCACTTGCCGCAAAGAGATAAGAGGAATCCACACCGCCCGACAAAAACGACTCTTTATGCGGAAATTCCTTATCGCCCATTTCTTCCGACAGAATTTCATTGACAGTTTTTTCAATTTCCTCCGCAAACTCATCTATGGAACGTGTCCTGTCAGGCTCGAAAACGGGTTTCCAATATCTTTTTAAAGTCACGGTTTTGCCGTTCCATTCGGCATAGTGTCCCGGACAGAGCTTATATACATTTTCATAAAAAGTTTCACTTCCAATGGGATAGCCGTAAAAAAGATACTGCTGGAGCATACGCATATTCAATTTTTTCTGTACCCTGCTGTCCTGCACGATTTCATTTATATCTCCCGAACAGATAAATTCCCCGTCGGCAACGGTATAAAACATCTGTTTTTGACCGACCTGGTCCCTTATGCAGAAAAGCTTTTTCTTTTCGTTGTCCCACAAGGCAATGGCAAACATTCCGTAAATATGCTCCATCATTGCCATTTCCCATTTTTCATAGGCTTTCTCAACAATCGCTTTTTCACGTTCTTTACGGTCAAGTTCGCATGAAATGCCGAGTTCCGTGCAGAGCTTTTTCCAGTTGCGGATATAACCGCTGAAATAGCGTACCTGAATTTTTTCCGATGTCATATATATATCCTTCCTTTAATGCAAGAATTTTGTCAAATCCTGTAAAATTATAACATTTTATAATCATATAATCAATGGTATTTGAAAAAAAACATCGACCGTGCAGAATTTTATTTCCGCACGGTCAGTGTTTTGTGGAGTTTTTTATGAAGAAGATGGAGTAAGCAAAATTTATTTTACAACTGAATTATAGCAATATAATATTAACAAATTATGAACGACGCTTGAAACGATTGGAAAATAAAGCTTAAATTTTTTCAAGAAAAAAACCAGCCGTCACTTTATACAAAGTTTCGGCTGGTTTTTTTAACATTCAGATAAATTTATTTTTTCTTGATTGCATTTGTAATGGCTTTTCTGATGAGGTCAACAGGCACGATTGAAACGGAAAGTACGATTACAAGCAGCCATTCCATTGCATTCAGACCGTGACAGCTGAATATTTCACCGCCTATATAAGTCATCACTACCTGAATGACTACAATCAATCCCATAATCTTGAAATAGTTCTTGTTTTCGGTGATATGCTCAAATACATTGAGTTTTTCGGTTCTGACGTTCAGGGAGTTGAATACGGAGATGAAGATGAAGAAAGCAAAGTAAGCTGTCATCAAATAATAATATTCTTTCTGACCGCCCGAAGTAGTAGTGAAATCGTTTCTGACGAAATTCCATACAGGGCTTGATGTCCACATCTGTGAAGCGAGTACAAAGAAACTGCAAAGGAATATCCAAACAGTTGAAACCGTAAGCTGTGACTTCATAGATTTGCTTACAATACTTTCATCACGACGTTTGGGCTGTTCTTTCATGTAACGCTTGAGAGCAGGCTCACCACCGAGTGCAAGGGCTGCCAATGTATCCATTACGAGGTTTACCCACAAAATTTGAGTGATTGTGAGCGGGTTGGAGAGGTCGAGCAAAGGCATGATGAAAGAGATAAGCACTGCCGAAATGTTAATGGAAAGCTGGAATGTAATGAACTTTCTGATGTTGTTGAAAATGGTTCTGCCGTAGAGGATAGCTTTTGCAATAGAGTTGAAGTTGTCATCAAGGATAACAATGTCACTTGCCTCTTTGGCAACTTCTGTACCACCGCCCATAGCAAAGCCGACATCAGCCTTTTTAAGAGCAGGGGAGTCGTTTACACCGTCGCCTGTCATGCCGACAACAAGATTAAGTTCCTGTGAAAGTCTTACAAGACGGCTCTTATCCGTAGGCAATGCACGGGCAATGACACGGATATGAGGAATTTTCTCTTTCACTTCTTCGTCACTCATTTTTGCGAGTTCGGAAGATGTCAATACAACGTCATCATCAGATGTAAGCAAGCCTGCATCTTTTGCGATGGCAACGGCAGTTTCTTTTCTGTCGCCCGTAATCATAACGACCTGTACGCCTGCATCATGCACATCTGCAATAGCCGTAACGGATTCGGGTCTTACTTCGTCACGTATTCCGATAACGCCTATCAAAGTCCAGTCACCCTCGGGGAGTGAATCGCTTGTCAAAGCCGTATCGGAAGTTGCGACTGCAAGCACACGGATAGCTCTGTTAGCGAGTTCATCAATCTTTTCGTTGAGAACCTTGCTGTCAAACTTGGCTTTATTGCCTTTTTCGTCATAGTAATATTTACAGTTCTGAATAAGCTTTTCGGGAGCACCCTTGATAAGAGTGATACTTTTTGCTGTATTGATATTTCCCTCAACAGTTGTGGCACTGTATTTGTTGGTAGAGTTGAAAGGCACGGAATAAACAGCCTTTACATCGGGGAATTTATCTTCGGCACGTGCAACAAATTGAAGAACGGCTCTTTCTGTGGGGTTACCGCCCACAACTTTGAGAGTATCGCCCGAGCCTGTGATAACGGCATTGGTATTGTGTTTGAGAGCCAATGCAAGCATTTCGCCAGCCTTGCCTTTGATTTCGTCAAAGCTTTTAGCCTCTTTGCCCGTACCGTCAAGGAAATTAACTGCTTCAAGCTTGCCCTTTGTAATAGTACCCGTTTTATCGCTGAAAAGGATATTCAAGCTGCCTGCTGTTTCGATACCGCTTACTTTGCGGACAAGCACGTTGTCATTCAGCATTTTCTTCATGTTCATGGAGGAAACGATAGCTATCATCAAAGGCAAGCCCTCGGGAACTGCCATAACGATGACAACGACTGCAAACATGAGAGCATGGAGGAGGTCTGTAAATATGGTGATAAGCAAATCGGGATTTGCAAAATAAGCACTGATACCGCCCGTAAAGAAGAACATGGATTTTATCATGTAGGCGATAGCGATAGCCACACCACCGATATAGCCGAATTTGCTTATGGCATTTGCCAATTTAGTCAATTTTACCTGCAAGGGAGATTCTCTGTCGTCATCAATTTGAAGTTCCTTTGCGATTTGACCGTAAACGGACTTGTCACCTACGACTGTAACTTCCATTACGGCATTACCCGAACATACAACAGCACCTCTGAATACTTTGTATTCATTGAGGAAATCGAGGTCTTCACTTTCATCGGGCTTGTAGTTTTCGGGAACGGCAATTTTTTTAGCTTCCTTGCTTTCACCGTTGAGAACCGACTGGTCAACAGAGAGGTTTCCGTCAACGATAATACCGTCTGCAGGGATTTTGTCACCGCTCTGGAGGAGAACGCAGTCACCGACAACTATGTCGTTTATGGCAATTTCGGCAATTTCACCGTTGCGGTAAACTTTACATTTGATAAGTGAGGCTTCTTCCTGGAGTTTTTGGAAAGCGTTTTCATTGTTGTACTCAGAGAAAGTGGAAACGAAAGTTGCAATAAGTACGGCTGCGGCAATACCGACAGCTTCATACCATTCCGTGTCACCGATTTGCCAAAATACATTGAGCAGCCAAAAGATGACATTCAGCACCAGAGCGACCATAAGAATTTTGATCATGGGGTCTCCGAAGTTTTCAAGGAGTTTTTGCCAGAAAGTTTCTCTTGCCTGTTCGGTAAGTCGGTTGTCGCCGTATTTTTCTTTCGATTGGGCGACTTGTTCGTCAGTGAGTCCAAAGGTCTTCATTTTTTAATCTCCCATCTTTAATAAGATTTTTCACGTTTTTTTACATTAAACGTTTGACACTATTTTACACCATATACCATATTTTAGTCAAGTCATAATATTGCAACAATATGAAAGAAAAAGTTGCGTATTTTTGACTTTTTGCAGATAAAAGTTTATTTTCCCGCAAAGCCGAAAATTGCTTGAAGGCAGATTTGAGCGTGTTGAAAGAAGTTGTTTTTATCAATACTTTCATCAACGTCATGTATATTGCTGATGTCGCCTTTAAAGACGGGCCCGAATGCGGCACCGTTGTTTTTGAGGGTTCTTGCATAAGTGCCGCCCCCCGTTGAATAGATTTCGGGTTCTTCTCCCGTAACTGTCTGATAGGCATTTTTTAATATCGTCATAACAGGAGAATTTTCGTCTATGCAGAGAGGTTCTTCATGGTTATAGACACCGACTTTAAGGGAGTAGGGGGCGGCTTTTGCACCGACCTGTTTAATTATCATTGCGAAGTCCTCCGTAACGGGATAGCGTATATCTATAAAGGCGTGAGAGATATTTTTGTCTATATCGACGACACCGAGATTGACTGTCAGATTTCCCGAAAGTTCGTCTTGGCAGGAGATACCGAGAGATTTGCCGTCGGTTTCCGAGCCGATTTCCTTTCCGAGAAAGGTGCATAGATTTCCAAGAGAGGAATAGCCGTATATATCGGAAAGGGTTTTGATGAGATTGACGGCAGCATTTACGCCAAGTTCGGGAGTAGAGCCGTGAGAGGCTTTTCCGACAGCTTGAAATTCACGGTCAACGAATGCGTCAGCCCTTGACGGAACGGCATTTACGGCATTTCCCGAGTGAAATTCTTTCAAATACGAGTTTTCGTTGATTTCGGAAGAAATTTCTAATTGTAAAATGCCCTTTTCGCATTTGCAGATGCCATATTCAGAGTCGGGGGTGAATGCCATATCGGGCATTTTTTCATGCTTGAAATACTCCTCCATGTCATTCATGCCGATTTCTTCGGCTGCACCGAATATCAAACGTATTTTTCTTTTTGGGACAATGCCGTTGTCTTTAAGGGCTTTCAGGCAGTATAAAGCGACAATGGCAGGACCTTTGTCATCAACGACACCTCTGCCGTAAAGTCTGCCGTTTTTTTCTGTAAGGGCAAAGGGTTCTACACTCCAGCCGTCACCTGCAGGAACTACATCAACGTGTGCAAGTACAGCGGCAAGTTCTTCACCGTCACCGTATTCAACATGACCTGCAATGCCGTTGATATTTTTGGTAGAGAACCCCATATTTTCAGCTTTTTGCAATATCCATTCAAGTGCCTTTGCAGGCATTTCACTGCCTTGTGATGAAACGGACTGTATTTTTATCAGTTCGTCAAGGTCTTTGAGAATATCTTCTTTGTAGTCAAGTATTTTCTGACCGAAAAACATCGAAAATTCACTCTCCGTCATTATTTAATATAGTTTTTTCAATTTTGTAACGAGGGCGGCGTTTGACCTCGCTGTAAATTTTGCCGACATAAGTGCCGACAATGCCGATACAGAGCATTTGCAGACCGCCCAGAAACCATATAGAACACATTGTAGAAGCCCAGCCTGCAACGGCACTTCCCATAAAGAAAGAAACCAGTGCATAAATAAAGCCAATCACGCTTAAAATACAAATAATCGTGCCTATATTTGAGATGATTTTAAGGGGCTTTACGCTGAAAGAGGTGATACCGTCAACGGCAAATTTCAGCATTTTTTTGAGGGGATATTTGGACTGTCCCGCAAATCTTTCATTTCTCTCATAATAGACATAGTCACACCTGTAACCAATCAATGGTACTATTCCACGAAGAAATAAATTCACTTCGCTGTATTCCGAGAGGGCTTCAAGGGCGTTTTTGCCCATAAGCCTGTAATCCGCATGATTATAGACGATTTCCACTCCGAGAGCTTTCATAAATTTATAATATCCCTGAGCGGTGGAACGCTTGAAAAAAGTATCTTTTTCACGACTGCTTCGGACACCGTACACGATTTCACAGCCTTCATTGTATTTTTTGATAAATTCATCTATTACATTGATGTCATCTTGTAAATCAGCGTCAAGCGATATGGCACAGTCGCAATACTCTTTTGCCGTCATAAGACCGCTCAAAAGTGCATTCTGGTGACCTCTGTTTCTTGAGAGCTTGACACCTGCAACATACTTGTTTTGGCTTGCATAGTCCGATATTAAATTCCATGTTTTATCTTTACTGCCGTCATCTATAAACATCATTCTGCTTTTATCGGAAGCCAAGCCCGACTTTATCAGTTCATCAAGCTTTTCACCAAGCCTTTTGACCGTTTCGGGCAGGACTTCTTCTTCATTATAGCACGGCACTACAAAATATACTGTCGGCATTTATCTTATCCTTTCAAAATAGAGTGGAGAGTTGAGAGTTGAGAGTGGAGAGTTTGTCGGCATTTGCTCCACTCTCCACTCTTCACACTCCACTCTCGATTTACGTTTTGGTTCTTGAATTTTCGTTATCGGCAGATTCGGCATCACTTCCGAAAAGCTGTCCGATGTCCGCATTATTCATTTGTTCATTTTCCCTATTCTGTTCTTCCATGAGCTTTTCGGGAGCATTTTCAGCTTTTTCGACATTTTCGGTATTTTCAACAGGCTTTTGGGTTTTCTTGATTGTTTGCTTTTTAGGTTTCTTTTCTTTTTTCTCTTTCTTTACGGTTTCAAAGAAATCATTGATTTCTTCGTCAAATTCAGCCTCGCCCAAGTCGTCAAAGAGGAGAATGCCTGTATCTTCACGCTTTTTGGGAGATTTATAAAGAATGAGGTAGAGTGCAAGAATGATAACACCGCCTGCTGTAACGGCAATACCTGCTATCATACCGGGAGTTCTGTATGTGAATACGATGGTAGATTCTGTATTGGCAGGCACGGCAACTGCCATAAATCCCACATTTACCTTTTCGACATCAACGGATTTTCCGTTGACGGTTGCAGACCAGCCATCTTCATAGGGAATACTGAAAAATACAAGTTCTCTTGTATCGCCCGTTTTGATTTTGGCAGTAAATTTGTTGTTTTCGAATTTGACGGAACTGCAAGTCAGTTTTTTTCTTTCGTTGCAGGCGTTGAAATATTCCACCTGAGTATATTTATGGTCGGAAAGTTTGTCATCATGTTCGAGAATGTCGGCATATTTTTTAGCCTGCTCTTTTGTGAGAACCATTGATTCAAGCATAAGAATACTTCTGTTTTTCTCTGTACAGTCATTGTATTCATCAGTTGTTACATAGGTGTCGTATGTGAAGCCGTAGGGAATGTAATATTCGTTTTCGTAAATTTTATAGCTTTTTTTGGTTTTAAGGAATTTCCAGCCGGGCATTTTGGTTGTACCGCCCTTGTTGGCAAAGTCCTTTGAATCCGTTATGTTATCAAAGAGATATTTGCATGAAAGAAAACTTCTGATAGCATATACTTCGGTATCGGGGCGAGAGCCTACACTTCTTTCCACTCCGATAGATTTGTAATAATCCATAACAGAGCCGGGAACGATACTTTGGAAAGCCTGTATCGTAGGAATTTGCCAGTACATACCCATGTTGTCCATTTCTTCATAAAAGTCTGAACGAACACTTTTAATATCTTTCAGTTCTTTGAAAGCCCCTCTGTTTCCGATGGCGTAAGTGGAGATATACTTATATTTGTAGCTTGAATTGACAACGCCCACTCCTACAAGTACATTTCCGTATAAGATGATGAGAACGGAAAGCATTGCGGAGAGCATTCTTGGAAAAGCTTTGGGAGTTTTTCTGAAATTAAGGGCAAATGTGAGGGCAATCAAACCTATGAAAGCAATACCTACCCATATCCAGAAACGGTCGGGATATTTTTCAATGCCGTAAGTTGTAGAGGCAACGCCCTTTGTATCGGTAGTTGTTGTGGGCATAAGTCCTATCAGGCAGGTGATGAGCATGGTAATGCCGAAAGTGACTTTAAGACCTGTTGAATAGTCTGTTTCTTGGCTGTCAAGACAAAGTATTGTTGCAAGCGAGAGCATGAGAGTAAGCATATAGAACCAGCGTGCATAGTATGCCACATTAAGAAGCTGGAAAAAGCTGTTGAATATCGGAATGAAAGCCATCACGAAAAGCACGGGTATGAAAACACGCAGCCATTTATGAGTTTTGAGCTTGTAGAAAGAGAATACACCCACCATGCTGAACAGCGGCAGCCAGCCTGCCACAGAAGCCCATTTTGCATTGGAATCGGGGGTGAAGTTGGCATAAGCAGGCATATCGGGCGGGAAGAAGAATGACTCCAAGATATGCATATATCTTTGTTCGCTTGTATATACGACAGCCCCCCAGCCGTTCGGAAAGTTATTTACCCTTGAATTTTGTATGACTGCAAGAACAGACGGAACAAGAACTATGCCTGCACACAAAAAGCCCGAAACGACTTCAAGAGCAAATCGCAAAAATTCCTTAACGGACATTTTAAAACTGCCTGTTCTCATTCTGACAAACCAGTATATGAATACAAATACAGCCTGACCTGCAAAGAAATAGTAATTGACAAAAGCAGATGCAAAAACGGCAAATGCCATGTGACCTTTTTTCTTTTCGTATATAAAATTATCGACAGCCGCCAGCATGAACGGGAAAGTTATCATCGCCTCATGAAAGTGATTGAAGAAGATATTATATATTCCAAATCCCGAAAATGCATAGAGCAAAGCACCGATGACAGCGTAATACTGATTTTTCACATATCTTCTGAGGAAAGTGTAAGCCGCCAGCGACGCAAACGCAAATTTCAGTATCAGCAAAGGTGCTATCATGTAAGGCACGAAACTGCTCGGAAAAGGCAGAGTAATCCAGAAAAACGGGCTTCCTATCATGTAAAAGCTGTAAGAGCCGATGATATTGGCACCCAAATCGGTAGTATAACTCCAGCCAATATTTCCGTTTCTGACTTCGTCATGTATCATCTGATAGAAAGGTATCTGCTGTACATTGAAGTCCCCGTAGAAAAAGAAATAACCCTTGTTCCATAATATCCACGGCAAAAATATCAGAGTTGCCAAAGCAAGTCCCCATAAAAATGCCGTGAGATAGTAGTTTTTGCGAACACCAAGACGTGTTCTGTTGTTTGACATTGTGTTTTCCCCCTATAATTTAAACTCCCTCTATTGTAACACATCGTTTTCAAAAAATCTATATCACTCATGCAATTTCCTTTTTTTATGTCAAAATAACCATATTATATATAAATTTGAAATTAAAAATAGGTATGACGACATTTTTTTCAAAAGTATTTGATAATTCCAAAAAGTTGATATATAATACATTATAAGGAAAATCTTTTATGAAAAGGAGAAATGGGTATATGCCTGAAAATAATGAAGAACAAGAAAAAGTATTTTTCCGAAATCCGTTTGTTCAGCAGGAAGAAGGACTTTTTGACGGTGCCTATCACAGAGTGCCTCCGCCCAAAAAAAGTATTTATGCCCCTCCCCGAAAAAATGCCCTTTCCAAAAAGCATATTATCTTTAATACAATCAGTATCGTATTGAGTATCATGCTTATATTGTCAGGCTCTTTCTGTTTAGTGGCGTATTCCTATTTCAACAGGATAAATTATGAAGAAATAGATGAAGAAAATGCCCCTATCAACTACACGGGCAGGCATACAAGCGACAGCAAGGTAAATGCCTATAACGGTGAACTTCTCGATGACCCTATGATATTGAACATCATGCTTTTCGGTGCGGACACGAGAAAAGGTCAGTCAAGCGGTCAATCCGATACCATGATTATTTTTTCCATAGATACGAGGCATAAAAAATTAAAAATGCTTTCTCTCATGCGTGATACCTATGTAGAGATACCCGACTATGAAAATAACAAAATCAATGCATCATTTTTCTACGGGGGGGCAAGCCTTGCCGTGCAGACCGTTCAGCGTAACTACGGAATAAAAATAGACCGCTATGCCGTCGTTGACTTCAAGAGTTTCAGAAATATCATAGATACTCTCGGTGGAATAGATATAGAACTTCGTGAAGAAGAAATAGATTATATCAACTGGCAGTGCTGGGTAAACGGTCAGGTCGATACCCGTGACGAAATTGATATAAACCAATTCATTTTCTACGATAACGGTGAGGGCGAACTGGTTGCAAACGTTCACCTTAACGGCAGGCAGGCTCTCTGGCACGCAAGAAACAGAGGTCAAGAGGGCATTTGTGACGGTGACGACTATACAAGAACCCTTCGCCAGAGAAAAGTGATGTCAATATTGATAGACAGGCTTAAAAAATCCGATTTTGCAACTATCATGTCGGTCATATATGACATAGGACCTATGATAACAACTAACCTCAAAACTTCGGAAATAACCAAGCTTGCCACTAATATCACAACTTACCTTAAATATGACATAGTATCTGCATCAGCCCCCGATTATTCCCACTTTGGTATAGACTTCTATTATGACAATCTCTGGATAAACGGCTACGGGCTTGAATGTATCGTCATCTACGACTGGAACTCTTTCAGAAAGAGAGTTGCCGATTTCGTCTTTGAAGACGTAACTTTATAATTAGCAATTAGCAATTATCAATGTGCAATGTGCATTGTATCATTTTAAATTGGAATAAAAATAAAAAAGGAGTGCATTTTAAATGACAAAAATTGATATTTTCTCGGGCTTTCTTGGTGCAGGCAAGACTACGCTTATTAAAAAGCTTATCAAAGAGGGCTACAAAAATGAAAAGCTTGTTCTTATCGAAAACGAGTTCGGTGAAATAGGCATAGACGGTGGTTTTCTCAAAGAGGCAGGCATACAAATCAATGAAATGAATTCGGGCTGTATCTGCTGTTCGCTTGTCGGAGATTTCAGACAGGCTTTGACAAAAGTTCTGGAAGAATATCACCCCGACAGAATTATTATAGAGCCGTCGGGTGTCGGCAAGCTCTCAGATGTAATCAACGCTGTAAAGACGGTTGCAAGTGACGAAGTTGTATTGAACAGCTTTGTAACCGTTGCAGACGCTACAAAATGCAAGATTTACATGAAAAACTTTGGAGAGTTCTATAACAATCAGATAGAGAGTGCAAGCACGATTATTTTGAGCAGAACGCAGAATATGACAGATGAAAAGCTTGCAAAGGCTTTGGAACTTATCCGTGAACACAATGAAAAGGCAGTTATCGTTACAACTGCATGGGACGACATTACAGGCGAACAGATACTTTCTGCCACAGAGGGCAAGGCACTTTTGACACTTGACGATATACATGACGAAGATGAATGTGATGACCCCGAGTGTGAGTGTCATCACCACCACCACGACCATGATGAAGATGAAGAACATGAACACCATCACCACCACCATGACCATGACGAACATGATGAGCATGAACATCATCACCATCACCATCATCATCACCATGCAGATGAAGTTTTCACAAGCTGGGGTAAGGAAACGGCAAGAAAATATACCAAAGAGGAAATTGCAGATATTCTCAATGCACTTTCCGACAGTGAGAAATATGGCTTGGTACTTCGTGCAAAGGGAATTGTGCCTGCTGTTGACGGCACATGGATACATTATGACTTTGTACCCGAGGAAAGTGATGTTCGTACAGGTTCGGCAGACTACACGGGAAGAATATGTGTAATCGGCTCAAAGCTGAATGAAAGCGAGCTTGAAAAGCTTTTTAAATTGGCGTAAGGGGTGGCAGTATGGCAAAACAACCGATACCCGTATATTTGTTTTTGGGATTTCTCGACAGCGGAAAAACCAAATTTATCCATGAAACCCTCTGTGATACACGCTTTCAGAATGGTGATAAAACCCTTGTTATTCTCTGTGAGGAGGGCGAGGAAGAACTTGATACTTCCAAATACAGAGGCGGAAAAAATGTAAGTATTGTTACAGTGGAGGAAAAGGAACAGCTTACAAGTGAATTTCTTGAAAATGCCCTGAAAAAGAGCCGTGCAGAGCGTGTCATGATAGAATATAACGGAATGTGGCTCATGGACGAACTTGGAAAAGCCCTGCCCGAGAATTGGCAGATATATCAAATCATGATGATGGCTGATTCCAATACGTTTGAGATGTATAACAGCAATATGCGACAGCTTGTATATGACAAGATAAATATAACGGAACTGGTGGCTTTCAACAGATATTCCGATAAAATCGACAAGATGAGTTTGCATAAAATAGTAAGGGCAATCAACCGCCGTACAGCGATAATATATGAACGTACAGACGGAACTGTTGAAGAAGATAATATAGCAGACCCGTTGCCGTTTGACGTAAATGCAGATGTTATCGAAGTGAAAGACACGGATTTTGGCTTGCTTTACATGGACGTTATGGACAATCCTCAGAAGTATGACGGAAAGACCATAAAATTCAAAGCACTTGTTGCAAGGAGTGCAAGAATGGGGAAAGATACGTTCATAGGCGGAA
>Ga0310695_10010469_pt1 | contig 13541 bp, 16 predicted proteins | sample RumenRJG_04DNA_FD_203882 | JGI IMG/M metagenome (GOLD analysis project Ga0310695, IMG submission 203882) | Bovine rumen microbial communities from Lethbridge, Alberta, Canada - RJG_04 (v2) (version 2) | ecosystem: Host-associated > Mammals > Digestive system > Stomach > Rumen | place: Canada...
CCCAAAGCATTATTGGACTTCAAGAGAGTCTCCACGGCTTGAAGAAGGTCCTTAATCTGGTTTTGATACTGTTCACGCTCCATATCAGACAATTGTCCGCCCTTTACAGACGATGCCTCTGCTTCCAACTGCATCGCGTATCGGGCTTGCATAATCATGCGCTCTATGTCTATATGTTGATCTGCCATAATATGGAACTTTTGCTACGCAAAGGTACTCACTTTCTATGGCATTCACAACCATATAAATACTATTTAACAATCTGTAAATCAGGACTTTAAGGCACAACAAGTCTTTGTGTGCAGACAGTAATACAGCCCTATGCGGCATGCCGTAACAAGGCACTATGGCAACTCCCAAGCGCCTTAAAAAACATCTGTAATCGATATGTAAATGTCTGGCCGTCAGCATATTATGTAATATTCAAAGTCTTTCCTGCCATGGTGATTTATGCATTTTTAACACCACTCCTGGTCTTTATGCTGCATCTCCATCATATTTCACTTCCATCGAATCGATTCTCTTGATGACAGGACAACTCAACAGGGCGGTAAGGTACTTCCATTCCAAAACATATATTGGCTTGGTCCCGTCAAATTCCAGTCGTACGAAACTCATGCCGTGATCATACTTCTGCATATACAGTTGGCACTCATTATGCTCATGGCGGATGATCTTCACCAGTTTCTGGTTCCTGGAGGTAAACACGTAGGCCGTACCTTCCTCCATCCTGCCGTCAAGGGCACTGACAACACCGCGAAGCTTGTCATATCCTCCACGCATATCCTTGTAGTTAGGGATGTACTTGAATTTAGTAGCACCACTCAGACTGAACATAACGACTGCAGTTTATTGATGAAACATACCAATTCACCATAACTCAACCTATGGTGCTCTACCTTGATACCATTGCTCAGACCGATGTTGACATAGGATACATAAACATCTCCACGCTTGTCTGTATTAGACAGACCAGATTTACCACCCCCAGAAACCTGCAGAGACCCATCGGACTCGCTAGATACAACACAGTCTACTATGCCTGACTGAGAGTACTTCTTCTTATACCATTTCTCAAATGTGTGATAAGGAACACCATTCGATTCAAAATATTGGGCGACTGAGATGCCCTTGCCAACACCCTCAGCAGAATATCGTTGCCAGAGGGTTTCAATGTCTTTACTGTTTATTGCCATAATCTTCTATTTTAGAATCATGGCACAAAGGTAACAACTAATTCCGACACCACCTAAAAAGGGGTTGGATGCTTACCAGTATCTGGTGCTGAGACAACAAATCTCACGCTGTCATTCGCAAACGTCCTTCCTGCAATAACCAGCATAAGGACTATTAAAGCAATATAAAATTGTATCCTTTTCATCACTATTTAGATGTCTAGAATGTTAAAAGTTACCATATCCATGCGCCCTTAGGTTGATTATAGTTATCACTGCGATAACACTCAAATTTGTTTCTGAACACGATAAGTTGATAAGCCGATTCATTGATTACCTGCGGTTCTTTCAGCCCATATCGAAAGAGAGCTAATTCATATTTGTTCTTTTCAGAATCAATCCGAATCATGAAGTCCGTCTTTGTTTCTGGATGTGCGCCATAGAAACGATCGAATACCTTACAAATCTCTTCATCCTCAAACCAGAAGTATGCTGTATATTCCGATTTCTTAACATGCCACTTAACAGCTAACTTCTTGGGCTTTCCTGCCTCATGATATTTCATCAGCCCTCCATCATGCAGTTTATCATGTGTGCCATCGAAAAGCGCCTCTTCAATGTAGTCAAATTCATGTAAAATCTCTTCTTCACTATATTTCTCCCATTCCACATTGTCTGCATTCCAGTTTTCATAAAGTAGCATATACCTATATGTATATTGACAAATAAGTCTATTTGTATATGCATCCATCAATTGAATTTGCTTTTCAATTTGTTTCTTCTTTAAATCGAATTGGTACTGAATCTTTTCTTTGTTTTTAAGCCATTCATCATTTGGGTCTATTTCTAGATCTATTCTGTTTGTTGTAATACATGATGTCTGTATCAGATTCGACTTCATCGGATTTATTACCCAAATCAACAAAGACCCTCCCAACAGATAACAAATGTCAATATATGAGTCTTCATTAATAAGAACATTTACACCGTCTAACCTTATATTTGAATTGTAATAACCTCTTGTATAAAAGTCATACCAGACTGTTTTAATAATATGAGATTCATTTCCCAAATAACCAAAATGATAAGTTCCCATAAATGGGTTGTTTATCTCAGTATCATACTCAGCAAAGTCCAACACTTTTTCTTGAGAGTTGCATATGGCAGAAAAATATAATAGCGGCTCAATATCCATAAATTATATGCCAAATGTATTTTTCCCGAAACCATTGGTGGGATTATTTATTTGTTTACTCCTTTCTATTTGTTCAATAGCTTTTTGGTAATTATTCCTTTGACTTTTTTTAGGTATCACCTGATTATTTTCTTTTTTAATTCTTTCAATTGTTTCTGCCCATTTACCCTCTAATTGATTTGGAGATTCCGTATAATACTCGTTTATTTTTTGTTCTAAAGTCTTTTCAGGTTCCGGTGCATCTTCTCTTTCTTTTACCTTCTCTTTTTTAGCAGGCTTTGCCTCCACTTCGGAATTCTTTGCCATCGCCTGTTTTGCCTTTGGATGCGGATTTTTAATTCCCTTACTCTTTCCTGACAATTCAAAAAAGTTTTCTGTTTGCTTAGCAGCCCCCTTCATGTTTGATGCGGCATCCATAATTTTCTCCGCTCTCCTTGCCATTTTTAATGCACCAGTGGCTTGCCCTATACCAGGTATCAAACCTCCCATGGAAAGACCAAATCCGACATAGTCACCTCTCGCTAAAGAAATAGCACCACTTGATAAATCCGAAAGTTGAGAAACAACGGGTATTTCGGTCATTCCTATCACATCAAGACCTGTCTGCAAATTGTCCAAACGAGAGCCTACTCCAACAATATATCCTTTTTTCGGCTTTATCATAAAATAATCTTCATAAAATTAGGCACATATTATTTCGTGTAGATATTAAATTCACTCCAATATATAATTTTACCTAGCCCAAACTAAGAGATGTATATTTTACCAGTTTTCCCATCCTTTCAAATTGCTTTAGATCCAAAAGGAATAGATATTACATCATTCGTTTTCTTATAGGGTAATGAAACGTGAATCCATGATGGAGCACTATAATCTCCAAACTCCCATATCAGCTGTCCAACGTTTAGTGCTTTGTTGTTAATCATTTTGGGGATTAAAAGAAACAAATCTCTCTGACTTGTTTTGAATTAGGGATGGGTACGATAGCACATTTTACAGGAACGTTTGTTGCTATAACAGTCTTATTAAGAATCGGACGAGTTTTTTGCAGGAAGATCTCCAAGTCCTTGCGAGGCGATAAAGATAGGCTTATTATAAATATTGTCAATAGCCAGCATAGTTGTTGGGCCTAAAATGCCATCAATAGGAGTAACAACGAATGCTTTTTGAAATAATCTCACAATAGCAGCAGCAGTCTTACTACCATAAAACCCGTCAACACTTAAATTATCCCACGTAAAGTGATAATTATTCCGAATAGTATTAAGTTTTCTCTGGAACTCTTGTACGACTGAATTATATCGGATTTTGATGCCTACTTTATATTCGAATACCATTTCCTGTATGTTAAATTTGAAACACTGTTTAGTACACACTTTTTCTCAAACAGACTCAAAAAACTTTTGGACACTTAAATCATTTATCGTCTAATTCTTCGTATTGCATAGCCCCACCAAAGATATCACAAAGCCTCTCACGAAGTTCGTTTCCTTTTTCAAAATTCTTAACAGCATATGCACCTAAAGTATATCGTTCAAAGATTTCTTCATCATCGACTATGCTTTGACTTTTGACCACAAATTCTCTAATATCCAGTAGCTGAGCATAAATACTTTGAATCAACTGGGTGGGTGGATCCATATAATAAATCTCAACGAATGTTATAGTTTCATCAAGAATCTTTGCATATTCAGACTTAGTGGGGTGTTCTGAAAGTCTTTTGTACATAATATCTTTCTTAAATAGGTGTAAGAATGTTCTGCAAGCCCTTAGGTATAATTATTTGGGGAGCGCCTCCAATAGCAAATTCGGGATTTATATCGGTTATGAAACCTGCTTTGGGGGATGGAATTCTATTACTCCATGTATCAAAGGCCTTAAAAGCCGTACCCTCAATTATGCAACCATCATTATTCTTTTGCAAGTCATCTAAATTCTCCATTAGGGACTTATCGATTTTCATCTTAACTATTGAGCGTTTTGGTTCTTTTGCTAATCCCACTTCTTCCTGCATAGGGATTCTACCATTTTCATCAGCAATAGTAAAATATGTTCCTAAATTGGGCGGAGCAAGTACATACTGATAGAGTTCTTTACCATCATACTTTTCCACAAATTCATTAAGGTTCATAACGTTCAAAGGCCGATCAAGATTCATACATTTCGCTTCTGAAATAATGTCTTGCATATTGGCTTCCTTATTATTCTTTTTAAGAGCATCTATCAACTTGTTATATTTTTCCTTACGTCCTTTCCCAATGTATTGGCGCTTGAGTCCCCTAAATATTACTTTTTTTATAACCTTTGAGTTTGACAAGAAGGAATCATCAGTTAAGCTATCGGAAAACAACTTTTTAACTTTCTCAATCTCATCATTTTTATCTAAAAAATGATATCCATAGACATATGTATTTATCTTATTAATATCAGCATTAAAAACATAATTATTGACAAAGTCTTCAATAAGCTTCATCATTATTTCTAGCTGTTCCATTTGTTTTTCACTATATGGAGAAAGATATACATTATATGCCTTTTGTATGTCTTTTCCTTGAGAAGCTATAGATGATGCACTATTTGAATTATGTAGAGAGGAACCCTCTTTATTAACATAAAAATATATGCGTATTCGTAAATTAATATCAAAGGATTGCTTAGTTTCTTGTTTCATAACTGGCAATCGATCCAAATCTACTGTCCCTGTACTACTTTGCCCATCATCTATTATACTGATAGTCCCACCCCACATACACTGACAAGTACTTGATTTCAGTAAAGCAGGATTACCTTTAACAATGTAGTCATTCTTGCCATTCATCCATGGGATTGGGGTATTGTGCATGCAAGGCATTGGGGTGAGAGTACCATGATTTGCAGCAGTGGCTGAGGCTGTAGATGGGAATCCCATAGAACGACAAAGGCCAAAGGGAGCCAAGTTAACCATTGATAGATGATCACTGATGTTTGCCATAGGCTGGCCTGTCAGGAATACTGTACGTATAGGAAGAACCGTCAATTTTGCAGGACTGGTCCCCATTGTACAGCGCATCATTGCACCAGAACAAACGTATGAATCTGCCATGTTATTGTACTTTTACAATGCCAGACTTGATGTCAATGCGGCTACCAGAATTGATTGCTGTTGAATCCTCGGCTTTCATGTGATGAGTCTTTGAATATTCAAGTAGTTGGTCTTTGGCCTCTTCGCGAATATTCTCTGCTGTGAGCTGTAGTTTGTGTTCAATCTGCTCATCCTTATTATCACCAATCTTGATGAATTGGTTTTCAGTCACATTGAGTGAATCGTTGCGATCGATGTTAGCACTACGGTCACGTCCGGCATATTCACGGATATCATTGTCGGCTGTACGCTGCTGGTCATTGCCTGCTGCAAGGAACATGTCATTGCCTGCGTTCTCTGAGATGTCATGACCTGCACTTACAGTGATATCGTGTCCTGCATGCATGATAATATCGTTTTTTGCATACAACTCAATATTTCTCGTGGATTCTAACTTGATGAGTTTCTCGTCTGTAGAGAATGTCAAGATATAGTTTTCCTTCTTGTTATCATAGATACGGATATAACCTCCGCCACCTTCATCATGAATCTCTATAGTATGACCATTACGAGTACGGATGGCCTTAATCTTGTTATCACCATTATGACCAGGAATCCATTTAATGTCCACATTGTCTATACCATTATATATAGTACCCTTGACGTATGGCCTTTCGGCATTCCCTCCTTCAAAGTCAACCATCACCTCTTCTCCAATTTCTGGAATGAAGTTGAATCCCTTTTCTTTTCCCGCATAGGGATGGATGATTCGGAGCCAAGGCGTTATCATCGAAGCATCCTGTTGAGCTTGCCAGTCAAACTGCACACGGATTCGACCGAGGTCATACGGATCTTCGTTATCTTTTACTTTGGCACGACAAGATGTCGCAACAGGATATACATCTGCGTCTGCGTATGGCGGATAGTCACTTGCTGAAGGAATGCCGACAAAATGGTTGCTATACACCTCGTCAGCAGAGAAATAATGCGTCAGCTCTGTTATTAGGATCTCATCCTGATCTACATCGCTTTTGGTACTGAGGAGATTATCCGTGATATAGTTATCAACGACGACCAATGTGCTGCCAAGTTTCAATTTTGAACAAAAAGTCCTACCTGAATATGAGAGCATTCCGGCTTTTTCTCCCCTACCCTGAGAAGAAGTAGAGACACTGAGAATAGCATCACGGCTGTCAATATTGGCAAAACCACCAGAATGGAGATTCTGGATGGTGGGCTTGGCATAACAATGCTGAGAAGCATCAGAGACAGTCCCATGCAGTTCGTTGAATGCACCTGTTGCCTCACCAACACCATCTTCCATTTCTGATTCGTATGAATTATAAGAGGAAACCACATGGCTGAAAGGGACATGTTGTATCTTAAGATCAACACTATAGTTGGGAATGTCTTTGCTCGGGTAAGCCAAGCGTACAGCATCCCTTGGTATCAAGTTACCGAAAACCAAACGGGTTCCATCGTTATATAACCATTCACCATATCTGCGAGCCAAGCGTTGAAGAAACTGATAGTTGGTCTCGTTATACTGGACACAATAGGGAATAGTGGCAGAGTATCGTGGATCTATCGACGTTGCTAAATGACCTGCATAATCACTAACAACATCGCCGATGATATCGCTCAGTGAATTATCTTCGTATGATTTGCAATTAGGGTTGTCATCAAGGAGGGCGTCCCAACTCCTTGCTTCTACATTGATATTATATTCACTACCACTCCTGCTGCCAGATGCTGAGACAATCACCCCACTGAACTCAATATCAGCCGTCTTGTCATTAGCAACATTGAAAGACAAAAACTCAATATTGTCGGTTGAAAGAGCAATCATAATCTCCTTGCCAATAATATGCCCACACACTGCAAACGTTGTATCCTGCATGTATTCATCTGGATATTTCTTGTGCATAGAGAACGACAGGCTGTTACTGGACAACAGTCCCTGACGGAGGGAGAAATTGTCTAAACGATATTCGATGCCACCAATCGCAATATCGAATTGATTTGATGAAACACCATCAATCGCGATGGAAATGTGCTTTATAGAGATTGACATAGCTTAAGTCCATTGGTTATTTAATATTGCACCACTGGAACGGCCTATACGAATAATCTCTGCACTAATAGTCACTGTCGTGTACATGAGTTTACTGTCATTGTCGTTAAAGTAATCACGCAGATTGATACAATAGGCATTCCTAAAAAAAACCGTCTTGTAACTTTGCATATTCCGCGTCGTATAAACACAGAATCTGAAGATGCCGTCATAGACCTGTGCCTTATTAAACATCCAATTATAAAAGAATAAATCATCATCACTGGTAGAGGGCATAACGAAAGTAATCGTTCCACCACGAGGCCGAGACGTTGGCTTGCCTGTATCGTCTATACTCTGAGAGAAATCATACGAACACTCGACCACACCATAAATACGTCCGCCGATCTTTAGTTGTCCTTGTAGTGCCATATCGCCAGATTTTAGTACATTTTAGGTATATCAAAATAATCATCTACATTCCAATTATTATTATGAACAGCATTACCGATCTTGATGATCTTGGCTGATATCGTAAACTCTTCGAAGAGTTTCAGTTCCTGACGACGGTCAAAGGTCTCTGAATAGGACACCACAAAACCGTCCTTGAATTTTATAGATTTCACTTCATGACCACTTCCATCCATAGCTGGAATCATGATGACACCATCCTTACTCATGTTGGTATCGCACATCCATTCTACAATGTCAGTATTGCCATCCTTAGGTGTTCTCACTCGAAGGGTAATCTTCCCTCCACGAGTTCTGCCTACAGGCTGTCCTTCCACATCAGTCTGCTGTTCCAGTTCATAACGCATATAGATCACCTGACGTTCCGCGATACCATCTGCATTCAACGTGACTACTCGATACTTCATATATGATTACTTTTGGGGGTTTGTCATTCCAGATTGTCTTTCCACTTCATCGTCATTCTTCCCTGGTCAGTGGTTCCCGTCAATTCTATCAAGAAGTTCTGCGCTGCAAAAAACGGCTTGATTTCAATTTTTACGTTGATATTCCCTGTGGCAGCATCTCTATCTACACCTTTTATGACATAGTTTTCATAAAGTTTTCCTACTCCTTTGTATTTACTTAGGAAACGGTGGAAATTGTCAACCATCTCAGCTTTGACTGCCGCATCCCAAATAACGAACGCCTCGTCATTACAGAATTGTTGGATAACCTTGCTGACCCAATCGAATACGCGGACAATGGGGTATTCCTGAAGTTCCATAGTAGGGCCATCGTAAGGGGTTCGATTTGAGAATGCCATCACCTGCCCATCCATTTCTATCAAGGGTACTACACCCATATCAATGAGTTTTGTGAGTTCTGCCTTAAGAAGATTAAAACGTGTAGATAGCGCCTTGCTGAGACTGCCATATTTCCGTCCTGCTATACCTTGTGAAATAGAGATATTATCTACGTCAGTCATCTTGCCGGCTATGGCTCCAGAGGGGGGGATATAAAGATCATCATCTTCAATGGAAAGTTCTGAACGGCGTCGTCCAAGAATATAGTTACAGGCTACCACTACACTCGAATTGTCACGATGTGAACGCTGTAAATTAGATTTGTCCAAACGAAACAGCAAATCCTCATAATTTAGACTATCTTCAAAGTCTGTTATCATCAGCGTCTTACTCTTATGAGCAACTGCAGCCCAATCCTGTATTAGCTGAGCAGAACCAACATAACCAGGCATCACGAATAAAGCATAACTATCCTTCAAATCCAGACTATCATACTTGTCATGCAATTCTTTGGCTACTGCCTTGGAACCAGCACTTGACAAATCTTCTAAGTCTTTCTTACTGACGTTCATCAGATTCAAAAAATAGACCTTTTCAACGTTAGCATTTTCAAAAAAAGTATCTAATACCCGATAAGACTTCTCTAACTCTTTGATTTCTTCACGTACAGTAAACAGATTGTCACTAATACATCGCTCTACTTTTTTATTCTCTTGAGTGCAATAGTCAATAGTATGCTCTACATCCTCGAAATCCTTTTCCAATAGATCTATCCATAAGTCTAAAGTCTTGGACAATCTTTTACGGCTTTCCTTATACAAGGGATCTTTTAAAAATATATCATGGGCTGCTTTACGACGAGGATCCATGTTTTCTGTTTCCCGAATAAGCGATTTGATGAGCCGCATACCTCCAAAGCGATCGAGTTTCGCGAGACAACCTTCCAAATTAAGAGGACGCTCCTCGAGTTCCCGTTCCACAAAGGCTGGGGATGTGTCCGCCTTCAATTCCATTTTATGCTGATCTGTTTCCATTGCGCCAACAAACTATTTTATTCAGACAGTTCTGATCTCATCTCTTTCAGAGTTTCCTTTAAGGTCTGCTTTCCTTCTGGATCACTTAACAACCTTCGTAACTCACGATTACATTCCAAGGTACGGATAATAGAATAATAGGTATCCCTCTTATACAAGCTATTACTGAGCGTATCGCTCTGCATAATCAGTTTTTCGTCATCAAAATCGCTCATACAAGAGAAATGAAAATCTTCATAAGAACAATCTCCATCCTCGTTCGAAAGGAAAACTTTCTCTATACAAGGCCGATAATGTTCAAACACATCATCAATGATTGACGGACTGTAAACAACTCTATCATCAGAGGTATCTGGCGCATACCCAGTCAACTGATCTACATACAAGACTCTGTTTTGAGGGAAATAGAGAGAAATTCCACCATCTTTCCCTAATTCATTGACTTTTGTTATAACTGTTTTTTGCGGCATATAATATAGTTTCGATTATCCTCAGTTTTCTTAGCTATTGATCTTCTCCAAAAAAGCTGTTGGGATATAAGCAGTAGCAATGATGCCCAACCCTTTAAAATTGACAGCTACTCGCTGCTGACCAGCGATACGAGTTACTCTGCCTTCAACTCCCCTAAAAGAACCATCAACCACCCTAACCTGCTCACCTTGTCTAAATTTACACTTAGACGCTTCTATAAAAACGAGATGTTCATTATGATTTTTAGTCTCAATGATAAACTTAGCCATATCATCATTTGAGATTGTCAACGGCGGATTTTTTTTATTCTCGTCTAATTCAAAATGATTGTAATAAAAACTAAGAAATGAAAGAGCTGGAGTTGAATACACATACTTTTCTGCCTTTTCTTTCGTCATATAGGCAAATAGGAGATTAGGGATTAATGGGATTAAAATCCTTTTTCTTTTCCCATGGATGGTTTTATAAGCGTATCGCTTGGCTATATATGTATAGGTATTATCTTCGATAAGAAAGTCAGAAGCTTTGTCAACTCTTCCATAAGAAACCCTAAACACATACCATTGTTTTGTTTCCTGATGAACATATCTTACCGACACCCCTGTTTTTGAGCTTTTGGCTTCGGGGAAGGCATCAGGGGTAAGTCTGGTGCTGGAGGAATTCATCTCGCCTCGTCGAGTCTTCACATTAGACAATGTGCTCATATCGGACCTTATGCGTATGTATGGTCGGTTCGACACGATACACAAAAAGCGTGGAATCGTCCTGTTGTCTATTCCACGTATCGAGGCTCTAGCATAACCTATTGTTGTTGAACAGACAACGTTAGAGCCCACGCCGATATGAATATAGTCCCAATGTTTAAGTACACCTTATTGATAAGGGATACCCAACAAAGGGATGCGTATAAACACATCCCGAGAACATCTACCGTTGCTATGTTCTGGACAACAATTCTTATCGTCGATTTGCTAGATGTTCGATACGTCCAAGAACAGAGCGCTTGTAAACGCCTTTTATGTAATGATCCTCATTCCCACCTCAATGCCCGCTTTTCCGGCTTCTCCATTATTGAAGTTGCCTTCCACAGCTCGGCGCAGGCTGTCAATAGCACTGTGAGCGATAACGGACGCGTCCGTTGTATTCTCAAAGGCTTATGACTTCGAGAATCGGGTTCAAAGTTATGAAATATATTCGAAAAAGAGCAAAGAAAAACAAAAAAAAAGACAAATAAAATGGAAAAAGTCTGTTTTTAAGTATAAAACAGCATTCATTCTGCCTTTTTTCCGTAATTTGTGTCATTAAAACACTCTCAGAAATTTGTACTTTTCTCGCTAAAAAACTGAGGTCACTCATATTCTAGTCCCTATGGCGATCAGTGGATGACGCTGAAAGAGATTTCCGCTTATAGTCGAAGAAGCAATACGCCACCAGACCTGGAAGAACACACGGCCCTGAAGCTCGACGGAATAGTTATAGAAAACCGCATGGGGAAAATCAGCCTTCAGATGCTTCCTGAAATAGAAATGGTAGTAATGCTTAAAATTGTGGACGAGCCAAGCTATAGCAATTTGGCCCCTAAGCAGCGTTGTCACTGTCTTATCACTGTCTTACTACTGTCTTACCACTGTCTTACCACTGTCTCTGGTGACAGGTATCAGAACCAACATGAGGTGAAAGAGAGATAAACTTTCTATATCATCGAAGATTATAAAAAAAATATAATAAATTTGGGATTTTGGGGAGATTGCGCTATCTTTGCGCTGTCAAATTAGAATAAATTCGTTTATGAAGATATTTCAAAGTTCTATTTTCCGTGCCATTAGCGCTATTGCTATTGGTATTCTGCTCATTAAGTATCCGGATAATACTGTCACGTGGATGACGGTTGCCATAGGCATCCTATTCCTGTTGTCGGGCCTCATTTCCGTAATTGTCTATGTGAACGCCCGAAGAAACGTTTCAGAATATAAGATTACGGATGCTGAAGGCAATGTGATAGCCGGTACACAACCAACATTTCCTATCGTTGGCGTAGGAAGTCTGATACTTGGTGCCTTACTCGCCTTGACGCCGAACGTATTCATTACCGCTCTGATGTATATCATAGGCGGCATACTGATACTTGGCGCCATCAACCAATACATGAGTTTGGTGAACGCCCGCAGATATGGCAAGGTTGGTTTTGGCTATTGGGTCTTCCCGTCAGTGATTCTGCTCATTGGTCTTTACGTCATCATCAAGCCTATGGCTCCTGCCAATATGGCCATGCTGGTACTTGGCTGGTGCTCTCTGCTCTATGGCGTCACGGAAATGATCAATAGTCTGAAATTTCACAATGACAGACGCAAGTTCCGTCAGGCACAAGAGGCTGCAACTGAGGAGTCGCCGATTATAGAGGAGATCGTTGAGGAGACACCCTCAACTCCAGAGTCCCCCAACGAAAACCTGCCTACCGTAGAAGACAAACCTTAGACACCTGTCACGATTCCCTCGATATAGGTCTTGAGGATATGAATGCCGGTTTTATTGTCGCCGCCCCAGGGGATAATGAGATCGGCAAATTTCTTGGTGGGTTCAATAAACTGCTCATGCATCGGCTTTAGCACCTTCTCATAGCGATTAAGCACCATATCTACGGTACGTCCACGTTCAACAACATCACGACGGATATTACGGATTAGACGCACATCGTCGTCAGTATCCACAAATATCTTGAGATCCATCATGTCACGCAGTTTCTTATAGTGTAGCGCCATGATACCCTCGATAATAATCACAGGCTTTGGCTCTACGTGGACGGTTTCCTTCTGGCGGTTGCTCTCTATATAAGAATAGGTGGGCTGCTCGATAGCCTCCCCATTTTTCAACCGTTTGATATGCTCCGTCAGCAGTTTCCAGTCAAAGGCGTCGGGATGGTCGAAGTTAATGGCAGCTCGCTCCTCAGGTGTAAGACCTGTCGTATCATTGTAATACGAGTCCAGAGGCACTACGGCTGCACAGTGAGGTGGCAGCGCCTTGGCAATGCGTTTTACGACGGTGGTCTTGCCAGAACCAGTACCGCCCGCGATTCCAATTATTGTCATAGTTTTAGGTATTTGAATACAACATCATAAAATTCCGCCTTCCGCTCGCACTTCATCGGATAAGCCCGTGAGCTGCTAGGCATTCTGTACAGACGAAGATCACGGTCATCCAAGGAGAACGGGACATATCCGCCGACTTTTGGCCCTTCTACACCATAATGGCTGCAGAATACGTCGGTTGCCAACTGGCCTGCGGTTATCACAACGCTA
>Ga0310695_10010470_pt1 | contig 13537 bp, 15 predicted proteins | sample RumenRJG_04DNA_FD_203882 | JGI IMG/M metagenome (GOLD analysis project Ga0310695, IMG submission 203882) | Bovine rumen microbial communities from Lethbridge, Alberta, Canada - RJG_04 (v2) (version 2) | ecosystem: Host-associated > Mammals > Digestive system > Stomach > Rumen | place: Canada...
TCATCAAAAAATCGGCAAAAAGGTATGACACGGAATCGACGGCCACCATATATTTGCGTCTGAGGGATGGTAGGAGATTGGATTCAGTTGCCCAGACAGAACTCACCATCAATCCTAATCTTTGGGACGAGAAGAATGAGTGTGTCAAGTCGAAGGCTATTTGTGACCCAAAGCTTCGTACAGAGACCAATGAAGAACTCCGGAAACTCAAAGGCTTTATCGAGAGGGAATACGAACGTGATAAGGACAATCTGGACAAAGACTGGCTTAAAGCTATCCTTGTCCGATATTATCACCCCGAAAAGTTCACTCCTGAAGGTGAAAAGAAACAAACCTTTGAGCAGATGTTTGATGAGTTTTTGGAGAAACACCGCCTGTCTGAAGTTCGCAAGAAGAATTTCAGAGTAGTTAAGCGATCCATGCTTCGATATGAGCTTTATGTCAAGAAAACCAAGCGAAACAGGAAAGACTTTGTTCTTGACGTGAACGATGTGACCAGGGAAACGCTTGCTGATATGTGGGATTTCTTTGAGAACGAGTATAAGTACTTCGAGAAATACCCTCAAATCTATGAGAACATACCCGAAAAGCGCACACCACAACCCAGAGGAAAGAACACTCTGATAGATTGTTTCTCACGCATCAGGACGTTTTTCTTGTGGTGCTATGAGAATGGGAAGACCACCAATCGCCCATTCGATAAATTCCCCATTGAAGAGTGCCTATATGGTACACCTGTCTATATATCATTAGACGAGAGGGAGCAGATCTGGAATGCGGATTTGTCAGCAAGGCCTCAACTCGCTATTCAGCGTGATATCTTCATTTTCCAATCGGTGATAGGTTGTCGCGTCAGCGACCTGTACAGAATGACAAAGCAAAGTATTGTCAACGGTGCCATCGAATATATTCCCAAGAAAACCAAAGAAGGACGTCCGTTAACGGTACGTGTTCCACTGAACGAGAGAGCTAAAGAGATTCTCAAACGATACGAGGACTTCGAAGGCCCGGGCCTTCTTCCTTTTATTTCTGAGCAGAAATATAACAAGGCCATCAAGGAGTTTTTCAAACTCGCTGGCATTGATAGGATTGTTACCACATTAGACCCCCTGACGCGTGAGGAGGTAAAGCGTCCTATCTATGAGGTAGCCAGTAGCCACATGGCGCGAAGGACTTTTATCGGTAACATTTACAGAAAAGTCAAAGACCCAAACCTTGTCTCAGCCCTATCTGGCCACAAGGAAGGCAGCAAGGCATTTCAGCGGTATAGAGACATTGATGAGGAAATGAAGAGAGATCTTGTCAAGTTATTGGATTAGTTCAAAATGCTCAGTTGCATAGGAAAAACAACATTCTTGTTCTGATCTTCTACATACAATCGAATGATTCATTTTTCCCCACACTTTATGCAGATAATGGGATAGATAATCATAACGTACGAAACGAGAAAAGAAGGTTTCGTTAAGTCATTTCAATGCTATGTATATAGTTTTCCAATCCACGTAAATGATTAGAAGGATCAGATTTTTCTTCTTGCTCTTTCCTTAATCTTGCTAACTTCTTTTTATAAACACTTGGAGGAAGAAGTTTATCATTATGGCATACCACACCTGTAATTACAGGATTTTTTGTTTGGTAATGGGTCTTTTTATGGCTAATTCTATAACCTGAACGATATATGATATTTAGGATTTCAGGTACTAAATTTTTGAAGTCAGTTTTTGATGAAATAGTAATATCATCAACGAACATAGAAAACTTCATATTATTCCTTGCTGCAAACTCTGCAATCTGTTCTCCGTATGGTTTGAAAACTAAATTTGCTATCAAAGATGAAGTGGGTGTTCCTTGTGGAAGGCTATAATGAAATGTTGTTAATTTCGTCAAAATTCTTGCTACAGATGGAGTACAACCCTCTCTCAGGAACATGAGAAATACTTGTTTATAAGTGATTGATGGAAAGAAGGATTTTAAGTCTGTAGTAAAAATGTATTTATTGCCTTGGTGGAAACGGGCATTATGTATATTGCTTTTCCCTTTTACGCCACCATAAATATAAGATGGCAAATCAACTTTAGCTACAAAAAACTCATATATACGTTTCTGAATTTTTTTCAATTCTTCATTAGGTGCATTGATTAAGCGATACACCACTTCTCCATTTGCTTTAAGATTGATTTTTCCTGTTATATGATTAATCTTTGGCTTCGAAAAAGAATAATAAAAGTTATCAAGGTGCTCTAGAATATATTCCAATCGCCCCTTTTTAACCTTCAAGATATATAGTAGATGTTTCTCGTTTGTAATCATAAAAAAGAAATTAGAGAGCAGATCCTAACCATTCAAAAAATGATTTTGCTAATGGAAAGACAAGTTTAAGGATACTCCACAATTTGATGAGTAGCTTAAAAAATGCATAAACGGCATCGGCCCATCTTGTCCATTTTTTAATCTTCTTCTCCTGGTTTTTGATCGTAGAAGAACAATGGAGGGACTTGTTTTTAGCCTTTATCCCTCTCTTTGAAGGCTTTCTGTTTTTAAACTTTGCCATATAACATAAATGATTAAGTTCGGGCAATATTGCCACGTGCTAAAATCAATATGGCCAAACTAAAATCTGCTATAGGCATTGTCTCCATTGCTCTCTAGTTTCACGTGCTGTTGCTTAAACGCACTAAGTTGGAATACGACAAAATAGAGGGAAAATAGAGAATAGACAATATCATAACATCAGAGACATTATAAATCGTTTTCTTCTCTTCAAGTATCATGTCGCCCCAAATGACCTTTACAGGTGCGAAAGGATCGCTTTAGTCTCTTAGCATGATTTTAGCAGAAAAGCCTTCTTCAGTCTATCAAAGATCTAATACAAGGACAAAGTTACATACTTTTTTGTAACACACCAAATATTTTGGTGTGTTATCAATATTAGTACGAGAAATGGCAGATTGCTGGATAATAAAAGCGATACTCGCAATGCCTTTAAAATACGGAAGTTAAATGCCTGCTTGGTGCTTGGTTTTGGGGCTCCTATCCACCTTTTTTTCTTTGGAGGTGTTAATAGTCTATTGTTTCAAGTCTCTGTAAGCCTTGGATGGGTATAAGGATGAACTGATGCCTATATTCAGATCTACTACAACTCAATTTCATACCATCAGATTTGTTTCTGCCATCATCTCAAATGTCGGAGACCATGACAGAGACGTATCAGAGACGAAACTTACTGAGCGTCAACAAAAAAAACTGAATCTCCTCAAAGAGTTTCCGATAATAACTGGCCAATAAATGTCGGAGACGTTGTCGGTAAGCCAACGTACTCTTGAACGAGAACCACGTGATGTGTTACATATCGTCGCTGAAGCCGTGGGTCAATCTGTACACCAGCAGAACTTTTGCTCAAGAAGCCATCGCCGACACCATCAACATGAGATTCCCCTTTGTGCTCAGCATGTGTTCTAGAATCAAAGGAAAGTAGAGGTAGAAGGGAGGTGTCAACACTACAATTATATTATCATTAACCACCTCTCATTCTGAGTCATCTCTTTTTTCATTCACATCTCCATTGATTATGGTATTCCCATTCCCGCGAATATCTCCCACCTTCTGTTTACGGCTAGCTTTCTTTACCAATACAGCAACTGCACCTATAATTGCCACCATAATTGGAACTACAATCGCCCCAATCCACTGATAATTATCCTTAAAATACTCTATCATAACGCTTCCATCTTATTATTATAATTTGACAATGCCAAAGGGGTCCCATGACATGCTTTCGCTAGAATCTTTCCCCCGATATAATTGCCCGTAATACTCAAAGTGCTCTTTGTTAATTCATCAGACGAGAACATCTTAAACAATCTTTCCCATGCAGGTGTCAAACTGAAGAAATACGCCCTTACTTCATCTTCAGTATAGGCTGGCATCATTTTCATCAGTTCGTCTACATGGGGTATTATATATTCTTGATGGCGTTCCATTAGTGTTTTTTTCAGCAATCGGCTATTGGGGCAGCAGAATGCCGTTTCATTATTCTTGGTACCATCATACCACATCATACATGCTTTTATCGGCACATCTGTTACAGCCTCATGTGCCTCAGGATGCAACCTGCAATATGCATCATAAACACCATCTGCTAATGGTCTCCTGAAGAAAAGGTCATAATTGCTCATCAAGTTCTGTTCAAGTGTCAAGGCTTTACGTATTCCTCCTAATGGAAGAATCAGCTTTTCTTGTTTAAGATACTCTAACTCCAAAGTCCCAATACCCACCATTTGTTCAACCAATGGTGTCAGACTTTTAAAATGCTGATCAAGCATCACTCCTACGGGTGTTATAAACATTTGGTGTCTAAGTTGTAGTAGCCCTAATGAAGAAAGAGTAGAAGGAGTCAGTCTGGGCAGTATTTCTAATGCAGTATCAATAATAAGCCTTTCTGTTGAATCCCAGTTCTCCTGTATCCTCTCAATCATAGAATCCACAATCATCTCTCTTTGCTCCAACGTTTCTGCTATAGTATAGCCTTTCAATGTAGAATAAAATGCCCATTGTGTACTTGGCCTACTAAACTCCGTCAGTTTATCTTCCAATTTCTTCTCTAACACCTGCTCTAACACTTTTTGGACACACTCATCTATGTCCACTTTCATTTCCTTCTTAGCCTCTTGCGATAGTTGCTCAAAATCTGGGCGCAGCAAATGTGCCGCTATGGTAGGTAGAATGTCATCGTTAACAACAACATCCCCATTAATTATCAGGTTATTGTTGCCCACAACTGATCCTATTTTCTGTATTCTATTAAACATCTTTATTTCAAACCTCAGCCACCACCAGCTCCCCACGTTCAGGATCCATCCTCATTGGAACATTATCCTTTATATACTCAAACCTTCCATCCATTACTACCGACCCGATTGCTGGGCGTAAACTCATCTTAATATCCTCCAGTCTTAAATCCGTAGAAGACACCGCCTCACACTTCTTGACATCGAACACCGTCAAATTATATCCTCCTCTATGTAAAGAGCTACTATACCTTATACCGTCATAGCCCAAGTGTCTTATATACTCAGCAATAATTTGCGATGCAATATAGTCATCTGGATTATTTGTCGATGAAGAAAATGCTGTTTGTATAAAATACATTAGCCATTCATCTACACTATTATCTTTGGTTGCATCAATATCAATTCCTACCGCAATGTTTGCAATTGTCAATTGCTCCTTAACCTCTATTTCTGCCACGTTGACTGCATTATGCAATATGGGACGAACCTCAAAGACTGCGGTTGTTGGACTCTCAGCAATATACAAGTAGCGGATGAATTTCGGATTAGATCGCCCATCTCTTATCAATTCGGGATTTGGTGGCACGTATGAACCCTCTTTTGTCAACCCTTTGAACTTGTTAGCCTTACTATGATACCATTTCCGTTCTTCCTCTGTACAATCTGGTCGATAGCATTTTGCAATCATATGCTCCGATTGAGCCTGATCATCAATAATTCTAGCTCTATAATAGATTGCGCCTGCACTTATAGTCAATTTACATCGTTCTGCAAAAAAAGCAAGTTTGTCAAGAACAGGATGAGAAGGGAAAAACCTATGGTGATACTTCACTTCATTATGAAATGAGTGCCACAACTTCTGAGCCTTATCTCGATTAGTAAGTTCCATATTGTTCGTCTTGTTTATTGTCTATAAAACCTTCAAATCCGCGATTCTATTGTTTCGCTGCTCAATAGCCACTTCCACACTGGCACCACGGGTATTCCCTCTTCCGTGCCCTCCTCATCGTAAGTAATGAGCATGCACTTCCAGTCTTGATGTCCTTTGGCATATTTCACGAGCGGTGACACCTCTCTATCCCAGGTCATCTGATCTTTTATGCTGTACGACACTTGTATGGCCAGCTTCCCTTCGGGTATAATAAAGTCGATTTCCTTATCTGCATTCATATAATAAACATTTTCTTTACCATACCGTCTACAGAGTTCCACTGCTACCATATTCTCCAGCAGTGATGATTCGGAATTCATCAGGAAGAGGTTAAGTAAGCCATTGTCTATAAAGTAATATTTTTTTTGCGATTCCTTCTCTGTCAGTTTGCCTACCTCATTTTGCATGGGTAATATCAGCCAACTGTCTGCAGCATATCCAGCATAATCTATCGTAGTTGGCACACTGATGGGGGACCCTGTTGCCACTATCACGTTCCTCAGTCTGTTATACGACAACGGCTGCTTCACGCTCTCTGCCATCTTTTTGATCAGGATGTTCAGCACCCTGTCGTTCTTAATGTTGTTTCGGGCACAGATGTCACCCAGGTAGATCTTCTGGTACAAGCTCGAAAGCATAGCCCGCTTGTTCTTAAATGACAGGATCTCTGGCAGACCGCCGTAATAGAAGTACTCATTCAGATGTCGCTTCACTTCGCTTCTCTGAATCGTGTCATACTCCCAATGCTCTTTCAGATCCACCTGTTGCGCTGCCAGATACTCTTTGAACGAATATGGGTATGCATCATAGATAAAGAATCTTCCGCCCAGCGTAGTTGCCACCTCCTTGCTCAGCATCTTCGCATTGCTGCCCGTCACATATACCCTATATTTCGCATCAGTCAACCTCCGCACAAACTTATCCCAGTGCGGAATGTTCTGCACCTCGTCAAGGAATACCACAGGCTTCTTGCCATACAGTTCCAGATGAGCCTCTAGCAGACTGTTGAAGTCTTCCGTCTGGAATTCCGCCAGGCGCTCATCCTCAAAGTCCACAAACAGAATCTCGTCCCATCCTTTTCCTGCAGCCTGTAGTTGTCGCACACGTTGATACAGCAGGTACGACTTTCCCGCATGTCTCACGCCAACTATTACATAGTTGCCATTCTCTTCGAATTCTACGGGACGGTTCACAATCACCGCCTCATCCACCTCGCGCTGCTTGCTGATCAGGCACTGTTTGATGACATCTTTACTAATACTCATATAAATTATATTTAATAAGAATTAGGTGGGTTTATTAAGTTTGGCTTACAAAGTTAGGCATTTTCTATAAAACAAAATTAATAAACTCCGAATTTTTGCATTATTTTCACACTTTTTTATCACAAACCATGATTTTACCCCAAAGTGAAATCTCTCGGGGTAATTCTTGTCAACCCGTGCCTTTGTTGCATCATCATCCCATTGAATCCGCTTAAAAAGTATGCGGCCCTAAATGTATTGAAAAATCAGCACTCCGTTTCACAACGAAGTGCCTATTCATAATTTTTAAAAAAAATATAGTATGAATTAAAAAAGATTAATCTGAATAGTATGTACTTCAGATTGGTGCAAAACTACATCAATCCCACGACATACACAATATCCAAAAAGTTTTTTTCAGAATAATTACTCACAACTTCCACAATAGCATTGATGAAAACAGCACTCCGTTTCACAACGAAATGCTATTTGAGATATTTATTAAAATATAGTATGAACACAAAAAAGTGTCCAGAGTATTTGCAAAATTACATTTGCTTTTCAGAACTCGGAAATATTTGTTGTTTCATTGTGTTTCTCTATATTGATAAACTGTGTTGTCTCTCACATAAGACACTACTAGTTGATTGTATTTCAGCGATATATAAAATTATCTTGTTTCGCGTTTTGAACTATCGCAAGTGGTTTACAGGAAGCTTAGTAGAAACGCTGAGAAACAATTATTACTATTCTTTTGGCTGTTTGCATTATTCTTTCTACTTTTGAAACCGCTTAATGTATGGAGCCCCAGATTATTGAAAAAAACAGCACTCCGCTTCGCAACGAAGTCCCCTTCTGTATAAAATATAGTATGAATAAAGTAGATTTGAAATTTATTTCAAAATTACAGTCATGTCATGACATGCTCAATACCCAAATGGGTCGTATTGACGGAATGATCATTAATAACTCATGTTTTCAAGGTAAGTATGGCTAATGACATGAAATAACTGTTAAAATGAGTAGGATTCAAAAAAAAATGCTACTTTTGCGATATTAATAATGATTTATAAACTAATTCTGAGACACATGAGAAAAGTAGTTTTTGGGGCAATTGCCTTATTCATGGCATTCGTAAGCAATGCCCAAGTACTTGATCCAAGTGCTATCAAGGTCGAAGAACCTGAGTTTGAGCAGGAAGCCATCTTGGTTATTAATGAAACCGAGGGCATTCCTCTTGAAGTAGAACATTCCAAGCTTCGTGCAACCGCCAATGTCGGAATGGCTTTGCTTGGTGTGCCCAAAGGCAGTGAATATTATCAGTTGGAAGGCCCTGAATCACCCGTGACCCTTGATGCTTCAGCCTATGACAATGATATGTATATTATCATTTCTTGGGAAGACAATAAACGCAGTCCCAAGCGCCTGTTCCAAATCATTCCGCTTGAAATTCAGAAGAAAAGGCGTATTTATAATGTCGCAAAACTGACTGCATTCAAAGGTTCTGTTGCGGCCGATCAAGGGTATGTGAATTTTTCCGCAGAGAAGTACGGCGACCACTCCTATCTGGTGAAGATTCCCGCAGAGGAACTTAAGGCATTGCGCGACGATAATAATGGTGAAATGAAAAAGTTCGGTAAGCAGTTCATCATCCGCTTACTCAATGCTTCGACCGACAAACTGTCTGATACTGAGGATTTCATCACATTCGGCATTGCAAAGCCCAAATAAATAGATTATTAAAAGATACATGGACATATGAAAAAGATTTATTCAATCCTGATGGTAGCTGTTGCTGCCTTGTCAATGAGTTTCACGGCAAATGCCGAAGCTCCAAAGTGGGAAGTAGTTGCTGGTATGAATGTGGCTAACCTTGATGCCAGCGGTGCAAGCTCACGAATTGGTTTCCATGCCGGACTTCGCACAACATTTGGCATTCCAAGTGCGGATCATGGATTCTATGTTAATGCTGCTGCTTTACTATCGCTCAAGGGCTGCAAAGCTGGTGGCTTTACCTTGAACCCCTATTATCTTGACATCCCCGTACACGCTGGCTACAAATATGCTATCAATGAATCAGTGGCCATCTTCGGTGAGTTTGGTCCCTATTTTGGCGTAGGTCTTTTCGGAAAAACTGATGGCGAGGATATGTTTGGCGATGAAGGCTTCAAGCGCTTTGACTTTGGTTTGGGTTTGCGCGCAGGTCTAGAGTTCAATAATAAGATTCCAGTGTCTATTGGTTACGACTTTGGCGTTCTTGATGTTTTTGATGAGGTTTCAGCCAAGACACGAAATCTGACCATATCGATCGGATATAAGTTTTAATCATACTATCATTTACGATGAGATTGAGAGGGATGTATCTGATAAAGGTACATCCTTTTCGTTTTTCGTTTATTGCATCGCGAGAACCACTGAGAAATATTAATTACTATTACTTTCTTATGAAGTAACGGTTAGTTCTTTCATTTTTCTCTTGGCATTCTTTCTTCTTCGAACTCGAGATGGATACCTCTCGTCAAGATACCTCTCTTCGAACCATTTTTGAATATTGGATTCCTTGGGCAAAACGGATGACATACCTTTAACAAACCAGAACCAAAGAACCCTCAACAGGACACAAACAAAGAGGAGAACGGCAATTCCTAGAACAATATAGAATCCAGCTACGATGCCAAGAAGAGCCAGGCAGATGATTAACAATACTATCATCCCAAAACCAATCAATAATATGGTAAATGACTCTAACATATCTTGGTCTCCTTTCTTGTTCTATCTGAAGACAGAGTAGTCCTCGTAGTATGGTTTCTTCTTTTCGGGAATTGAATTATGATTAATCCGGTTCTTTTGGGGTTCTCCAATCAATTCCTCAAACAATACTTTTATAAAGGCAATTATAAAGGTAATTCCAAAAACAAAAGCAAATATCACAATGCCCCCAACTAAAACAATTAAGGCTAATCCTATGATCATCCAACAGATCCAACCAATTATTTCAAGCATGAACATCATAATTTTGCTCCTTTCTTATCAACGAAGACTGCAAAAACCATACCATTAAACGCCAAAACTTAATGTATATAACACCCTTTCAATACTAAATGACCATAATAAACCATGAATAATATCTTAACTCATTGATTCAAGAATTTTTTTGAACTCTTGAAACTTTTCTTAGTTTTCATGCGTCAAATAAGTATAACAACATTAAAAAAGCAAGATATGAACACGAAACATCTGATTATTCTGGTTCTTATTGGTTTATGTGTGGTTTCATGCCGGAATCATCCCACACAGGTGAAAGTCAATAACCAAGAAGTGGCAATGGCTCCATTTGAAAATATTGATGCTGGAGGTGAATTCACAATTATCTATACTCAAGGTGATGGTTATAGTGTGCGCGTCGAAGGCGATGAAAAACAGGTCAAAGCTTTGATCATCAATGCTGAAAGCAACACATTGTCTATCTACCCTAACGATAAACTTAATGATAAAAGCCTCATCAAGAATGCCATGACAAATCTAAAGGACGTGAAAATCCATGTCAAAAGCCCAACACTTGAAAAACTGGAATTTGGCGGTTCAGGTGCATTTTTAATTCCTAATAAACTCACAGTCAACAACCTATATATAGACAAGACGGGTTCGGGCAACTTGCTAATTGCAGGCATCACCTGCCAAGATCTGCTTCTTGACATACTTGGTTCAGGTAACGTTGAAATTGCAGGCATCAATGCAAGTAGCATCAAGACCGACAAAAGCGGTTCGGGCAATTTGGTTTTAGCAGGAACAGCAATTAACCATCACGAAGAAATCATGGGCAGTGGAAAAGTCGACATCTCTGGCCTGCACTAATAGTCGTGCCTTTTTTTATAATACCCAAATGGGTCATAATCTCATATTCTCACAATCAAGCCAACAAAAGATAGCGTCTGAAGGTTTACTTTCGTTTCAAGTGAGCTTTTAAGGATTCGACATTGGACTTTACCTGCTTGGTGAACTTGTGATTGGGACCAAAGGAGGCGGTTGCGGCCTTTAGTGCCTTGTTGGCATAGTCGAGTGCTGCCGAGTAGTTTTTCAGTTGATAATAACAAGCACTCAGCTGATGGTAGGATTCTGCTGTTATAGTATGGGTAGTGCCCTCTGTTTTCTCCAGAATATCCTTTGCCCTTAACAAATATGGTTCAGCCTTATTATACTGATGCTTCTGATAATAGATGTAACCAATGCTTCCCTGAGTTCTTGCCACTTCGATGTCATCGGCACTAAGGGTCTTTTTATATATGTCAAGTGCCTTGAGATAATGTTCCAAGGCCTTGTCCTGTTGCCCAATGTTGAACAAGACAAACCCGATATTGAAATTTGTGACGCCAACTTGATGATGTTCATGGCCCAATGATTTCACATAGATGTCCAAAGCCTTGATGTAATAATCCAAGGCTTTATCGTACTGGCCCATTTCGCCCATAACATTCCCGATATTGAAATCGACAACTGCAACCGATAGTTGCTCAGTACCTAATGATTTTTCGAAGATATCATGTGCTCTGTTGTAATACTCAAGTGCCACTTCTTTTTGACCCTGAGCAGCATAGATATTGGCGATGAGAAATAGGGATGCGGCTATATTGTCATGATCGGGTTTGAGCGTTTTCTCGAAGATCGACAGGGCTTTCATCTGATACTCTAGAGCTTTATCAAAGTCCTTTTGACATGCGTATGTCTGACCGATGTCACTAAAGATTTCCGCCGTCAAAGGATGCTCGGGTCCAAATGATTCATTTCGGATGTCAAGCGCCCTTTGAAGATGCTTCTGGGCCATGATATAGTCACCCTTGGCACGGTAGATTTTGCCTATGTATAACTCACACGATGCAATATCGGGATCTGCAAGGTCTACAAGTTTCTCTTCGATAGTGAGTGCCTTATTGCTGTAATCAAGCGCCTTGTCATTGTCACCAAGGGCTGAATAGATAAATCCCATATTCATATAAGCTGTCGATACATCAAAACTCTCGAGGTCAGCTTCTTTTTGATAGTAATCAAGCGCTTTGTTGAAGAGTTCCAAAGCCTTGTCAAAGTTTCCTAATCGGGTATTGACGCGAGCAACCAGCACAAGACCACTAGCAAAAGGTTGGCTGTACTCGCCAAACTGTTCACGAGCCAGCGCCAATCCGTGCTCAGCATATCTCAGCGCTATCTTATACTTGCCAATGCTATCGGCCAAATATGCCCCTGCCTTGTATTGACTATTGACATCATTGATGTAGGCATTGGCAAGACGTTCCAGACTGGCGGCAATTGAGTCATTGTGTTCTCGTGTAGGGACAATATACCCATCGGACGATGCTTCGGCAGTTGCAGCCAAACAAGCCAGAATAGCCAACATCAATGCCTGCAATATCCCTTTGGTGCTCATTCTTCAAGATAGTGTTTACAATTTGAATGTAATGGGGAGGGTGAACCACACGCTCACGGGCTCACCATTCTGACGAGCCGGGATGAAATTTGGCAACAACTTGCAGACGCGCATGGCTTCGGTGTCTAAATAGATATCCACCGATTTAGCGACCTTGATTTCAGTTACTTTACCCGTCTTGTCAACGACAAAGGTCATAACGACTTTGCCCTGAGTTTTTCTTTTGGCAGCCATCGGTGGGTATTTGACATTCTCTTTGAGGAACTCCATCAGCGCTCTCTCGCCTCCAGGAAACATCGGCGGCTCGAAACCATCGGGTACATCGGAACCTTCACTCACGGTGAGCGGCTCCATGTTATCGAACAGCTTGAAGGACACAGGTATCGTGTACAACATGTCGGCAACTTCCCCATTTTGCTTGCCAGGGATGAAGTCGGGCATCATCTTGACAACCCTGACTGCTTCATGATCCAGGTCTTTACGCACGGAACGAAGCACTTTGACATCGTCGATTTTTCCTGTCTTCTTCACCATGAACTGCACAATCACCTTGCCTTCGATTTTGTCCTTGGCTGCCTTGGAAGGATACTTGATATTTGCATTGAGGAAGTTGATCAACGCAGCATCGCCGCCAGGAAACTGAGGCGGGCACGTTTCATCAATCATAATGTCTTGGGCACTTACACTCATGCATGCCAGCATCGCCAACAACAGTATCATCAGTTTCTTTGACATGTTCATGTTTTCAATTGTTTTAGGTTTGTGATTTGCTGCAAAGTTAATGACAATTACCGAAACCAGCAAATATTCGCAATTCATTTAGCTTTTCGCAAGCAGCTGAATTATAGTTATTTGAAAAACAAAAAGTTCATTCTGTAATTATGTTGTGGATTTTCTTAATCCGCAAAACTCAAATGGGTCCTTTTGGGCAAGATTGCCAAAACTCTTGCTGAAATCCTCTCACATTGAAATTATTTCTCTATTTTTGTCTTCGGTAAAAAATAGTGGTTGATTCTTGCCTTTGCAAAATCAATCTCTATGCACCTAAATTTCAATTAACTATAATCGAACTCACGTTGGATTAGAGTATGGCAAAACAGGACTTTGAGAAATTCAAGAAAGAGATCAAGGCTTGGCTTGATACCCATCAGGA
>Ga0310695_10010472_pt1 | contig 13535 bp, 13 predicted proteins | sample RumenRJG_04DNA_FD_203882 | JGI IMG/M metagenome (GOLD analysis project Ga0310695, IMG submission 203882) | Bovine rumen microbial communities from Lethbridge, Alberta, Canada - RJG_04 (v2) (version 2) | ecosystem: Host-associated > Mammals > Digestive system > Stomach > Rumen | place: Canada...
CCCCTGCCCGCCGTCACAGCGGCTCTTTTGCCGCATATCTTCGTTGCGAAAACCTTGAAATACACAAAGTATTCCTGCAATTTTCGCCCTCGATCTGCGGCAAAATTTCTCGCTGCGCCAGCAGACCTGGGTTTTTAGAGGTGCCCTAAATTATAAGGATGACCACTTTTTCGGTACATACCAAATTCGTTTTACTTCATGCACAAAGCAGACTTCTTATTTGCCATCTCTTTTATTCGTTTTGACAATGTGTTACAATTGGGGTCATCAAAATTGTGCAACTTGGTAAAAGGAGGTCTGTTTCCATGCAGAACCGTTTTGTCCATACGGCGGAGGAATTGGAGGCCGCTCTCACCCGCTCTGAGGCGGGCGATACCATCCGTCTCGATGCAGGCGAGTACCGCCTCAAGGCGGTGATCCGCACACCGGAGCTGACCCTCATCGGCGCGGGCGCGGACGAGACCGTGATCGTCTGGGATGATTACGCCAACAAGATCCACGCCGACGGCAAGGAGTACAACACCTTCCGCACCTGGACGCTGGCGGTCTGCGCCGACGGCGTGACCATGCGCGATCTCTCCGTCGTCAACGACGCGCTGCACCCGGAGACGAAGGGTCAGGAGGTGGCGCTGAGCGTCTACGGCGACCGTTTTGTGATGGAGGACTGCACCCTTCGCTCCACGCAGGACACGCTGTTCCTCGGCCCCCTGCCCCGCGACCTCATCGAGCGCTACGACGGCTTTCTGCCCGACGAGCTGCGCGTCGACCGGCTGCTGTCCCAGCGATTCACGAATTGCCGCATCGAGGGCACGGTGGACTTCATCTTCGGCTGCGGCAACGCCCTGTTCGATGGCTGTGAAGTGCGTTCCCTGTACGACGTGCGCAAGGTGGGCTATGTCGCCGCACCCGCCCACGCCCCGGAACAGACCGACGGCTTTTTGTTCCGCGACTGCCGCTTCACCGCCGAAGATGGCGTGGAGGGCATCTACCTCGCCCGCCCGTGGCGCGACTACGGCCTCGCCCGCTTTGAGAACTGCGTCCTCGGCCCGCACATCGCCGCCGAGGGCTTCGACAAGTGGAACGACACCGAGCGCGACAAGACGGCGCGGTTTTACGAGTCCCCCGCCGTCCCGGGACGGGTGACATGGTGCAACAGATAACAGAAACAGTAAGAGGGCTGTCGCTTTCGCGGCAGCCCTCTTACTGTGAGAAATGGAAGGAGATATGAGTTGGCTTAAAAAGAATCGTAGAGACGCTGGAGCATCTCCCGGGAGGAGACGGCGTTGTCGTTGGTCGTGTTCTCCAGCGTCGCCTGAATGTAGGGCTTGCGGGCCTTGAGAAAGCGGACGATGTCCGTATAATCCATCTCGCCGGTGCCGGCGGCGATGCTCACCAGCTTGCCGTCCTCGCGGCGAAAGTCCTTGATGTGTACCATGGCGATATAGTCGCACAGCTTGTCCATGGCGTCGCCGATGACGCGCTGACGGTCGTCGACGTTCTCCATGCCCAGCAGGTTCACCGGGTCGAAGATGATGCGAAGGTTGCGGCTGCCGATGGCGCGCAGCACCTCCAGCGCGCGGTCAGTATTATAGACAATATGGTTCCACACCGGCTCGATGGCCATGGTGATGCCGTAGTGCTCGGCGCACTCCACCACCGGCGTCAGGTTGCGGATGAAGGTTTGCAGCGCCTCCGCGCCGTGGGTGTTGGCGTCCAGCTTGTACTCGGCGTTGGGCGCGCCGGTCTCGGTGCCCACCACGCCGATGCCCGCAAGGGCCGCGACCCGGAGGTTGCCGTAGTAGCGGGACTGGAACTCCCGGAGCTTCGCCTCGTCCGGGTGCGCCAGGTTGAGATAACAGCCCAAAACCGCCACATCCAGCTCGTTTTGCCGGAATACGCGGCGCACATAAGCGGCAAGGCCCTCGGTCAGCGCCGCGTCGTCAAAGGTGACGCCCTGGATGCACTTCGCCAGCGCCAGATGCACGCAGGAGAAGCCCTCCTGCCGCGCCTTGGCGGCGCGCGCTTCCAGCGCCTGTTCCTCCGCCGCGCTCTGCGCGTTGACGTCATGAAGCCGAATCCCGATCTGCATAGGCGCACCCCTTTTTCGTTTTTTTCATTTTACAAAAAACACCGCTTTTCAATCTATGGGAAAAGCGGTGTTGAATATGGACAAAATGGAGCTAAATGTCAAAGATCGTGTTCTTTTTTAAAGGCTCGGATCACGATGAAGCTCATCACCGCCGCCATCACGCCGGTGGAAAAATTGCTGATCAGCATGACAAAGCCCACGCTGGCCTCCCCCACGTTTGTCCAGTGCTGCAACACCCAGAATACCGGGATGCGGAACAGGAACACGCGGGCGAGGTTGACAACAAGCGTCAGGCGCGTCTTGCCGAGGCCGTAGAACAGCGCCAGCACCGAGGCGTTGATGCCCAGCGGCACCGCGCCGAAGGCCTCATAGCGGTAGACCAGCATGATCTTGCGGTGGAACTCCGCGCTGCCGCTGTCAAAGAGCATCGCCAGCCGATCGAGCTGCCACAGCTCCAAGCCGGACACCACCGCGCCCAGCACCACGTTCACCAGCAGCACGGCGTAGAACGCCTCCAACACCCGGCGGTACTTCCCCGCCCCGTAGTTCTGGCTGATGATGGCGGAGGCGCCCTCCTGATAGCCGTTCTGGGGATTCGTCGTGATGCCGCCGAGGTTGTTGGACACGCCCAGCGCGCCCACCATCGTCGCGTCGTAGACCGTGCTCATGGAGTTGACCACGGTTTTGCCGAAGGCAAACAGCGTCTTTTCCGCGATCACCGGGATGGACTGCACGATCATGGGCCGCGTCGTCTCCCGATCCATGGACACCGCGTCCTTGGAGAAGCTGAACGCCCCGTCGCCGACGAGGCTGTTCTTCACGGCAAAGAGCAGCAGCACCGCCTGCGAAGCCAGCGACGCCACGGCGATCATCACAAGGCCGCTGTTGAGGATATAGACGAACACCGCCGTCATGGACAGCTTCACCGCGATGACGAGGAAGTTGAGGTACATGATGCGCCGGGAGTTGCCCCGCGCCCGCTCCACGGCGATGTAGACATTGTTGAGGAACTTCACCACCAGACACAGCAGCTCCACGGCGAAGTACCGCGCGCCCACCGCGATCAGCTCCTCCGGCGTGCCCGCGAGGCGCAGAAAGCCGTTGGTGAACGGCAGGATGCCCAGCAGCATCGCAAGTCCCACCGCGAGACAGATGACGTACAGGCTGCTCACGCGCTTTCGCACCAGCGTGAAGTTGCCCTCGCCGTAGGCGCGGCTGATCTGGATGCCCGCGCCCACCGCGAGGCCGCCGCCCACCGCCGAGAGCAGCAGGTTCAGCTGTGACAGGTACGCCACCGCCGAAACCGACTCGCTGCTGATGTGGGAGGCCATCATGGTGTCGAGGATCATGAACAGCATATTGAGCCCCTGATACAGCGCCAGCGGTGTGCCGATGAACAGGATGACCCGCAGCATCGGGCCGTTCAGGCTCTGTTCCAGAAAGCGCTCGTCTTTTGGGGTCAGCGTCGCTTTGATCTCTGCCATAAGCCAAACGCTCCTCTTCCTTGATTTCAATAGAATTGTTCCCTAACGTTATCCGTTTTTTCGCCGCTTGTCCATGGACAATCAGGGTGTGTTTCAGACAAGCGTGGCAGAAGTGTTCCCCGTCGTGCCGCAGCACATTTTTGTGTTGCCAAACCGTCGAAAGTGTAATAGAATGGCTGAAGTGGACAATTCCCATTTTTGAGAGGGGGTGAACGCCGTGGCCTGGTGCGTCTATTGCCGATCCGCTGTGGATGACAACGCGACAAAGTGTCCGTCCTGCGCGAAGCCGCTGTCGGACGGCTCCAAGGTGGTTCGCTGCCCCTCTTGCGCCAAGCTTATCATGAAAAGCGCCAAACAGTGCAAATTCTGCGGCATGGTCTTTCAGGCGCCTGCGCCCCCACCGGCGCCGCCACCCGCAGAGGAACCTGCGGCCCCGGAAGCTCCTGTTGAAACTACCCCGGTGGAAGAATCCACCGCGGCACCGCAAGTGCCTGTCGCGCCTCCCCCGCCTCCGGTTTCCAGTGCGCCACCCACTCCGCCGCCTGCGGCGGCGAAGCCCGTCGAGAAATCGGTTGAACAGCCCAAAAAGAAGAAAAAACGGTTCCCGTGGGTCATCCTCATTATATTACTTCTGGTCTGCGCCGTTGCCGGGACGATCTTTTTCCTGCGGCATAGAAAAGCCACCGCCACGGATGAAAACGATACGCAGGCGTACATCTCCTCCTGCAAGTCCGTCGCCTACTCGATGCTCATGCGGGAACCCGCCCGCTACGAGGGCGCGCATCTCACCTTCTCCGGCAAGGTGCTGCGTGTGCTGGAGGGCGGCACCGAGGCGTTGCAGCTGACGCAGTTCAACCCCGTCACCCTCAGCGAAGGCGACCTTTGGTCGGGCTTTTACCGGGTACAGGAGGGTGAGCCGCCCTTTGCCGAGGGCGCGGAGCTGACGGTCTACGGCGAATGTCTGGGCGTACAGAGCTACCGCAATGCGAGAGGAGAGACGGTCACGACCCCGGTCATCCAGATCGTGAGCTGGGAGGAGGCCGATCTGGAACGGCTCTCCGCCGGACAGGACCCGGTCTTTACCGTGGGCGAGACCTGGACGATCGACGGGCTTTGTGATCTGACCGTCACCGGCGTTAAGCAGATCAAGAATGACGATCCCGACCGGGTCGCCGCCAAGTATCTGGTGGACTACACTTACACCAACTACGGCTACCGCACCGAGACGTCGGACGGCATTTACATTGTCATCGACGAGATCATCCTCGACAGCGCCGGCACCATGGGCTACCGCTTCCCCGCCGAGGTCAAGAACCCGCCCGTATCGGCGCCCATCGGCGAGAGCCGCAAGGTACAGTGCTGCGTGGGGCTTGAGCACGTCGGCCCGTTTCAGCTGACGGTCAACATCTACGACGCAAACTTCAACACCTACACCGCGCGACTGAACCTATCCGCGGAATAACCAAGAAGCCTGCCGCATGGCAGGCTTCTTTCCTTTACATCCAGATGGCAAAGATCCGCAAAACCAGCTCCGCTGCGCGGCGGAACCAGCCGCGGCGGTTCCACTCCTCCATCGTCACCGGATGGCTCTGCGCCACGATCTCGTCCATATCCTCCAAAATGTCCTCGATGGCGGGGCTGCCGTAGAGCAGCACACCGTCCTCGTTGTGCAGCTCGAAGCTGCGGTAGTCCATGTTCACCGAGCCGACGAACGCCACCTCACGATCCACCATGACGGTCTTTTGGTGCAGGAACCCTGGTGTATAGCGATACACCTTGACACCATGCTCCAACAAAGCGCCGATGTGGGAATCCGCCACCAGGTCGGTGTAGCGGTGGTCGGGGATCGCCGGGAGCATCAGCCGCACGTCCACTCCGCCGTCGCCCGCGATATACAGCGCCCGCAGCACCGTGTCGTCGGGGACAAAATACGGCGTCGTAATGTAGAGGAATCGCTTCGCGCCCGCGATCATCTGCAAGAACGCGTCCTCGGCGGGATTGTCCGGGTTGTTCTGCGGCCCGTCGGTAAAGGGCTGGCACATGCCATCGGCGCGGACGTCGCCATGGGGACGGTAGTAGTCCCGCTCATGATCCGGCGTTTCGCCGAGAAAGCGCAGCATTTCGAGGAACGCCTTCGTCAGCCCCCACGCGCCCTCGCCGTCCAGACGGATGCCGCTGTCCTTCCAGTAGCCGAAGCGGACGATCAAATTGGCGTACTCATCCGCCACGTTCACGCCGCCGGTGTAGGCCACGTCGCCATCGATGCAGGCGATCTTCCGGTGGTCGCGGTAGTTGAAGTACAGCCGGTTCACATAGCGCTGCACGGGGTTGAACACATACACGTCGATGCCCGCGCCCCGCAGCGCGTCGATGGTCTCGCCGCGAAAGCGCTTGATGTTGCCGAAGTCGTCGAAGATGATCTTGACCTCAACGCCCGCGCGGGCCTTTTCGTAAAGCACAGCGGACAGGCGATCCCATATCTCGCCCTCGGCGAGGATGAAGTATTCGAGGAAGATGAACCGCTCCGCCCGCCGGCACTGCTCGATCAGATCGTCCAGCAGCGCCTTGCCCTCCGGCAGGTAGGTGACGCGGGTGCCGCGGTAGACCGGGAACCCCCGGCGGCGCAGGCTGTTTGCCAGCCGCGCCCACTGTGGCATGGAGTGCCCGAGTTTGTCGCCGTTCATCTCGCCGCGTGATCGCACGCTCTCCGGCTCGTCCTCCGGTCGCGGCGCGCGGCGGCGCAGGTGCCGCCGCTGGCTGTCCCCGCTCCAAAGAAGGTAGAGGATCAGACCCACCACCGGCACGGTGAGGATCAATATGATCCAGGTAAACTTGTACATCGCGTCGCCGCGCCGATTGTAGATGTATACCGCCGCCGCCAGTCCCGCCGCCTGAAGCATGGCGTAAACGATGGCGGCGCGCTGCTCGAGCAGGTACGCAAGCCCCACGACGACGGCGATTTGCAGCGCGAGCAGCACCGCCACCAGCGCGATGCGCAGCGCCGCCGCGATGCGGCGCTCTCCCCCCTGCTGCAATCCCCTCATGGCTCCGTCCCTCTCTTATCGGCCGCTCTCATGCAGCAGCTCCTGGCGGATGTCATAGAGCTTTTGCGACAGATCGACGTAATAGGTCTGCGGATTCTCAAAGCGCTTGTACTCATCCCAGAGGGTATCCACCTGCTCGGCGCAGTAGTCCTTGATCTCATCGAGGGTCGGGCGGTCGTAGACCAGCTTGCCGTCCTTGTAGATGGGCACCATCAGCTCCCGCGCCTTGAAGTTGTAGACCGGCTTGCGCTTCCACGTCGCCTCGGGATCGAATATCTCCAGCACACCGGAGTCGTCCACGCTCTCGTCGTGGACGGTGAGGTAGTCCGCGATGGCCTTGCCGGTCTCGCGGTCATAGAACCGGTAGGCTTTCTTGAAATGCGGCACGGTGATCTTGCCCACGTTCTCACTGATCTTGATCTTGGGCGTCACGGCGCCGTCGTCATCCTCCACGGCCACCAGCTTGTAGACGCCGCCGAACACCGGCTCACTCTTGGCGGTGATGAGGCGCTCGCCCACGCCGAAGGCGTCGATCTTCGCGACCTGGAGCCACAGGTCGCGGATCAGCCACTCGTCCAGCGAGTTGGACACCGTGATCTTGCAGGTCTCCCAACCCGCTTCGTCCAACATCTTGCGCGCCTCCCGGGTGAGATAAGCAATGTCGCCGGAGTCGAGGCGGATGCCGCACTTGGTGATGCCCTTGGGCTTCAAGACCTCGTTAAAGACGCGGATGGCGTTGGGGATGCCGGACTTGAGCGTGTTGTAGGTGTCCACCAGCAGCGTCGCGTTGGTGGGATACAGCTCGCAGTAGGTCTTGAACGCCTCATACTCGGAATCGAACATCTGCACCCAGGCGTGTGCCATGGTGCCAAGCGCGGGGGTACCGTAGAGCTGGTCGGAGATGGTGCAGGCGGTGCCGACGCAGCCGGCGATATACGCGGCGCGGGCGCCGTCGATGGCGGCGGCGCTGCCCTGGGCGCGGCGGGAGCCGAACTCCATCACCGCCTTGCCGCGGGCGGCGCGGACGATGCGGTTGGCCTTGGTGGCGACAAGGCTCTGGTGGTTGAGGGTCAGCAGCACAAACGTCTCGATGAGCTGCGCCTCGATGGCGCGGGCGCGAACGGTGACCAGCGGTTCGCGCGGGAACACCGGCGTACCCTCCGGGATGGCCCAGATGTCGCCCGTGAACTTGAAATCGCGGAGGTATTCGAGGAACTCCTCGCTGAACAGCTTTCTGCCGCGCAGGTAGTCAATGTCCTCGCCGGTGAAGTGCAGATCTTCAATATAGTCGATCAGCTGTTCAAGACCCGCCGCAATCGCAAAGCCGCCCTTGTCCGGCACGGAGCGGAAAAACGCGTCAAAATAGGTGATTTTGTCCGCGTAGCCGCAGGCAAAGTATCCGTTGGCCATCGTCAGTTCATAGAAATCGCAGAGCATGGTCATGTTCAGCTTTTTGTCTGTTCTCATGGCAGAATCCTTTTCTTTTTTCCGGCATCGCTCAGATGCCTGTTATGCCTGAATTATAGCCGTTTCCCGCATATAAAGCAAGTGCTTTCCGCGCTTTTCCCGCTTGACTTCGCCGGAAATGTCAACTATGATATTCTGAGAGTTTTTCAAAGGAAGTGTCCTGAATGTCGTTTGCCATCGTGACAGATACCTCTGCAAACCTGCCGAACCGTCTGCTCCGGCAGCGTGACATCAGTATATTGCCGTTCTCGTATTTTATGGACGGGAAGGAGTTCGTCGACCTCGAAGGCGAGGATTTTGATGCCGTCAACTTCTTCAACGCCATGCGCTCCGGGACAAGGGTAACCACTTCACAGATACCGCCCCAGCGCTATATCGAGTGCTTTGAGCGTCTGCTGCAAGACGGGCGGGACGTGCTGTTCGTCAGCATGTCGTCCGGCATCAGCGGGTCGTACCAATCCTCCGAGATGGCGGCAAGGGAGCTGTCGGGAAAATACCCTGATTGCCGTATCCGCTGCGTGGACACGCTGGGCGCGTCGCTTGGCGAGGGATTGTTCGCCCTGCGCGCCGCAGACCTTCGCGACGCGGGAAAAACGCTGGATGAGACTGCCGATATGTTGCTCATCGAGCGCAAGAATATGTACCAGATCTTCACCGTGGGCGATCTCAAGTACCTGCGCGCCACGGGGCGGCTCTCCGGTGTAGCCACGCTTCTCGGTACGATGCTCAACATCAAGCCCGTCTTAAAGGGCAACGAGCTGGGCCAGATCGTGCTGGCAGGAAAGATCCGCGGCCGCCGCCAGGTCATCGAGGAGCTGGCGCGGCGCTATGACCAGTACGTCGCCGCTCCGGAGAATCAGACCATCGGCGTCGCCCACTGCGACTGCCGGGAGGACGCGGAGTACCTCCTCTCCCTGCTGCGGAAAAACAAGCCGCCGAAGGAGATCCTGCTCGTCGATTATGAGCCGGTCACCGGCTCCCACTTAGGCCCCAATTCGCTGGCGCTGTTCTTCCTCGGCGACGAGAACGTGCGCGCAAAATAAAAATCTTCGGATTTTTTGTAAAATTTTCTTGACAAGCAGTCCTTGCATCGTTATACTGGGTGAGCCGCTTTGAATGGGTCGAAAGCGTCAGTTGACCTGACCACCCCCGATAGCGAGTCCGTAATTAAGGAAAGAGGTGCAACACCACATGCAGGCTATCATCGTTACCGGCGGTAAGCAGTACAACGTCTCTGAGGGCGATACGCTGTTTATCGAGAAGCTGCCCGTCGAGGCGGGCGACGACGTGACGTTCGACGAGGTTCTCGCCATCGTCGACGGCGAGAACACCAAGTTCGGCGCTCCCACTGTCGCTGGCGCGAGCGTTTCCGCCAAGGTCGTCAAGAACGGTAAGGGCAAGAAGATCCGCGTCTTCAAGTATCTCCCCAAGAAGGGTTACCGCAAACGTCAGGGTCATCGCCAGCCCTATACCAAGGTTGAGATCGCCAAGATCAGCGTCTGATGACAACGGTCGCGTTTTTCACCGAGGGATCGCGCATCACGGGCTTTGACGTCAAGGGCCACAGCGGCTACGCTGAGGCGGGGGAGGACATTGTCTGCGCCGCCATCACCAGCGCCGTACGGCTGACAGAAGCCACGGTCAACGACATTTTCGGCCTCGCCGCCAATGTCAAGGTACGCGAAAAGTCCGGCTCTATCTCGCTCCGTCTCCCCGGCGGACTCTCCGACCGGGACGAGCACGCGGTACAGGGTCTCCTGTCCGGCCTGATGCTCTACTTCACGGAGCTGCACGACGAGTACCCGGACAACATTGAGGTTCTGGAAGCGTAACGCTTCCCCATTCTGATAGAAAGGACGGCACCTAACTATGCTGAACATCGGTCTTCAGTTCTTCGCTCATAAAAAAGGTATGGGCTCGACCAAGAACGGCCGCGACTCCAAGTCCAAGCGTCTGGGCCTGAAGCGCGCCGACGGTCAGTACGTCCTCGCGGGCAACATTCTCGTTCGCCAGCGCGGCACCCGCATCCATCCCGGCGTCAACGTCGGCATCGGCTCCGACGATACCCTGTACGCCAAGGAGAGCGGTGTGCTCCGTTTCGAGCGTCTCGGCAAGGATCGCAAGCAGGCTTGCGTGTATCCCACCGAGGAGTAAGAAGATTTGAAAAAGCCCTGCGGTCAGCCGCAGGGCTTTTTTCTTGACGCAGGTCGAGAAAACGGGTAAACTAGAGTTGATATATGATCCCTACGGAGGTATCCCCATGGCAGCAGGATTTGTAGACACCGCGCGCATCAGCGTCCACGCCGGCAAGGGCGGCAACGGCGCCGTCGCGTTCCACCGCGAAAAGTACGTGGCGGCGGGCGGCCCCGACGGCGGCGACGGCGGCGCGGGCGGCAACATCGTTTTGCAGGTGGACGACAATATGTCCACCCTGATGGATTTTCGCTACAAGCGTAAATACGTCGCCGAGAACGGCGTGGACGGGCAGGGCGCGCGGCGCAACGGCCGCGCGGGCAAGCCGCTCGTCATCCGTGTGCCCCGCGGCACGCTGGTGCGCGACGCCGAGACCAACGAGATCATCAAGGATATGTCCGACGGCGAACCGTACGTCCTGTGCAAGGGCGGGCGCGGCGGCTGGGGCAACGCCCACTTCGCGACGCCCACGCGTCAGGTGCCGCGCTTTGCCAAGGCGGGGCTGGAGGGCGAAGCCCACGACGTGATTCTCGAATTAAAGCTGCTCGCGGACGTGGGACTGATCGGGTTTCCCAACGTGGGCAAGTCAACGCTGCTCTCGGTCGTTTCCAAGGCGCAGCCGAAGATCGCGAACTATCACTTCACGACGCTCTTCCCCAACCTCGGCGTGGTGTACGTGGACGAGGAGACCAGCTTTGTCATGGCGGACATCCCCGGCATCATCGAGGGCGCCAGCGAGGGCGCGGGACTGGGGCACGACTTCCTGCGCCACATCGACCGCTGCCGATTGCTCGTCCACGTCGTGGACGTGTCGGGCAGCGAGGGCCGCGACCCGGTCGCGGACTTCGACGCCATCAACGCGGAGTTGCAAAACTGGTCGCCGGAGCTGGCGAAACGCCCGCAGATCGTGGTGGCGAACAAGACGGATATCATGGCGGACGACAGCCTGCTCACCGCGCTGCGCGAGCACGTGGAGCCGCTGGGCTTCCCCATCTTCCCCCTCTCCGCCGCCAGTCACACCGGCACGCGGGAGCTGACCTTCAAGATCGCGGAAAAACTCGCGGAGCTGCCGCCGGTGACGGTGTACGAGCCGGAGTACGTCCCCCGTCCGCCGAAGATCGACGCGGACGAGCCGCTGGAGATCGAGGTCGAGGACGGCGTGTGGTACGTGGCGGGCAAGTGGCTGGAACGGCTGATGTCCAACGTCAACTTCTCCGACTACGAAAGCCGCATGTTCTTCGACAAGACGCTTCGGGAGAACGGTGTATTCGCCCAGTTGGAACAGCGCGGCATTCAGGACGGCGACACCGTCGATCTCTATGGCTTGCAATTTGAGTATCAACGGTGATATAATCAATTAACTTCAAGTGACAAGGGGGACATTTATCGTGACTGACAACGAACTGCGCGCCCACGATCTTGCGGTGGTCTTTACCCGCAACCTGCATCTGGACTTGAGCAATCAGGTGGACTCCAGCACGCTGGAATTTCTCTGCGAACGCTTCCTCGCGGACTATGAGTCCTCCTACGAGTATTTCAAGTCCCACATCAACAACGGCTGACGCGAACGCCTCCCGCACACAGCGGGAGGCGCTTTTTTGTTACAGGATGATGCAGATGAGACCGCCGCTGCCCTCGTTGATGATGCGCTCCAGCGTCTCGCGGAGTTTCATGCGGGCATCCTCCGGCATACGCTTGAGCTTGGCCTGCAAGTCCTCGTTGACGATCTCGTGGAAGCTGCGCCCAAAGATGTTGGACTGCCAGATCTTCGTGGTATCGCCCTCAAACTCCTGCAAGATGTAGTTCACCATGTCCTCGCTCTGCTTCTCATTGCCCACGATGGGCGAGACCGTGGTCTCGATGTCCGCGCGGATGATGTGCAGCGACGGGGCGCTGGCCTTGAGCCGCACGCCGTAGCGTCCGCCCTGCTTCATGATCTCCGGCTCGGCGAGATCCAGCTCGCCCACGTCCGGCACCACGATGCCGTAGCCCGTCTCCCGGGCGTCGTTCACCGCCTGCGAGACCTTGTCATACTCCGCCTTGACGGAGGAAAGTTCTGTGAGCAGCGACAGAAGGTCGCCATCGTCGCGCACTGGGAAGCCGGACTGCTCGCTGAGGGTGCGGTAGAACAGCGCGCGGGGCAGCTGCAGATCCGCGGCGGCGACGCCGGTGCCCAACTGGATGGAGGTGACGGCAGCGGCGCTGATGTCCTCAAAGCCGCCCATGGCCTCCACCACCGCCGGGATCTGACGGATGCAGCGCAGGTCTTTCGCGCTCTCGCGGATGGCCTGATACAGCCCGCTTTTGATCGGGTGCGTACCGGGAAGCGCCTCCACCCACGACGGGATGCTGATGTCCAGTTCCGCGATGGGAAACTCGTAGAGGATGGCCTTCAGAATCTCCTCCACCGCCGCGTCATCCAGCATCAGGCAGTTGACGGGCAGGCAAGTCACGCCGTAGGTTTTCGCAATGTCCTCCGCCATGGCGCGGACGCGCTCGGAGCCGGGATCGGCGGCGTTGAGCAGGACGAGGAACGGCTTGCCGATCTCCTGCAATTCCCGGATCACGCGGCCCTCGGCCTCCATGTAGGATTCGCGGGGAATGTCGGTGATGCTGCCGTCGGTGGTGACGACGACGCCGATGGTGGAGTGCTCGCGGATGACCCGGGTCGTGCCCAGCTCCGCGGCCTGCGCCATGGACACCTCCTGCTCCGACCACGGGGTCGAGACCATGCGGGGATTCTCGCCGTCGGTGTCGCCGGTGGCGCCGGGCACCATGTAGCCCACGCAGTCGATGAGCCGCACGGAGCAGCTGGCGCTGTCCCCCAGCGCGATGTCCACGGCCTCCTCCGGCACAAATTTCGGCTCGGAGGTCATGACCATGCGGCCCGAGCCGCTCTGGGGCAGTTCATCCTTTGCCCGCTCCCGGCGGTAGACGTTGTCGATGTTGGGCAGCACCTGCGTTTCCATGAAACGCTTGATGAAGGTGGATTTGCCCGCGCGGACGGGGCCGACGACGCCGATGTAAATATCGCCCGCGGTGCGCGTCGCGATGTCCTGATAGATCTGTGTGTTGTTGTTTGTCATGTCGATCCCCTCCCCTCAGCGCGTACGCGGAATGAGCAGCATCCAGCCCGCTTCCAGCAGCGAGTTTTCCGTCAGCTCGTTGGCCGCGAGGATCTCCTCCGCGGTCGTGCGGTACTGCTTGGCAATATCCCAGAGGGTCTCGCCCTCCTGAAGCGCGCGCAGCACCAGCGAG
>Ga0310695_10010473_pt1 | contig 13534 bp, 9 predicted proteins | sample RumenRJG_04DNA_FD_203882 | JGI IMG/M metagenome (GOLD analysis project Ga0310695, IMG submission 203882) | Bovine rumen microbial communities from Lethbridge, Alberta, Canada - RJG_04 (v2) (version 2) | ecosystem: Host-associated > Mammals > Digestive system > Stomach > Rumen | place: Canada...
CTCAGTTCTCCATGCAGATGGATAACCCGCGTCGAGCCAGCCCGTTCATGCAGGTTATCCACATTCTGAGTGATAATCGTCACCTCATGCTCTTTCTCCAGCTCTGCTATCATGCGGTGAGCGTTGTTCGGCTCCACCTCGGCCAGCTTTTTCCTCCTCCAATTATAGAAATCAAGGCACTTCTGCGTCTCATTATAGAGAGCATCAGTACTGGCCAGGTGAACCCACTCCTCGTTAGTCCACATGCCATCCTTACCGCGGAATGTGCTCAATCCGCTTTCAGCACTAATGCCCGCACCTGTCAGAAATACTATATGTTGTCTCGTCATGCTATAACAATAATCTACTATACTATAAGAAAGAGAATCCAACAAGTTACACTTGCAATACTAATAATGGCCGCAATTATACCAAGACAACCAGTTGAACAACCTTTGTTCTTACTCAGTGCCTCCTCCAGCTGTTTCTCCAACTGACGAGCTTTGTCTTTTGCTTCGTTAAGATCCTTGTTTGCTTGAGTGTTCTGAGCTGTCAGTTTTTCCATCGACTTCTGCAATTGCCCGTTGGTCTCCTGCATCTTTTTCAAGCTCTCATTGAACTCCTTGGATTGTTTGGTGCTGGCCTCAGTCTGAGCCTTCAGCTGCAATTGGAGTTTACCCAACTGCTCTGCGTGAGCTTTTTGAGCGGTCTCATTGGCCTTATTGATCTCTGTGAGTTTTTTTTGTAATTCCTCATTTTGCTTGTTTGCTTTTTCTACTTGCTCTTTATGCTGTTTCTGACTTTCTTCCTGAGTCTTTGTGAGTTTAACAAGCTTCTCCTGTAGTTCTTTATTCTGCTTCTGTCCAGCCTCCAATTGGTCCTTGAACTGCTTTTTTATCTGCTCCGTTAGGACGGCACGAGACTTGGTTTTCTTCTCTGAAACATCCTCTACCATCTTAGCAAAGTAACTACCCAGACCGTTAGGAGTAGGAGCCTCTTTGTCGGCAAGTTGTTTAATGAATAGCTTTTCCTCGACATGGCCGATGGCTGCAATAAAGGCCGTTTTCAGGTTACCAACGGTTTCTAACACTTCTATTTCATCAAGTTTCTCGATACCGCCGCCACCACCACGCACCAAAGCTATTACATTGAATCCTTGCCCATCGATGGTCTTTAGGGTTTGGCTTAGTTCCTGGGAATTGGAGAAATTGACACGATACTCGAAAAAATCTATAGCCGCTTTAGCAGCCTCGATACCAGCATTGAAGTCAGACATAGTGATTGACGTGGCTGCAAATACTAATGCCACTCTTGGCCTCTGATCGATAAACAGAAGCTGCTCCAAAATGGAATCAACGTTCTTGAAACCCTTGCTAGACTTCTGACGGCGTAACTCCATCCGCTTGATCTCGTTTTCATCGATTGCCTGTTCCTGTACTATCTCGACACGGCTGACCACGAGCATCAACTGTATATGGCTGTTGTTCTGAACTCTTCTTCCCAAGACACCGCCGACGGTCACGAGATTACCATCCTTCAAGTCCTCGCAAAGTTTATAAGGTATCTGGAGGGTGATTTCCGTCTGGGTGTTCTCGTCTCGCAGGATGTCATAGCGGCACGACCACCGGGCATCATGCTTCGGGTTCTTCAAGTAGATGCCCTGAAGGAAAATGACCTGCTTGTTCATATCCTGCTGTGAGAGGTAGGACGTGAACATACCAAGTAGCTCTGAGGGCTTGTAGTATTTTACAACCTGGCTCCCTTGTTGTCGTGATTCTATGATTTGATTATTGTTTGCCATTTACAAAGAAACTATTTCCTAATAAATTTCTCTATTCCCTTAAAAGTAATCGTGGCCTTCCAACAGTAATCATCTTTTATTGGGGATATTTTAACTTTCTTTATTTGTAATAAAACGGTGTCATTACAACCACTAGCTACATATGTTAAAGACAAATACTGTATGCTATTTTTTATATATGGCAGTTTTTTCTCTTTATTGTAATAGTCAATGCACCCTTCAATTGATTTATCAGAAACGTTGTCCAAATATTCTATTTGACCATTGTTATGTTTAAAAAATAAAGGTAGTTTTGTTTCACCAAAAATGTAGTTGAGAAATAATATTTTACCCAACATAATACCCTCAAAATGTTTTCTATCTGTGTATAAATATAACGTTTCTGATGAAGGATCATATATATCAATAAAATTCTCTTTAGGGAAAACTGTAGATAATTCTAAGTGTTCAGTTGGTTTAGAAACCTCCTCATGCTCTGAAGAAGGAGACTCGATAAAAATATCTCTGTTTTCAAACGAACTATTATCACCAACCTCATAATCTATCAACCGCAACACCTCTTCTATATATGTATCTATCAAAGGTAGACGATGAAACTCTCTCTTTGCTTGTTTTTCCACACTAAGAAGTCCGTCTGGAAGGAAATCAAATGCCTTCTCGTTTCTCATGCTTTCTGTTTCAAGGTGAAATTGATTTTTAAATCTGTCATTCCTTTCATTAATCATACTATAATGTTTCTCTGATTCTGGACGAACTCGATTATAATAATAGACAAATAGTAAAGAAAAGTATTTATCTGAATCTTCAATATTAAGAATGTTTTTGCATGAGTCTAAAGTTACCCCTGACTTACACTGATAATTTTCACTATAAGGGATTATTAGTTTATCCTGCAAATTTGAATATTTCTTATTAGAGTTTTGAACTATATATACTTTATTTTCGACGGTGTCATCATATTTCTTTTCGTCAGGATTAAAAAGAGAAGGATATAATTCATCAATTGTTTTTAAAATACCAAGAATAGAATTCTTTTCTTCTGAAAAATAGATACGCCCAGATTTTCGATTGGCTACCCAACCAATTGATTTTTCACTTCTCAAATTGTCTTGTAAACCACTTAGTCTATATCCCCAGGCATTATCGTTGTCTCTTATAGTTTTATACCTTGATTGGTCACATCTTCTATTAAGTTGACTATTATATTCAGTTATCAAACTATGGAGTTTATATAATAATTGCAACCCTTTATTATCAATTTCATAATCAAAGGAATCGTAAATGTGTAATTCTGAAATATCAATTTTCATTCTTTCAAAATTAACCGTGGCAGGTATTAAATCTTCATTTATTACAGCCTCAATTGTCGTTAGGTTATTGAATGCTTTTAATAAGGACCAACTTATCTGCCTTAAAGTTGTTCTTTCATGCTTTAATGAAATTCTTCTTGTATTTCTCTCGGTTTTTTCTTGTAAATCTTTTGTTTTCTTAGAATAATACAAGGTAATACCAGCGACAATTAATGTAAAAATAGCGACCCCAAAAGTTACATACTCCATAATTCCCTTGGATGTATGGTCTGCGGTATCTTTAGTGTAGTCCCTAATCTGCCCCATTGTGGTATCCTCTCTTGTTGTCGCAATTGACATGCCACAACAAATAAGTAGTATCACTATAATAAAGTATTTACTTAACCTTCTCATATTATTTCTTTTTTAATTTCAAAAAAAACAATCATGGCATCTCCCAAGCTTGACGTTTGTTTCTCCAAACAGCCCTGAACTGTTGCCATAGTAAATAGTGAGTCCGACGTAATCATCCCATCGGCATAGAGGTCATTGACAATAATTCTATCAAGGGCCTCATTGTCTTTGGAATAATAGTCGTAATAGATTTGCATTATTGAAGTCGTGCCGTAATAGTCTAATTTCTGGTACTCCTTCGGATTTTGCAGAAAACGGAGGACACGGAGATGCCTGACTGTATACTTCTCAATGCAGTTAAGTAGTATAATAACGGTATCTTCCGACAGCGTACACGATGGAGCGTTGCCCACAGCATTAGCCAACAATTGCCGTTTAGTCTCATTTGTTTTCAGTGCTAACTGACCAGCGATATAGAGTACCGTTGCAAACATCTGATTATCTTTTAGTTGCTGCAACTGTACGTCTTTTATCATTTTGAGTTGATCATCAACCTTGGTTTGGAAGTCCTCAAAGCGGCGATTGAATTCGCCTGATCTTAGTTCATCAATGATAGAAATTAGAAAAGAACCACCAGGAATGAACAATGATGTCCCTCCCTTAGCGGCTCCTTTTGTTATATCTGACAACACTCCACTCATATATTTTAGTTTCCAAATTCGTTTTTACCCAGTTCTGGTAGTATTGTTTCTCTAACTTCCAGTCTAGCAGGTCCGATGGTATTTTTCAATATCATTTCCAGATAGGCTGCATCTTCACCAACAGTATTAAATGACTCTAGAAGAATAGCTGTTGCCTTGACAATCGATACAATGGATGCTGTTGGATTCAAATCTGACGATGTGATAACATGCACTATTTGTTTTGCAGCTTTGTTGGTTTTCATTTCCATCAACTCTGCTAACTTTCCCTGTTCGTTATTTCTTTCCATATCATTCTTATCGTATAGCAAATTAATATATTAGCAAGGTATGTGGTTCTCTTTACAATAAGTCAACATTTCATCATCAGTAGCAAATCCTTTGTCGCAGAAGCGTAGCAAACCACCCTTAACATCTTCCAGAACCTCAGTTTGGGCATTTATCACCTTCGTTGATCGGGTAATGAAGTTTTTGAAATCTGTGTTAATCCTACATAGTTTATCAATTGTATAGTAATCCAACTCATTCTTTCTGGCTTGGAATAATATCGTTGTATCATCCTTGTATGGTGATAATTTGATTACTCCAATACCAAAAGATCTGTTAAGACGTTCCATTTCTTCCATAACGTCCTCACTAATCTCAAATGCCACCAGATAACCATAGTTGGCCCAGCTACTATTTGAGAGAGCCTGGAAGAAATACTCTTTCAGCTGATGATCGTTATCAATGGTACGTTTCAACTCATAGGAATACAAAGCAATGTACTCTTTAGTCTCTGCAGCTTTGAGAAGAGAACGTGTTGTTGATTCCTGAAACTCGTTGAACTCCACACCAACCATGTCAGGATGAACCCACTTCTGAGCCTGATCTGCTCTATTAGAAGTCTCATGAAAGATGGTTTTTGAAAGTATGTTTTTATTTAGGAGGTAGTTTGAGAGCAACCGATGTAAACTACGCTCTTTGTATGACTCCGTTTTTGTCTCTACTGGAGTGGATTGGATTGTCTGAACACCACCGTTGATAAGTGCTTCCAATTCATCTGCATATTTTGTGATATTGCAACAAGTACCAATAGAACCTGTAGAGTTTTGCAACTTCTGGGACATAGACTTTCTTGGAATGACAACCTTCTTCCATTCAACAGTACGTCGATGAGGTAGATCTGTACCAGGAGCAAAGTAGTAATCTCCAGTGATCTCTCCAACTTGATAGCCACTATTCCCATTCGAAGCAAGGACTATATCCCCGTTTTTTAAGCCAAAGCATATAGTCCACAAAAAACCGATAGAGTTCCTTGCTGTTCCTGCTGACTTATCAGGATTTATTTGGAGATATTTCTCCACAAGTTTTTGCCTCCATTGAATTTCGTCATTGTATGGTGATTCAGACAAGTCATAATCCTTCAGAAAACCTGCACCGATATAGTTATTGTCAAGGCAGTCTGCAATATACATACCATGCTCACCTAACATTATTCTATTGTACTGTTTCATAATAACAAATATAATTAGTCAAACAGGAATTTTTCAAGTAACTTTTCGGCTTTCATTATGACAAACGGGAGAGGGACAGAATGTCCTTCCAATTGTTCTATATAAGCTTTAGCCGTTGTAATATCAATAGACTCTTTCAAACGAGTGAATGCACCGAACTCGTCACGATTCGCGCGTGTGCGGTGGTGTGACATATATTCGATAAGTAGGGCTTCATCTATACCGAGGTTTAGGGCGAAGCGATGTGTACGTGTATTTCGGGCTTGTTCAATATACTCATTGATATAAGAACGGAAATCACGACCTTCTTCAACTTCCAGTTTGCCAGAATGGATGTCATGAATTATCAACTCCGCTTGACGTTGTTCTTCTTGTGATAATGATGAGAAGGACTTATGTAGCTCCAAAATGATAGCGTCAATATCATCTTGGTTTTCATTACCCCGTACCATATTCACAAAAACGTGAAAACGACTATTTAGATAATCTGCATCTATTCGGTCTGTTGGAATCTCTATGATATGAGTATCAATATCAAAAGGTACTTCCCCGGTTCCACCTCCACCACCTCCTTCACCAGAGAATAGTTCCTTGTATCGTTGAACGAGCGTTAGGAATGTTATCTTATCGCAAAGAACATCAAAATGTCGTTCTACTATTTCACCATTTTCATATATACGATAGTCATATTTATCCCATTCAAAACCCTGTACTTTTGAACCTTCATATAGCCTGTTAAATTCGCGGAACAGTTTGGCAAATCTTGCACGTGCTTCCCTAGACTCAGGAAGATGGGCAAAATTCTCAACACCATTAGTCTCGAAGAGAATACGAATTTCTGTGAATTTGGCATTAATAAGTGCAATCTTTTGTTCAAGCTTATCCTCAAACACCTTTAGATTTGCTGTACCAGCATACGTCTTAAATGCAATATCAATATTTCTCTGCATTGTGAAAGGCTTACGGAAGTAAACAATGTTGCCAAATTGTTTGTCAGTACCTGCAAGGCGATTTGTACGTGAGAAAGCCTGGATGACATTTTCGTACACTAACAATTTGTCAAGATATAGGGTGTTAACCCACTTAGAATCAAATCCGGTAAGCATCTGATCGACGACTATCAGCAAATCAATTTGTTTGCTTCGGTCGTTTGCAATTTGTTGATAAGGCTTTTTATGGGCTAATCTAGCTGCCACATCCTTTTTGTATAGTGGATATTTTGGCATAGAGAACTCTAAGCCATAAAGGTTACGATAATGCTCCAGCATTTCAATCGTAGCCGTTTCCTTATAATTCCCATTTCCATTATTGTCGATGGATGGGTCATATAGAGTTGCCACCTTCAGCTCTGGAACCATCTCACGGAATAGTTCAAAATAGGCTATAGCTTCAGGTATGGAGGATGTGGCAAAAATTGCATGGTATTTGAAATTAAGAGATCTTTCAGTCCATTCATCTCTTATGCTTTCCACAACACGGCGGCGATATTCGTCCGTTTCGTATTGTGAAGTTGGGATATAATCTTCAATACCTTTTACGTATGATCCATCATCTTCTTTATACCCAGCCATTTTCTTTTCATTCATAAATTCAAGATAGATGGCTTTCTTTCGTTCATCAGACATCGCTTCCTGAACGGATTTTGCTTTTGCTTGTGCAAGAGCAATTTCACGACGTAGTTCTTTCTCTTTATACACGTGGATTTGTGTAGGGAAAAAGCCAAGCACATTCTTGTCGCGAATGCCACATGCTATCGCATATTGGTGAAGTTCACCACCAAAAACATCAGAGGTCGTATTTCCTTTACGCTCATTCTCTTCTTTAATAGGTGTACCAGTAAAGCCAAAGTATAGAGCATTCGGGAATGTGGCTTTAATGGTAACCATCATATCACCAAACGTATCACGGTGTGCTTCATCAAAGATAAACACCAAGCGCTTTCTCTTTATCTTTGCTATGTCTTCGGCTTTCTGTGGATTATCAACTTCGTTGACTAAAGCCAACTTTTGAATAGATGAAACAATAAGCTTTTCTGTTTTTTTGCTGCTTTTTAATTTGTTAATTAGGACACCTGTGTTTTTTGTTTCATGGACTTCTTCGTCTTCTTCAGCAAATCCTTGATATTCAAGAAGAGACTGATTTCCTAACTCAATGCGGTCCATTAAGAAAACCACTTTGTCAGCATCATTTGTTTTAGCGATAAGTGATGCTGCCTTAAAAGAGGTAAGGGTCTTTCCGCTGCCAGTGGTATGCCAAACATATCCTCCAAGTGGATTAACTTCATCCCATTTTGTCTTTTTGACGACATCAGTTATTTCTTGTACCGCATAGATTTGGTAAGATCGCATAACTTTAAGTATGCCATCTTTGTCATCTGCTACAGTATAGAAACCGATAAGCTGGTGTGCCATGGGAATATAGAGTAACCTTTGTGCAATCTGTTCCCATTCATTAATTATGTTATTATGAAAGTCTTGCCAATGGAAGAAATAGGCTTCGTCGAATTTGCCATCTTGTCCAGGGTTTGCAAAATAGACACATTCTTCGGGGTTCATAGCAACAAACACTTGGATCAAGGAAAAAAGACCTTGTGAAAAGATTCCGGCTTTAGAATACTTTTCAATTTGATTAGTTGCCTGAGATATGGGAACACCTGTGGCCTTTAACTCTACATGTATAAGAGGCATACCATTGATAAGCAACATTAAGTCACCGCGTCTATCACTGGCTAATGGATGGTGGTGTTCAAACTTAGGCTGTTGTGCAATTTGGTATCTGCTTTTTCCGCCCGCTATTTCAAAAGGATCATATAGTTTGATAGTCACCTCCTTACCAAGATGAGCGGTATCGTCAGGGTTGTCTCTTATAATACTTGTTTCCTTGCCAAGTATAAAGCTGTTCAACAAGAACGGTGTTCGCTTTGCATTGATTTGATCAATAATCTGCTGCATTTCCGTTTCAGTCAATGGATAAATGCCGAGGTTGTCAATTCCCCGGTTGTTTTCAAATATGATGTCAGCCCAGTTCTTTATGAGTTCTTTCTCAGTTTTGTATTTAAGAACTTTCTCTTCCCAACGGAAATCAAACAGACGTTGGATAAGAGCTTCCTCAAATTTATCTTCTTTATCAAATGAACGATGTTCCATATCTATCTTGATTTATTCGTTTACAAACATTCCATCTAAACATGCAGATTTTATGCGCTTTAATTGCTCAAGTCTGCGGCTGTTAGTTTGGATCAGCGTATCAAGTGAAACAAAGAAGTCTGCAATAGCTCTTTGTTCCTCAATTTTAGGGAATGTGACCATGCCACTTATTGCGGTGCTATCACTAATCAGAAGAGTATTCTTTGCCCCCTTATTAACTAAAGGACGAAGGTAGTTATTCAATGAAACCTCTTCATCGAAAAACACTTGAATGAAGTTCGCATTGCCCTTATCGGTTGTGTTATACACTGCATAAAGAGGAGAAACAACTCCTTCTTCTTTCTTTGCAGCTTTAATAATGCCGTAAGGGTTTGCTTTCAAAGGTGATTTCGTATAAATAACGTTTCCAATATTTACGACTCTGTAGTTTGCGATGGATGCTCCTGCGAATGAACGACCTTGGAATGCGATTTGATTAACTACACCATAGTCACCAGAAACAGAAAGCACATTATCAATTGTATAATCATTTCCACATATATCAGTTCTGATGGTAAGATAATCTGATAATGGGGCAGTATCCCAATCATCTGTAAATCCTTTGAACCTAAGGCGAGGCTTCTTTTCGCCTGGTCTTGGGAAGAGCATGGAACGGTATGCTTTCTTTATGTCTTGCAACTTTGTAATCTCTAATTCATTTTCAGATATAGCTCTATTCAATGATGTAAGAAAGTGTACTATATCTTTTTGCTCATCAAAAGAAGGATAAAGTAACTTTGTGTCCAAAATAGCTGTCTTGGAAACGCCAGTTACTTTTGTACCTTGCATTAGGGGCAAGAGTTGATCATGGTACTTTGGAGAATTCATGTAGAACCCTAAAAATCCTGATGCAAATTCTACTTTCGGACGGCAAGCCATTGTATGCAGGCCAGCAATGATTTTAGCACCACCCACGTTTACTATTTCTGTACACTTACCTACAGTTTCATCTTCGGCAGTATCTGCAATAATGACATCGCCGTTTTTGAGTAGAGGGAATTGTTTTGCTTTATCTATCGCATTTGCAGATATAAAAGGCAACTCTTCATTAGAAACGTCTAAAGTCTCTCCATATTTGACAAGAATATCTCCATAATGAACATTCCTATATGAGGATATTCTTGAAGATAGTTGTTCTCTAGAAAAAGTATTATTAGCCAGATACCCAAAGACTTCACCAAACGTCTTTTGTGAATAAACGCTTGTAAAATTCTGAGTAGATATTCTTGGCTTCATGATTTCATTCATATTTCATTCTCCTTTCAGCATTTTTTGCAGTGACTTTAATCCTTGCATATCAAAGTCATTGCCTGTTAGGTTATCTATGAGCGAAACAAGTGTATTTTGTGCTTCTGCCTTTTCCTGTTCGATATGCTGCAATGTATCAGCATACTTAGCTGTAAGAGCATCTACCTTGGATGCAAGCTCTGTAGTCACATTGATAGGCATATGTGTAATATCGACATATAGAGGACGAATCCACTTTTCATAAAGCAGTTTTTCAATCTGCTCTTCTGTAATAGAAGGCATCAATTCGATAGTTTTTGCTTCTAAAGCAGATTCCATTTGCTTCGCATCTTTCTTTGCTTGTTTTAGTTCTTCGCTGATACGGTTTACCTCTAAAATGCGAGCCTCCAAAGATTCTTCTGGGAAGACGTATTGCATTTGCAAAGAAACGATGTACTTATTGACATTTGATTTGCCGAAGGTTCCGTCCTTGTTAGCTTCCATTTCATTCCACTTCACTTCGGGGTGTGCTGTAATAAAAGCCTGTTTTTCGGGCTTCTTTGCTCTTTCGTCAAGCAATTTAATATATGCAGAAAGAGCGTCAATTTCAGGTGATGAAACTTCTTGAAGAATTTTCGCCACACGAGCCTTTATGCCTTTGGCAATGAATTCGGACTTCTCATCATTCCAGATGTCTGTCTTTAGTTCTAGCTCATCAAATTTGTTCGGTAAATCTTCAAACGCCTCAGTAAGATTGCGGACTTCCTCGTTCTTCTTCATAACTGCGAGAAAGTCCTCTGAAAGCAGCATTGAAGCAACGAGACGGAAAGGCAGAATATGACCAGTATACCCATCCTGTTCTTCGTATTCATTGCCATCACTATCTTTCTTCGTCACATAGAAAGGATCCACTTGTCGAATAGCCTCTTTACCTTCGGTTTGTATGATTTCAAGGTCTGTGGCTATATTAGTCCATATATCTCTATTATCAGCTTCACGGTCAGCCCACCGCTTATCCAACATTTCGTAGGCCATATATTTATCAACTATTGGTGTCGGCTCGACAATGCGGAATAGTTCTTGGGTGATGACAGCTTCTTCTCTGGCGATAATGAGATTTTCCATGTTTTCAATGAGTTCTTTCTTCAAAAATACTGGTATGGACTCAGTAACCTTATAGAAGTGTTCCTCTAAAGCCTTAACATCTTTATTTTCTGTTATCTCACTGATAGAGTACTTTTCTTTTCGCTGTGAGTAAGGTTGATTTTCAGGTCCAAAGAGTTCTTCCCTTAAGGAAGGGAATGCTTGCCAGTACTCATGCAAATCATCTATCTCCTCTTTGGGAATGCCGCCAAAAACGGTTGCATATATGTCCCATTTTTCAGGGCGCTCTGCTGGTTGAATATAACGAGGTATATTCAAGTTGTACCCATTCTCGCGAATTGTCTCTCTTGATACGAGTGCAGCAAATGTGTTGTCATGTGGACAACGCTCCATATATGCGTCAGCTATTTTGCGTATGTCCGATGCTCTTAATTTGTTATTTTTGCCGGCCTTTTCAAAACAGCGTGAAGCATCAATGAACAGAGTGTCTGTATTTTGGCGTTTTTGTTTTAGCACCATAACAATTGTTGGAATACCTGTGCCAAAGAAGATATTGGCTGGTAAACCTATAATCGCATCAATGTGGTTGTTCTCAATCAGATTTTTCCTTATCCTTTCTTCTTCGCCACCTCTAAATAGCACACCATGAGGCAGTACAATAGTCATAATACCATCATGTTTGACATGATAGAGCGCATGAAGAAGGAATGCGTAGTCTGCAGTTCCTTTTGGAGCAAGGCCAAAGTGACTAAAGCGAGGATCCTGGTCTTTGTCTTTCGGGTCCCATTCCTGAGAATAAGGTGGATTTGAAACCACCGCGTCAACCTGTAAGAAATGATAAGTGGAAGATGGGTCGGAATCTTCAAACAAAGGCCAGTCTAATTCGAGCGAGTCACCACAACGTGTTACAATGTTATAGGGTTTTATACCACGCATAACGAGATTCATGCGTGTTAAATTGTACGTGTTTTGCTTTAGTTCCTGAGCATAATACTTGATTTGGTCTTTATCTGCAATATGTTTAGCGGTAGCGCGTCCAATATTAAGCAAGAGAGAACCAGAGCCAGAGGTGGGGTCATAAATTTCTATTTTATCTTTTCCCTTCAGATGGAATGCTACGATATCAGCCATTAACAAGGCTACTTCGTGTGGTGTATAGAATTCTCCAGCTTTTTTTCCAGCATTAGCCGCGAAGTTACTTATCAAATATTCATAGATGAATCCCAGCACGTCGTAGTCCTGACTACCATCGGTTGGAATATCTTTGATAAGCAGAAGCAGATTGTTAACAGCCTTTGTCTGTGCTTGAACGGAATCGCCTAACTTTGAAAGTCCCTCTTGAAGAGTTTGGAAAATCCCCTCAAAAACTTTCTTGTGGGTAGGATAGATATTTCGACTGAAGGCTGAAAGTCCATCACGAACAGTACCAACGGTAAAAGGCTCTTCATTATCCGTGTTGGGATTAACCCATGTTGAAAACAACTGTTTATATGTGATGAAGTAGCCGAGATTCTTCTGACAAAATTCCATTGTCAGATAATTAGGGTCTTCCTTAGATTTCGGTTCCTCAATTGCCTTGATCAAATCATCTGTGAATTTGCTGTTACGAAGGAATTTCTCTTCTTGGTCTGAAAGAAACTTGTAGAAAATGAATCCAAGGATATAGTCCTTGTATTCGTTGGCTTCTATCTTTGAGCGTAGTTTGTTAGCTGATGCCCATATCTTGTTTGCGAGTTGCTGCTTATTCATAGCGTTTCTTATTCGTTTATTAGTTCTCTTTTTTCACATCCCAGTAATTCTGCAATTTTATCTATAGTCTGCAAATCAGGTTGTGATGTATTTGTACACCACTTACTAACAGTTGTAACATTTTTACCTAGTTGTTCAGCTAACCATTTGTTGGTTTTCTTTTTTTCTGCAAGGACAACTTTAAGTCGATTTAAATCTTTCATATTACTGCTTAAATTGGTTTTTGTAGCAAATATAGTGATTTAAATGCAGAAAAATAATATATTATGTTATATTTTAACTATTTTAAAGGATTTGCGCAACTGTGTGCGAGCAACAATTTCATTTTTGTTCTATTAGAAAGAAAATCCGCTTCAAATATACGAAGCGGATAATCAAGTGTATTTGTGTTATTTATTCTTCTTTGAAGAATTTGCCCGTAGGAATGGTAGCGTCCTCAGCCACACAACAGTTGTAGCGTTCGCGGCTGCGGCGTTCTCGAGCAAACATAGCCTTGGTGCCTTCCTCGTCCTGCTGGAACTCCATGTGTTCCTCGATGGCAAAGGATTGGGCCATCGTCTCGACATCGAGGTTGTCCGTGCCGATGAGCGTAAAGGTCCAGTTCTGCTTCTTCAGCTTCTCAATCATCGTGCGAACCATCTTCAGCGTC
>Ga0310695_10010474_pt1 | contig 13531 bp, 6 predicted proteins | sample RumenRJG_04DNA_FD_203882 | JGI IMG/M metagenome (GOLD analysis project Ga0310695, IMG submission 203882) | Bovine rumen microbial communities from Lethbridge, Alberta, Canada - RJG_04 (v2) (version 2) | ecosystem: Host-associated > Mammals > Digestive system > Stomach > Rumen | place: Canada...
TACCGGCGACTGCTCTCCAGAACGCAAAAGGTTTATAAGTGCGTTGTTGCTCATGCCGTCTTGAATTTTATAACGTCCGGGTTTAATTTTGTTGGTGTAGTTTTTCCTTTGAGCCGTAAATTCAAACATTGTTTTGTCTTCTACACGGAAATTGGCGTAAAGAGAATCTTTAACAGTGTTGAAATCAGCATCTTGCGGAATATAAAGATAATTTTTGCCGTTTAAAAAAATGTTCGGCGAAAAAACTTTACGGTATATAATGTAACCCGTAATTGATGCGGCAAGAATTAAAAATCCAGCCGTGAAACTTATTAATTTAACTGCTTTTTTCATGTTATTAACCAAAAATAATCTGCAATTTTAATCATTTTTTGTTTAAACTAAAAAAAAATTTGGTACTCTTGAGGATATTTAATAATTTTATCCGATTATAATCGGGCTTAAGAGGAAAGTTTATTGTATTGAATAACAGATGGTTAGAAAAGCGAATACTTTTATCGGACGAGATGTAGAACTCAGTATTTTGAGTCAAGCCTTTGATAAAGCGGCCTTAGGAGATGGACAGGCTGTATTTATTCACGGCGTTTTGTGTGTAGGAAAAACTTCTCTTTTGGAGAATTTCCTCGAGAGCATCGAAGATAAAGATTGTTATATTTTACGATTTTCAATAGGGCATTATCCTGTATGCAGCAGTTATAAAATTATAACGCAAAACGAAGATTTTTTCGGCAGTCTTGATAATTATTTATCACAAAGACCCGAAGAAACGGGTTATAATATTGATAAATTTTTAAGGCAAAAGTCAGAGGAGAAAATCATTGTTTTGGCTGTGGATAACGGCAGTTTTGTTGATGCTGAGAGCCGTAGCGTGATAAAAACTTTGATTGCTTCGTTGGGAAAAAATCCTTACAAAATCTTGATGATTTTTACCTCAACGCCGACAACAGACGTTTTTTTAAATTACAAATATCTCTCTGAGCCGCTGATTTCTAACCTTGAAGAATTTTTCTGTTCAGCTGATGAAAATCCTAAAAATTCTGTTACTATAAATCTTTCGGGCATTAAACTCGCCGATATTTTGTGGCTGATTAATCAGAAATTTCCTAAAAATAATTTTGAAAACGATTTGGCAAATAGGATTCAAAGGTTTTCTATGGGCAATCCTTTTGTTATCAATGAGGTTTTTAATTATCTGATTCAAAGCGGAGTAGTTTATCAGGAAGACGGTGTTTACAAGATTGTGAGTTATTTGTTTTTGGATAATGTTTCGCTTTTGTTGTTGGAAAATGTTAGAATCACGGATTTATTAGCCAAAATTGATACTTATGACAATTCTAAGGAAATATTCGATGTATTTTTTTACGGTGGAATTGATGTCGTAAAACAACTTTGCGAAAATTATTGCAATCATATAATTTTTGATACCGATTTAGAAAAAAAACTTATAGAACTTTGTGATAAAATTGAGGCTTTCCTCTTGGACAAAAGTTTTGAAAAGAAAGATGAGGTTTTATGTAATGTTCATAAAATCAAAGAGTTATATAATAATAAAAATGAACTTTTGAAACCTGAGAAAATCGAGAATTATGATTTTTATCTTCTCAAGAGCCTCTCTAACGAGGATTTAAAAAGAGTTTTTGGTGTGCTTGAATATTGTCTTCAAGAGTACAGAATGAAGGAGTTAGACGATTTGTCAGACCATGTTTATAATAGTCTTGATGAAATTTTTCCTAATCAAGAGGACGGATACGGTGAGGCTCTTTACGAGGTTTACAGGCTTAAAAATGCTGCTTTCGATAGGTTGAGTTATTTTAAAAAAGCTTTGGATTTTGCACTTTTGATGATAAAAACCGCTGAAAAATTCAAACTCGGTAACGAAAAAAAATCTAAGGCTTATTCCCGTAAAGGTCTTGAGGAGCTTGCTTTAAGCGATTTTAAAGGTTCGATTGAAAGTTTTTCCACTGCCGTCGAATATGCCGAAAAAACGGGTGATGAACTTTTAATTTCTATTTCTAATAATTATTTAGGTATGCCGTATACTTATCTGAACGAATTAAACAGAGCAATGGTTTTGTTTAAATACGCAGAAAAAACGGCAATTAAATTAAACAATAAGTTAGCTCTTGCAAAGGCGCGTTTGAATATTGGCGTTTTGGATTTTCAGCGCAAATTATACGATGATGCCGAAAGCAATCTTGTTTATACCGAAGTTACTTTTTTGGAAGAAAAATGTTACGCCGAGTATGCGCAATATTTTTGTTACATGGGCTTGGTTTATGCCGAGACAAACTCGCCAGAATTAGCTAATTTGTATATCAGAAAAGCCCTTCAACTGGGTATTCAATATTCTGATATGGCTCTTGTGGGTATTTGTTATTATTATTTGGGAGTTTTGCAGGCGATAAACGGCTTCGACGACGAGGCTTTGGATTTTTATTATAGAGCCTTGAACATAATTTCTAATTTCGATAAATTAAGACTTGAAGCCTCTATTTCTATAAGTATCGCTGAAATTTTAGGCAAACAAGGCAAATATCAACAAGCCGAACAATATTTCTTGAAAGCGGGCGGAATTTATTCAGGCTTAGGCTTTCAGGCGGGTTTGATTGATGTTTTTATGGATTTAGGCGATTTGTGTTTTGTTAAGGAAGACCTCGAAAACGCCGAAAAATATTATCTCAAATGCGATGAAAATTTTATGAGGGTCGATGAAAAAATCGATTATTATCATATTTTAGCCAATTTGTATTGCTGTCAACAAAACTTTGCCAAAGGTATGGAATTTTTTAACAATGCCCTTACTTTGGCAAGAGAAAACGCTTTGAACAAAGAGCAGGCTGAAATCCTCAACGATATGGGAAATATGTATCTTGTATTGGAGAATAATGATTTCGCCTTGAGATGTTATACTTTGGCATTGGATATTAACGAACAATTGTATGATACTGCCTCTCAAAGTCTTAATTATGTGAATTTAGGCACGGTTTACGAGCGCAAAAAAGATTTTCTCAAGGCGGCGGATTGTTATCGCAAGGCAACGGAGTGTGACAGGAAAAAAAATGATATGTCAAGTCTTGCGGCTAATTTGGAAATCCTTGCTCATGCTTATACTCAAGTTCAGAATTATTCCGAGGCAGTCAAATACTCTCTTGAAGCCTCTGAAACTTACAAAAAATCAGGTAATTATAACAGTGCCGCTCAAGCCTTGTGCAAAGCCTCTGATGTTTTGAGATTGGATTCAGAATTTCAGAGAGCGGAAAGAGTTCTTCAGGAGGCTCAAGAAATTTGTCAGACAAGCGGCTATATCGAAGGTTTGGGACTTTGTAGTTTCTATTTGGCTTGTGTTCAAAAAGATTCGGAAAATTATAAAGAGGCTCTGAAAAATTTTAAAAAGGCTATTGAATACTTTTTGAAAAGCAATCCGACTAACAAATTCCGTTATTTGAGTTTGGATTTTATTGCATTGATTTACGAATATACCGGACGCAAAGAAGAGGCACTTTTGAATCATTTGCAGTTAGCGGATATTTTCAAAGAGGAAGGCGATTTTGAAAGTCTTGCTCAAAAATATACCGACATTGCCGATTTTATGTCAAATCCCGAAAACGGAGAGGCTTTGGGCGACAACTTTTCCGCTAAAAAATATTACACTTTGGCTCTTGAAACTGCCGAGCAAGTCAGCGACGTATATCTAAAAGCTAAATGTTATTATTCAGCGGGTGAGTTTCATAACTATTTGGGTGAAAATCAAAAAGGTATCGAACTTATTTTGAAGGCCGCTAAAATTATCGAAGATGCTCATAAAAACGATGTTGAGGCTGCAAAATATTATTTGATGGCCTCTGATGCTTTTTACGATATTAAGGATTATGATAGTGCCGTACATAATTATCTTTCGGCAGCGGATATTTATATCGAAAACGGTGATATTCAACAAACTGCATACGTTTACAACAATATCGGCTATACTTACGATACGATGTCAAGATTCCGTGAGGCTATAAAATTTTATCATCAGGCTTACGAGAATTACAAAAAAATCAATTATACTGACGGTATTATCAACAATCTCAAAAACGTAGCCTTAATGTACGAAAGACTCGAACAATATCCTGAGGCTGCCTCTTATTACCGCAAAGTCCTTGACGGGTTGAAAGATTTTGACTCCGAGTACGAAAAAGGCGATACGGCTTTGGACATCGCTCAAAACAGCCTTAAAGCTGGTTTTGATTACCGTGAGGTCGCAAAATATACCGATATGGCTTATACGTTTTTCAAAAATGCCGACGATGAAATTCAGCCGATAATCTGTCTTGAAAATCTTGCATTGCTTTATTTTTCTAACGGTGAGGACAAAAAAGCTTTAGGTTTTCTTAAAAAACTTTTAAAAGAACTCAAGGTTTCAAGTGGTGAGGTTAAAATTCAGATTTATAAATCTTTAGCATCAATTTATTTTCGACTTTCAGAATATGGCAAAATGTTTGAAATGATTTCAAAGGCAATTGCTTTGGCAGGTGAAAATACCGACAATTGGGAAGCAATGGGTGAGGTTTATTACGATTTTGCCGTTTTGCTGCTTTCTGACGATTTGAAATACGCGGATAACGTTTCAGAGGTTTTTCCCGATAAGACTTTCGCTAAAATTGCCGTGGAATATCTCGAAAACGCCGAAAAAATCGCTAAAGCCGAAAAAGACGATGCCGCTTTTATGAAAGCTGCTGATTTGAAGGCCGTTGCTAAAAGTTCTTTCGCCAAAATGGATGAGGTTGTTGCTGATTATAAAGAACTTTTGGATTTTGAAAAAGAAAACGATACTCAAAAATATGTTGTAAGCCTTTTGGCTCAAGGCGAAATCATGCTCAATAAATTTCAAAATTTTGAAATCGCAGAGCGTTGTTTTGATGAGGCTTACAAAATGGCTAAAGAAATCAAATCTCCTGATTTGGCAGTCTTGTCAAGAGGATATACTTGTTTGAAGTATTTTATGCAAGGTATGCCGGGTATGGCTAAAATGATTTTGGATAAAGAAAAAGATTATTTTGATTTGATTGTTACAACTGTCCCGGCAATCAAAAAATATTTGTAGCTAATAGTAATAAAAAATTATAAGGTATGAAATTCAACAAATTGTTTTTTATTTTTCTGTTTTTTTCTGCCACCGTTTTTGCGCAGACCGATACGAGTGAAACTATTGTCGTGCTCGGCGGTCAGGACGGCGCATTAGCTTATAATCAGGGAATTACGGATGCTAACAAAAGAGATTTGGACAAATCTTTGGAAAATTTTTCAAGGGCGTTGGGATATGCTCCGAGATATTCAAAAGCTCTTTACAACCGAGGAATCATTTATTTGGAAAAACAAATGAACAAAGAGGCGCTTCAGGATTTAACCGATGCCGTTATCTCCGATAGGGCAAAGCCTCAGTATTATTTGGCAAGGGCAATCGCTCATGCAAGGCTCAAAAATTTTGAAAACGCTTACAAAATGGTGCGTAAAGCCGAATTAATGGATTATAACAAAAGCGAAATTCAATATTATTACGGTTATGTTTATTTCATGGAAGAAAGATATGCTTTGGCTGAAAAATCTTTTACGGAGGCTATCAAATGTAACGAAAAATTTGCATACGCTTATTGCGACAGAGCTGCTGCCCGTTTCCGTCAGGGAAATCTGAAAGCTGCGTTAGAGGATTATACCAAGGCTTTGGAAATAAAACCTAACGCTGTTTTTATTTACACTTTGCGCTCTGAGGTAAAAGCCGCTCAAAACAATTTTAACGGCGCAATCGAGGATATTAATTCCGCAATGGAAATTGATACCGAAAACGAAGTCATTTATCTCAACGACCGTGCAAATATGTATGTCAGAGCCAAAAAATATAAACTTGCAATCAAGGATTTTAATACCTGCATCGAAAAATATCCGAAAAATCCTGATGCTTACATCAATTATGGCAATATGTTGATGGAACAAAAAAAATACGCCGAGGCTGAACAATATTACACTAAGGCCATCGAAAAAGATTACAACAATATTGCAGCTTACAACAATAGGGCTAACGCTAAAGAATTGCAATTCAATCTCAAAGGCGCAGAGGCCGACAAGCGTGTTGCAAAACATTTAATCGAAAAACAATAGTTTTTTTTAAGATGAAACGAAATTATTTAGTGCTGACATTGATTTTTGCGGCTTGTTTTTTCGCTCAAGCGTTTTCGCAGTCAGCTCCAAAAATCAAAAAAAGCGAATTTTTGAATATAGATGCCGGCAAAAAAGAGGCTTGGAAGGCTGTTAAAATCGGTAACAAACATTACAAACAAGGCGGTGTTGGACATTACAGAATTGCCGCCGCTAATTATTTGATGGCATTGGATTACAATGAAATGTACGCTCCGCTGCTTTTTAGATGCGGCGTTAGCGAGTTGATGTCGGGTTTTGACAAACTTGCGTTAAGACATTTGACTGATGCTTATGATTTTTCGTCGTCTGTTGCGCCGGATTGTCAGTATTGGCTCGGTGTTTCAAAGCAACATCTTAATATGTTTGAGGACGCCCGCCGCGATTTGGACGAATGTTCAAGTATGTTTGATAAAAAAACTGCTAAAATTTTAAGAAATTCCGTTGCTTTGAGATTAACGCAGTGCGATTTGGGAATTATGCTGAAAGATGTTCCCGATTTGGCTGTCGTTCAGTGGGTTGACGGCGAGGTTAATAACGAGATGCCGCAACTTGCTCCTGTTTTTTCTAATTTGGATTCGTCGTTGTATTTCGGCTCTAAAGTCTTGGAAGGTAACGTTTCTAAAAAAATCGGAAAAGACGGCGATCCTAATTCTGATATTTTCTTTGCTAAAGCTCAAAACGGCAAATTCGTTGATTTGAAAAATCCTCAGAAAAAACTTAACAAATCTTGTTCTGATTATCCCGTTAATATGAATCTTAACGGTCTTAGAATGTTCGTATTAAAAAAAGAGAAAAAAATTTTTCAGTTTTACCGTAAGAGCGAAAATTCCAAATTTCTCTCTGCCGGAAAAATCATGAAAAAAGTTATATCGCTCTCATTTTCAAAAGATTCGTCAATGATTTTGTTTTGTACCGACAAGGGAAATGGTCAAGGCGGTTTTGATATTTGGTATGCTAAAAAAATGCGTTCAAAGGGCGGAAAATATGGCAAACCTCAAAATTTGGGCGAAGTTGTTAATTCTCAATACAACGAAGTTTGGGCAACTTTTGGCAGCAACGACACTGTTATTTATTTTGCCTCAGACGGTCAGTTGAGTGTCGGTGGTTTCGATATTTTGAAAACCTCTTACAAAAACGGAAAATGGAACAAACCCGTAAATCTCGGTTTAGGAATCAATTCGGGTACTGACGAAAACTTTTTTCAACTCTCTCCTGGTGAGTCAAGAATTGGATATTATTGTTCAAAACAGCAGGGCGGAAAAGGCGATTACGATATTTATAAAGTTTTACTCTTGAATGAGGCTATCGTACAACTGCCGCCGATTGTTCCTTTTATTTTGGCAGCCGATTTGGCTAAAGAGCCGATTATGAAATTGGAAGAGCCCGAAATTATCAGAACTATGCGCTTAACCGTTGTGAAAGGCAAAGTTACTGATTATGACGGTCTTAAAAATCTTTATGCTCAAATTACCATTACCGACAACGCAACTAATAAGGTGATGCAGCAGATTATGACCGATTCCGAAACAGGCGATTATACCGTAATGTTGGAATCCGGTAAAAACTATGCAATGACCGTTTCTTCAGACGGTTATTTGTTTCACAGCGAAAACTTTGACATTCCTCAAACCACTTCTTATCAAGAGATTAAAAAAGATATAAAACTTTTGCCCATGGATCCGGGTTCAAAAGTTGTGTTGAACAATGTCTTTTTTGATACCGGCAAAAGTGATTTAAGGGAAGAGTCTTTTGGTGAGTTGCAGCGTTTAGCAGAGGTTTTCAGACTTTATCCTAATCTTGTAATAGAGGTTTCGGGACATACTGACAATCAGGGCAACCGTCAATACAACATTCAGTTGTCGCAAAAACGTGCTGAGGCTGTAAGGGAACATTTATTGCTTTTGGGCGTAAAAGAAAATCAAGTTGTTGCCAAGGGTTACGGACCCGATCAGCCGAGGGATTCTAATGCCACGGCCGAAGGCAGACAAAACAACCGCAGGGTGGAGGCTAAAATCTTGAGCAATTAATTTTTAAGCATTTTTAAAAATTTTGGAACGATTTTGGCATTGGTTAAAGTACATAAAAATTCTATTATTTTGAAACGAAAAAAAAATTTTTGATATGAAAAAAAGGTTTATTTATTCTGCAATTATGGCGTTGGCAGTTGCCACCGGCTGTATTAAGGAACAAGGCGAGGAGGCGTATCTTATAACGCGAAATGATGTGAGAACAAAAGGCGCAGATACTATTCCTAAAACTATTGTTACCGGCGAAGGTGCTTTTATGTACGGAGAGGCTGCCGCAGATACAATTGTGGCTAACACTTTTGATGTTATTATTAATAATAAAAATAAAGTAGAAACTCTTGATTGTTTTTTGAAATTATATTCAAAGTACCAAAAATTAGACTTAGACAGAAATGCTATTACAGATGTTGGATATGTTTATTCTCATACAAATCAATCTCCTACCGTAGACGGTACTAATTGCGTTGTAATGTCGACTAAAAAATATCTGAAAACCTCTGAAGTTGATCCAACAAAAGATGAATTTTCATTTACTGGTGAATGTCATAATCTTGATTTTAATACGACTTATTATATTCGTTCTTTCATTGTTTCTACTAAGGAGGATACTATTTACAATTATAAAACGCTTAAAGTAACAACAAATTTACCTCATGATGTATGGTTTCAGCGCAATGATGCTCCTACTTCTTTCGGTGGAAGACAAAATTGTTTCTGCTGTTCTTATAAAGAAGATGTTTATGTTTATGGTGGTAAATCGGGTTCTAAATTTTATAGTGATTTGTGGAAATATGATAAAGTAAATGATACATGGACGCAATTAGGAACTTGTCCTTCAAATGCAACTGGGGCATATAATGCAACTGAAAAAGCTAATGGTGCTATGTTTGCTTATCCGTGTAAAGCACATGATGATGTTTTGCTTTATATGGTCGGCGGTGAAATTCAAGGCGGTGAGCCTGTAAATTCTACCGTATATTATAGTATAAAAAATGGTAGATTTTGTAATAAAGAAGATCATCCGAACTATGGCAGAACATATGACGCTACATTACTCGGTAGGCAAATTTATTTTTATTCAGATGAAACTGGTACCCATTATACAACTGACGCAAGTAAAGAGGGTGCAATTAAATATGAAGCTAAAATAGGTGTTGCTAATGGTGTTGCAGGTATATATCCAGACGAAGGTAATTCTGCTATTAATTTGGGCGGTCTTAAAGGTTGCGTTGCTTTTACTCTTGAGTTCGCAGGCGAAACACAATATTATATTGCATTCGGTAAAAATAAGAAAGCTGTTAGTCCTGCTATATACAGATATGATGTGGCGGAAGATGGAACTATACCGATATTTACAGAAGGAACTGATGGAACAATTACGGTAGAAACAGTGCCGAAATTTCCTTGGATGGAAGTACAGACCTCGCAAAAGGATAGAGCAACAGAAGGTCTTTATCAACCGATTTGTCAAGTTTGTGGTAACCGTGTGATTGTAGGGACTGGAGAATCTTCATTACCTGGTGTTGGTTATTCAAAGAAATTTTATTTGATAACATCAAGTGCTGTAAGTGAAAATGAAGTGAATGTTGTAGAATTAACTTCGGCTCCTGATGATTTTGCCGCAAGAGCAAATGCAGCTTCGTTCTATTTGAACTATTCAAAAGACGGTGAAAATTTTGAGAAACTTTATGTAGGTACGGGACGAAAAGGTGTTGAAGGTGATCATGATCCTAATTTGCTTAATGACTTGTGGGCTTACGATTTTATGACCGGCGATTGGTTGAAATGCGCAGATTGTAGTAATATTTATCGTGAGGGTGCAGTAGGATTTTCTATTACGAGAACTGACGATGTATTTTCAACTGATTATGAGGAAAATGCCCGTGGTGTATTCTCTTTTGGTCTAGGTAGAGTAGAAGGAATGGCTGATTTTAAACCTCGTAACGATACATGGGAATATTTACCGTAAATACAGACTATAAGTTTAACCAAGAAAAATTTTTTTAAAGATGAAAAAATTATATATTATATTATTAATGAGTCTTGTTTGTTTTTCTAATAAACTTATGGCTCAAGGCGAAATAGAAAACAAAACCGAATATAGGTATGCTAATTTTGTCTTAGGAATCAATCACGGTTTCGGCTCTGCCCTTGGCGGTGAAACTAAAGACTTGTTGTTGCATACTGCTCACGGTGATATGTATCAAAACAAAAAAGGTTTTACCTATACTCCGGGTTTTGAGGTCGGCATAGTTTACAACGTGGATTTCAAAAACAACAAAACGGGTCTTCAAATCGGCGGAAAAATTGTTGATTATGGTTTTCAAAACAAATACACAAGCGAAAACGATGAACACAACGTTAAAGAAACATTCCGCGCTTTAGGTTTCCAAATTCCGATTTTATTAAAATTCGGTACTTCGGATATTTACCGTGATATGTCTTATTGTTATATCGGCGTTCAACCTACTGTCAATTTTATGATGTCAAGAGGTTTGAAGGCAAGTTGGTCAAGCGATAAATACGGTGAAAAACTCTCTGACGGCAAACAAATGCTTACCGTTGCCGCTACGCTTGGTTTCAACTACGATATTTTGTCAATCAATTTCAACTATATGTTCATGGATATGGTTGATCCTTCGTTTGAAGATGCTAAAGGGTTTAAACCTTTTTCAGGTATTAAGGGGCACATTTATGTCTGCACGAGTCTTAATGTCCCGATGACCCGTTGGATAACGATTCACAACTGGACTGCTGAAAAAATCCGTAGAAAACTCAAAAACGGTAAGTCCATATAAGATTTTTTCATGATAATAGATTTTTTAGCCGGATTGCTGAAAGTTTTTATAGTTTTTCAGCAGTCCGGTTTTTCTTTTTTTTATAATATTTTGATTTCAACACGTCGGTTTTTTTGACGTCCTTCGGCGGTCTCGTTAGTATCCATAGGACGGGTTTTGCCGTAGCCTACGGTTTTTAACATTTGAGGTTTGCAGCCTAATTTTATGAGATATTTTTTAACGGCTTCGGCTCTCTCTTGTGAAAGTTTCAGATTATCGGCATCACTACCTTGATTGTCTGTATGACCCGAAATTTCAACTTTGAAATTCCCTGTGTTCAAAAATCTTGAAACCCTTTCTAATTCCGAAACCGAGGTCGGCAACAATTGAGCATCTCCCGTGTTGAAAAACAAATTGTTAAGAACTATCGGAATACCTCTTACTGCTAATTCCGAGATTTTTATAACTTCAATATTTTTTTCGATTTTTATGGATGAGGTTTTCCCGCTTAAATCTAAATTGTTGGAAACGGGAAAATATCTGTTATCGCTTATAAAAAAACCGTAATTTGTTCCAAGTGGTAGTACTGCCGTATAAAAACCGTCTTTGTTGGTTGAAACTTGACCTATAATTTGGTGAGTTTCAAGGTTTTCCAAACAAATATTTGCTTTTACGGGTGATTTGTGATTGTCCAAAACCTTTCCTGAAATTATTGCTAAACTTATATTTGAGGCCTCTTGCGAGCGTAAAACATAGCGGAAAAGTTTTCCGTTTGATAAGAAAAACGCTTGATTGCCGTCGTATGAAAGTTTAAAAAAACTTTCGTCTTCGGGTGTGTTGAACTCTTTGCCTATGTTTTTAGGCTCTGACCATTTGTCCCACGAATTTTTGTCAAGACGTTTTGAATAAAAAATATCTCGTTTGCCGAGCGTGTTATAACCGTCAGAACAAAAATATAAAGTCTGCATATCGGGGCTAAGACTCGGCGAAGTCTCGTTGAAAGCAGTGTTCAAGGCTTTAATTTCTTTTGGCGTAGAAAAATTGCCTTTCTCGTCAAGAAAATAAATAAAAAGATTTTTTGAGGGCGAAATCTCGTTTTCGGAAAGTTTTTTTTGCGAGATAATCATCACTGAGCCGTCAAAAGAATATGTGGTGTCAATAAAAGAGGATTGAAACTCGTTTTGGGAATTTTCTTCGGCTATGGAGATGTTCAAATCTTTTCTTTCAGGTGTTGATAAAACGTTTTGAAGTTTTAAGAAATCTTCATTACAAAGAAAATAATTTTTGAAGGAGTTAATTTTATAAAGTGCGCCTTCATAATCTTTGCTTTTGATACGGGTTTTTATTAAATCCAAAAGGGCGTTGTAGGATACTCTGTAAGGTGCGGCTTGAAGTGCAAGTCGAAATTTGTTACCGCTTAAGAAAATTTCTTTTACTAAAGCATCTTTTTCTTTTAGCTCTTTGAAACCGGCAGATGGATATTTTTTCCAAAATTCGTCAAAATTATAGACGCCGCAATTTTCATAAATTTTGTGCATCATTAGAACGCATGAATCTCTTAATTCTGTGGTTTTGGATGTTTTGTAACAATATTTTATGATTTCGATTTCGGGTTTTCGTTTAGCGGTTTGATATATCGAATCCTGAACGATTGAAATAAGTTCTTTGTTTTCAAAGTTTTCGTTGATGTATTTTTTCAGATAATTCCAATCAGCGGTGTAGTTTTTTTGAAAAGTAAAAATGTCGTTTTTGTATTTAGCGGTTTGTTTTTGGCTTTGCGGTGCTAAATCGTAAATTTCCAAAAACTCTTTGTAAGAAGATTGTGAACCTGATTTTTCGGCTTCAGACAAAGCGTATTCGGTTACGATTGAAATTTTTTTGTTAATATTGGTTGCGGAAAGTCCTGATTTTAATAGTTTTGATTTGTCTTTTGTGCTATCGTAAATGTTTTTAGCGATTTTTAGATATGAATACGCTTTTTGTGGGCTGAATCTTGAGAAACTTTTGTCGGAATATAAATCGCCGGCGGCATAGTTTAGGGCGCAGTCTTCTGGTGTAGAGGCTAATGCTGCGTTGATTGAGGCTTCGGCTTGTTCAAAATTTTTCTCTTTAATAAGGTTTTTGAAAGGGAAAAATACTTCTTGTGCTTTGGTGTTAAAGCATATAAAAACCATATAAAATGTAAAGAAAAGTATGAAATTTTTATTCATAATTATATAAAATGTTAAGTTTTTAACCAAATATTTTCGCAAAATTATTAGATTATTTAGGAATAACCAAAGAAAAAATCTGTTAAATATATCTACTTTGGTTTATTTATCTTAAAATAGTTGTAAGAACTTTTCTTATTTTGTATACGTATTCAAATCTTTAGATTAAATTAACATAATTTTTCATAATTTTGCAGCGTAAATTAAATCAATTAATATAAAAATTATGGGCAAAAGGAAAATTATTTTGTTTTTACTATTATTATTTTTTGGGCTCGGAAGTGCAGAGGCTCAGAAAATAATTACAGGTAAGGTCTTAGGACCTGATGGTGCGCCTATT
>Ga0310695_10010476_pt1 | contig 13529 bp, 12 predicted proteins | sample RumenRJG_04DNA_FD_203882 | JGI IMG/M metagenome (GOLD analysis project Ga0310695, IMG submission 203882) | Bovine rumen microbial communities from Lethbridge, Alberta, Canada - RJG_04 (v2) (version 2) | ecosystem: Host-associated > Mammals > Digestive system > Stomach > Rumen | place: Canada...
AACTCTGTTGTGAGTGAAAGGGAAGGATTGGTGGAGCACAGGGCTTCCTTTGCGTTCATTCTGGTAAAATATTCGTCAAAGGTCGTGATATTCTTCTCTTCCTTGTGGCCGAAAGTCTGGTCAAGCAGCAGGCAGATCGAATAATATCCGTAGTCCGCATAGGCCTGGGTCGTACTGGTTTTTTCGCTGAAGGGCCCGGAGTGGATCGCCTTCATGTAGGGAGTGTCTTTCAGGGAATAATCCCCGGCATCGAGAACGAACATTTCTGCACTGACCGTATTGTAATAATCTTTACCGTTATAGGCCAGTGCAGTCGTCATTGATGCGCTGCCGAAGGTGTTCTGCAGAGCCAGGAAAGGCATCAGAATATCATCATCGTAAGGAATGACAGGCATGTGGTAGTCTTTGAGTGATATGGTTACAGATTTCGCCTCTGTCTGGGTGGACTTGTTTTTCGCAGATCCCGTTACTACGTTATATTCCCTATTATCAATGATGGCGCCATCGATAAGGCCGGAGGACCTGAGCCTGGCGGGATTATCAAAGACGATTGTGTCCGCCCCGGGATCGATCACGGCATCCGCCCCGTTTACCCGGATCGTCATGACATCGTTTTCCAGGAAGATCTTCTCTTTGCCTTCGAAAAGGATGTTCAGATAATCAGACGCTTTGATAAAGGGAACATCCTCATACCCTTTGACCCCGTAAGTGACGATCGTATCATAGGCTCCGAGCGTAAGTCCTCCGTAGACGTGGCTGTCTTCCCATGTGACTGAGATATCCTCCGGGGAAATCTCTTTCTCTTCTGCGGCAGCAGCTATTGTGGAAGCAGTTTCCGCCTCTGCGGCTGTAGCGCTTTCCGTGGAAAGCGCTTTATCTGCCTTGCCTCCCGCGGCACCCGCGACGCCTCCTGCGGGATCCGCTGCAGCCTCAACTGCAGTCTGCCCTTCGGTGGAAGGGGCCTCTGACGCAGGGGCTCCGGAACCTCCGCAGCCTGCGGCAGAAGCGAGCAAGGCGATCGATAATCCGATACAAATCAGGTTTTTAAATCGCATAGTTTTTACCTCCTGAATCTTTAAACGCGGATCTCTTATCCGGCGTTGCTATCAATATTCACTATTGTACCAAAAAACGACATGTAAAGGGGTAAAAAGTTACAGTTCAGGCCCTTCTGAAAGCAATGCACAAAAGGCGCTCCAGGAATCAGGTGGGCCCGAACTGTAACGGTAAAAAAGGGGATTCAGATTAAAAATCCCACGTATTTAAACAGACGAGTTATTTGTGGTAATATATTCAGATGATGTAAAGATTAAAAGTACGCGATGGCTCTGAGGCCCGCCAATGTGCACAAACAGATGCAGGGCTTTTGCGCTGCTATGATGGACTGCGAACCGGTGCATTGCTCATGTGTGCGGCGCTGACAAACCGCAAGCGGTTTGTGAAAATGTCCGCAAATGCCCGGGCGGGTCCGGCATTTGCGGCCGAGAGACCATGGAGATAAATTATGATCATAATGACACTGGAAGGAATCGGTATTTCCTTCGGAGACAAAGCGCTGCTGCACGATGTGACGCAGGGAATAGAGGATTATGACAGGATCGGTGTGATCGGTATAAACGGTACCGGCAAATCAACCCTTCTGGCTATCGTGGCAGGTACTCTGGAGGCGGATGAGGGGCAGATCATCAGACGCAATGGCCTGAAGATTTCCTATCTGCCGCAGAATCCCCTTTTTGATCCGGACCGCAGTGTTCTGGAAAACGTAGTGCAGAACATTTCGCAGGATCAGGCTTTCTGGAATGTGCAGGGGGAAGCTGCCGCTATGCTGCTAAAGCTCGGAATCGACGATCCGTCTGTCATGCCGGGAACTCTTTCCGGCGGCCAGCGCAAACGGGCTGCGCTGGCGGCGGCTCTTCTCACGCCAAGTGATCTTCTGATCCTGGATGAGCCGACAAACCACCTGGATCACGAGATGATCGAGTGGCTGCAGAACCAGCTGGACAGCTACAAAGGTGCCATCCTGATGATCACCCATGACCGTTATTTCCTGGATGAAGTGACTTCGACGATCTGGGAGATAGACAGGGCCGGGGTCTACAGCTATCCGGGAAATTACGAGAAGTATCTGCAGATGAAGCAGGAGCGGATGGACTTCGCCCGGGCGGCGGAGAGAAAGATGGCAGCCCTTTACAAACAGGATCTGGCCTGGATGATGCGGGGGGCCAGAGCAAGGTCTACCAAGCAGAAGGCCCATATCCAGCGCTTTGAGGCACTGAGGGACAGGGAGAAGATCGCCGAAGAGAGAAATGTGATCCTGGAATCGATCCCTTCCAGAATGGGAAATAAGACCATTGAAGTGCGGAATCTGGCCAAGAGCTATGGTGATAAATGCCTCTTTCATGATTTCTCATACACTTTCCTGAAAAATGACAGGATCGGAATCATAGGGCCCAACGGCTGCGGAAAATCAACCTTACTCAAGATCCTGACAGGAGAGCTGGCGCCGGATGAGGGGGAAGTGGATGTTGGACAGACCATCCGGATCAGCTATTTCGGTCAGGAAAACGAGCAGCTGCCGGACTCGGGGACTGTGATCGACCTGGTAAAGGAGACCGGGGAATATGTGCGCACGGCTGACGGCCTGATCACCGCCTCGGCCATGTGCGAGCGCTTTCTTTTTATAAAAAGCAAACAGTATACGCCCATCGCCAAGCTGTCGGGCGGAGAAAAGAGGCGGCTCTGCCTGCTGCGGGTCCTGATGCAGGCGCCTAATGTGCTGATGCTGGACGAGCCCACCAACGACCTGGATATCCAGACTCTGCAGATCCTGGAGGACTATCTGGACCGCTTTTCCGGTATCGTGATCGCAGTCTCCCATGACCGTTACTTCCTGGACAGGGTCGTGAACCGGATCTTCAGCTTTGAGGGGGACGGCCTTCTGCATCAGAGCGAGGGCGGCTATGAGGAGTATCTGGCGCATAAAGAGGGACTGGCTGCGGAGGAGCCTGCCGGGAATGCGGCAGGCAGCAGTGAAGCGGCGGGCAGTCCTGAACCGGCAGGGAAGGACGGAAAGAGGCAGAGAAACAGAAAGTCCGAACCCAGGAAACGTCTGACCTATTCGCAGCAGAGGGAATATGATTCCATAGAGGATGTGATCGATGAACTGACGGAAAAGTCACAGAAGCTGTCAGAAGAGATGCAGAAGGTTTCAACAGACTACGTAAAGCTCCAGGAGCTCGCGGAGGAAAAGCAGAAGACGGACGAGGAACTGGAGGAAAAAATCGGGCGCTATCTGGAGCTGCAGGAGCTGCTGGAAAGCTTTCAATAGCATTCAACAGCTTTCAATAATTATTAACAGCTTTCAACAATTTTCAATAGCTTTCAATAATTATTAAGATGTAAAGGTCAAAAGCCAGGAAAAGGCTCTGAGTCTCGTCAGTATGCACAAACAACCGCAGGACCATTGCGAGCGGCCGGTACTTGGGCGCTGGTTTTTAGCGCCCTTAGTACCGCTGCCAGCGAGGATTGAGCGAGAGCGTGTCCAAGGTGTTTGTGCATACTGACGAGACGGATTTTCTTTAACCACCTTTTGACCCCGACATCATTATTAATGGCTTTCAATAATTATTAATGGCTTTCAACAATTTTCAATAGCATTTAATAACTTTCAATAGTGTTCAATTACTATCCCGGGATTAATTCTTTTTACATGAGTAAAATCATGGGAATGCCTCAAAGGCTGACAGAGGAGGGCGATTATGGAAATGCCATACGAATTGGAAATGCCTTACAGGCTGACAGAAGAGGAATATGAGGAGATTCTCGCCTTTAAACGTGATCTTCACATGAATCCGGAGCTGTCGGGGGAAGAGTTTGAAACTACAGGAAAACTGCGGGCTTTTTTTGAGGCGCGTCCGGATTATGAGATTCTGCCCCTTCCTGTGGAAACGGGGCTTGTAGTTCGGATCAGAGGCGGTCAGGAGGGACCGGAGATCATGCTGCGGGCGGATATTGATGCCCTGCCCCAGGAGGAAGACTACGAGAGTGAATGGAAGTCAAGGGTTCCCGGGGTCATGCATGCCTGCGGCCATGATTTTCACACGGCGTCTCTTCTGGGCGCAGCCATGCTGCTCTCCAGGGCAAAGGCTCAGGGCCGTCTCAGGGGCTGCGTGGATCTGGTTTTCCAGCCGGCGGAAGAGGGTACACTCGGCGCGCGGAAACTGATCGGCGCAGGTCTGTTTGACCTGATCCACCCGCGGGCGGTTTTCGGTATGCATAACTGGCCGTCGGTGGAAACCGGAAAAGCGGTCTGTCACCAGGGCCCGCTCATGAGCGCGAAATGCAATTTTGAGATCGTGCTCCATGGCGCGGGAGGTCATGGATCCATGCCCCATCTCAATATCGACCCGATCGTGTGCAGCGCAGCCCTGATCCAGTCACTTCAGACCGTGATCAGCCGCAATACCAATCCTCTGGACAGCGCCATCCTTTCGATCAACATGATTCAGGGCGGAAGTCCGGTGAATCTGGTGGTCGAGCGGGTGTTGATGCGCGGGACTGTCCGCTCACTTTCCGAAAAAGCACTGGACCGGGCGATCGAACGCATGAAGACCATAGTGGAAAAGACGGCAGAAGCCTATGAATGCCGGCAGGAGATCATCTGGAATAAACGCATTCCCATGGTCTTTAATACACCGGAAATGACTGCTTTTGCCAGAAAGGCTGCCTGTGCGGCGGGATGTACAGTGACAGATGTGCCGCCTTCGCTGGCCAGCGAGGATTTCGCTCTTTACAGGCAGTATGCGCCGTCTTTCTTTTACTGGGTCGGATCCAGGGCGCCGGGGGACGCGGTGGAGGAGCTTCACCGCCCGCGCTTTCACACGGACGACTCGGCCCTGTATCACTCGTCTGCTCTTTATGCAGCCTCCGTGCTTGAATTTGAGAGGGAGCCGTGATTACTCTGCTTACCCCGGTCACAGATGCTGATTTCCGAAGCCGACTATGTCGTGGAGCGTGACATTTTCCTTGATTCCCTTGGGCCTGACATTGATGGATCCGGTTTCGTTTTCCACAACCATGCTGCCTGCGGCAGCCAGCGTCTCATCTGAGACCAGAATCTGCCCGCCCCTTGTATAACCCTGGATGCGGGAAGCCAGATTGACATTTCGTCCGATCATATCATATTTTGCTCTGATCATGGAGCCGATGTTGCCCAGGATCGCTTCGCCGGTGTGGATCCCGATACCCATGGAGATCTCCGGGTATCCCTGTGACAGATTCCATTTGTTCACAGCGGCCATCCGTCTCTGCATGGCGACGGCGCAGGCTGTCGCGTCACGCGCGGATAATTCATTGACCCTGGGCGCGCCGAAGACCACAACAATGGAATCTCCCACAAAATCCAGGATATTCCCCTGCCAGGAGTTGACGATCTCGATCATTTCTTCGAGATAATGGTTGAGCATGCGGATGAAGCTGACCGCGTCCATTTTCTCGGACAGTTCTGTCGACTGGCGGATATCGGAAAAAAGAATAGTCACCACTCTGCGTTCTCCGCCGATGTGGAGTCCTTTTTTTTCAGCAAGAAGTTCTTCAAGCACTTCATTGGTCAGGTAGGTCCCGAAGGTGTTGCGAATGAAAGCCTCCCGCTGCCGGATGGCTTCCTTCAGATATTTGTTCTCTTCCTCGAGTTCCTGCAGTATATTTGTGTTCTGTTCTGTCATAGCAGGATTTCCTCTCCTTCCCGTGCGAAATGTACGTTGTTCCGGGCGATTTCTGCTTCCCGGGCGATAAGCTGTTCGTCAGTTCTCTGAGGATCGTGATGAACAAGCCACAGGCGGCCGATTCTGCATTGCTCCATCAGTTTCAGCCCCAGTTCCGGGCTGGAATGCCCGAATCCTCTGCGCTGCTCCAGCTCCTCTGCGGTATACTGGCCGTCCAACAGGACAAGGTCAGCTCCGTCAGCCAGCTTCATGAGGTGGTGGAAGGAATGCTCTTCGTATTCATAGTCGCTGGCATAGACAATGTGCCTGCCCCGCCGGCTGAGCCTGATGATGAAATTTCCTCCCGGATGGCAGCCCGGGACTCCCTCTATGAGCAGGTCCCCGATCCTGAGCGGAAATGTGAGCGGACGAATCCGTACCGTCCCGCCGTAGGCGCTCAGGGGCACAGGCCAGTAGGGCGGAGAATAGACACCACCCAGAAGCCGGGCGGGATCTTCTCCCGGACCGGCGGGCACATGGATCAGGGTCTCTCTGCCTTTCATTACGAGACGGGGATACATACCCAGCCCCAGCACGTGGTCCAGATGCAGATGACTTATCAGTATGTGGGGAGGACGGGGGAAGTCCACGGGAGCGCTCAGAATTCCGCTTCCCGCATCTAAAAATACAGTCTCATCGCCCGCCCGGACCATATAGCAGGAAGTGTTGCCGCCGAAAATCTGCTGATTCCTGTGGGTGACGGCCATCGATCCCCTTGTCCCCAGCACTTTGAGAGACAGACAGGGTTTATCCTTAAACATTTTCGCCTTTTTCTCCTTTACAAGGCCTGCTTGCGGGAAAAATCTCCCTGCTGCCTGCCTGAAAGCTCTCCCCTGCTGCTTTACAGGAAAGATTTTTTAACTTTACCTGATTAACAGAAAAAATCTTTTAACATACCTGCTTTATAGAAAAAATCTTCTAACTATACCTGCTTTACAGAAAAAATCTTCTAACTATACCTGCTTTACAGGAAAACTCCCGTGCGGGGCAGTGCCGCCGCGCGGGAGTCTTTTCATTCTTTATCCGCTTTATCTGTCTGTTTCAAACCCGTCTGCGGGCTTTGAGAGATGAAGAATATAAACAGATGCCGGATGTCCGGTCGACTGAAACGGCACCGGATTTTCAGGCGTTTTCAGCCTCATAAATTTTGCGGCAGACATCGGCAAGCTTGCTGTTGATCTCACGAAGGCGTCCGCTGAGGTTGCGCATGAGCAGGAGAAGCTTTTCGGGCTCTGACAGGAAATATTCCTTCAGGTTGTCCTCTTTGATCTCCAGCAGAGTGGTGTCGTCATCGAGAGCGACAGCGGTTGCGGTGCGCGCAACGCGGTCAAGCAGACCTGTCTCTCCAACGATTTCGCCAACGGAAAGCTCCGCGATCTGCTTCTCATCCGGTGTGCCGTATGCGGAATAAATACCGACCCGGCCTCTCTGGATATCGTACATGCAGGCCTCTGAATCACCCTGTTTAAAGATAATCTGACCGCTCTTAAATTCTTTACTATTCATGAAAGACCTCCCTTTAAGCATTTACACCAGAATTAAAATCCTTGTGCAGATCGGAAAACTTCCGGATTCTGGCCTGCAGATCCGCATCCTTTTCCGCACCGGCTGCCTCATGCTCAGAAAGAGTCCGGCATGCTTCCAGATAATCCTTCGTTGTCTTTGTCACGCGGTCACACATCTGCTGCAGGAGATTGAGTATCTTGACAGGCTCCTTCTTGAAAAATGCCACGAACTCGTCTTTTGAGATAGTAGCGACTTCAGTTCCGTCAGCACTGACTACTGCTGTGGCTGAGCGGGGAGAATAATCGATGACGCTCATTTCACCGAAAAGATCTCCTGCGGACAGCCCGGCGATCTTCTTTTCGTCGGCTCCGCCAAAATTCACATAAATGTCCACTGTTCCGGACTGAATGTCGTACATGCAATCCCCGGGATCGCCCTGCCGGAAAATGATATCACCGCGAGAAAAGGTTTTAACACCCATATGTTTTCATACCTCCCGTTAAAAAAGGATCTTTCAACGCTACATAGATATTATGATACTATTTTGAAGCCGAAAGTGCAATAAAAAAGCGACGTTCCTATTTTCCGCTATTTATAATTTGGCGATTTTACGCAATATGCCGCAGCTTATCAGGCGCACGCGGTCACATCACTGCAGCTGCCGGAAGGCCCTGCGGACCACAAAAAAGGCGGCGGCCGCTACCAGAAAGTCCGCGACAGGACCTGTGATCAGCACTCCGTCGATTCCCATAAAACGCGGCAGTATTAGCAGCAGAACGATCAGGACCAGCTGCTTGGAAAGAGAGATAATGATACCGTTTTTGGGCTTTTTGATGGAGACCATGGCATTCATGGAAACGGGAAGGACACCGGCCAGAATGACCAGCATCATAAACTCGTGCATATAGCGCAGGGCGAATTCTTCATACCCGCCTGCACTGCTGCCGAAAAGGCGCAGGATCTGATGGGGGAAAAGACGGAAGCAGAGGGTCTCCAGGGCGCCGACAGCAAAAGAGTAGAGGTAGAGCAGAAATGCCGTGTCCTTGACCCTCTTATAATTTTTGGCTCCGTAGTTGAATCCCATGAGCGGCTGTCCTCCGATACTGCACCCGATGACGGTGGAGTAAAAGAGAAAGTTTACTTTTGTGACGACGCCGGCGGCCGCCAGCGCCTCACTCCCGCCGTATACAGACAGGGAGCCATAGCGGCGGAGGGAACTGTTGAGGACCAGATTCATGGCCAGCATGGCCGCCTGGTTGAGGCTGCCCGCTGCGCCGATCGAAGTGATCTGCGCGATCTTGCTTTTCGTCACCGCAAAGTGCGCACCTGTCAGCTTTCCGGTCCTGAAGCGCAGCATATATGCCGCAACCAGAAGCGCGGAGACAACCTGTCCCATAACCGTGGCGATTGCCGCTCCGGCGATTCCCATGTTGAGCGGAAAAAGAAAGAGGTAATCCAGCACAAAATTCAGGATTACACCGGACATAGAGCAGAAGAGCGCGTAGCGGGGGCTGCCGTCGGACCGGATCAGAAGCGTTCCGCCCGAGGTCAGTGCCAGGAAGGGAAAGCCCAGCGCGACCAGCCTCATGTAGGTAAGAGCATAGGGGTATACCTGTTCTGTCGCGCCGAAGAGATTGACAAAGGCCGGTGTGAAAAGAAGAACCAGAACAGAGGTGAAAATGCCCTCGATCGTCAACAGTGTCAGACCGGCTCCGGCGAAGTCAAGAGCCTCTTCCCTGTTTCCACGGCCGTTGCTGATATTGAAGTTCACAGCTGATCCGTTGCTGAAGAGCAGGGTCAGAGCGCCGCAGAGGAAAGTCAGCGGATAGGCCACTGTGGTGGCCGCGTTGCCTAAAAAGCCGATCCGCTGCCCGATGAAGATCTGGTCGACCATGTTGTAGAGGGAGGCCATCAGGGTGCTGATAATGCTGGGGACCGCGTACTGCAGGAGGAGCCCGCCGATCGGGGCGGAGCCAAGGGGATTATCATTGCGATTCATCTCGAATATAACTCCTTAGTTTTCCTTGTCCAGACTATAGGATTTCAGGAAGGTGTGCCTGCCGTTTTTATACTCGTAGACCCGGATCTCGCAGTTTTTTGCCCGCTCCCAGTGAAGCCCGTCCGGCGCTTCATCGAGATAGCCGCACAGAGCCCGCATGATGCCGCCGTGGCAGGCGACCAGTACGTTTTCGTAGTCGTGGGTCTCGAGATCCTTCAGGAAAGAAGAGGCCCTCTCTTTCATGGAGGCAATGGTCTCCACGGAAGGCGGGGCGGGGAAGATTTTCGGCATGACCCAATAGGCGGTCATGGCGGGACCCATCAGATAGTATTTGCACTTTTCGTATTTACCGAAGTCTGTTTCGATTATACGCGGATCTACAATGATTTCTGAAATGTCGACATTGCCGATGATGGATCCCGTCAGCTGTGCCCGCTGAAGGGGGCTTGCGTAGACGGCGTCGAAGTGGACATCACCGATATTCTGCCGGGACTGCCTGGCCTGTCTGATTCCCTTTTCGTTGAGGGGGCAGTCTGTCCTTCCCTGCATGCGCCTGGCGTGGTTGAGGTCAGTCTGCCCGTGGCGGGCGATCCAGATTTTCATAATTTATCTCCATGGCTGTGTGCAAATGTGCGGGACGATGACAAACCACTGCGTGGTTTGTGAGAGTTCGCAAATGTCCGAAAAGACGGATATGCGGGCATATCCGTCTTTGTGTCCGTCTGCTCGCTGTTTATCCATGCTTGTGGTTATGAGCATGGATAGACAGACTCACATGTAAGAAGCTGCGCGTGCTTTCGTGTCTTTATCTATTATAATTAATTGCCTGATGAATGACCAGATATAACCTGCCCTGTTGCTGCTGTACACGCCCTGAAAAACTGGAACTTGAAATCAGACAGCGTTGAGGATATCTTATCTATTAATAAGACAATTTAAATAATAACAGGAAACTTATCAAAAAAACGATTTTGCCGTCATTTAACGAAACGGCGCGACTCTCCTGCTGACCATAGAACATGGCCGCCATCGGAGATATTACGCGTCAGGAGTCCATTCACATGAATGGGGGAATCGGAGGAAGCAAAATGGAAACCAGGCAGGCGACAAGGTTATATAGAGATGATCAGGGAGTTTACCACTGGGCGTATTATCTGAATATGTATAAAAACTTTTCTATACTGCGCATGATCCTGAAGGCTATGGGAATCGGCATGCTTGTGATCGGCGCTATTATAGCGGGGGCGCTGATCAGCAGCGGATCACGGGCATTCAGCACGGCTGAAACGATTGGATTTATTGTCATCACGGTGGTGATTATCCTTGCTATCGTGGTGGGCTGTTATTTTCTCGTGGCTCTTATATATGGAGGAACGTATATTTCATATTTTGTGATGGATGACCAGAAAATCAGCCATTACCAGCCATCGGATCAGGCGGATAAAGAAAGGCTGATCGGTCTCGTTTCTGCCGCCGGGGGAGCCGCCACGGGTAACTGGGGACTGACGGCAGCCTCAATGACAGCCGGGGGAAGGCTGATCGTAGAGATGAAATTTGATGATATACGTTCCATGACAATTGTCCCCTCACTGGGCGAGATCCGCCTTCATTCCTTTCTGACCTGGAACACGATCTATGTGAATCAGGAGGATTTTGCGATCGTCGCGGAATATTTGAGGAGTAAATGTGTGAGGGCAGGAATCAGAGAAAAAAACTGATGCATTTGACAGGCTCTTTTGCCTGTCCGTCTGCCGGACAGCCTGAGGGGGAAGGCCGGCGGAAACAGTTTGAAGGGCATCAATTTTTTGACAGCCGGAAGGTGAAGCGGCAGGCTGTTTTTTGGGGTCACGGAGGGTATGATTTTTGTGACTTGCCGAAATATGCGCTTTATACTTATAATATGTTGATATCACAGGTGCTGTCCCCTCCCCGGGAGGGCGTGGACAGATAATAAAAAGGCATTAAGAGGAAAATGTCAGGGGATGAAGATATTGATTTTAAGTGATTCGCACGGCAATCATGATCTTGTGCGAAAAGCGATCGGGCAGGAGGCTCCGATCGATATGCTTATCCACGCGGGGGATGTAGAAGGAGATCTGGACAGAATCCTCGGAAAGAAGCGGGACTATGAGATTCGGGCGGTCGCAGGCAACATGGACTGGTCCGACAAGCTGGAGGATGAGCTGTGTTTTTCCGTCGGCGGGCACGTGATATATCTCGCCCACGGTCACCGCTTCGGTGTTCACGGGGGAACCTACAGGCTCACAGAGAGAGCCAGGCAGATGGGAGCCGACATCGCTGTCTACGGACACACTCATGCTCCGGATTACGGTACGGAAAATGATGTGCTGGTGATAAATCCCGGCAGTATTGCCAAGCCCCGTCAGGACGGGTGGCAGAAGACCTATGCTGTCATGACGATAGACAAATCGGGAAAGGTTGATGTGGAATTTAAACATCTGCCCGGAAGGCGCTTTTTCTGATTCTGTTTTTGGGGTATAAGTGTTAAAATAACGTCGACACGCAGTTGTTTTTCATCGTGCAATACCCGTGGCTTTATGACAGCCGTGGGATACGCGCTTACATGGGCAGGGGGCCCGCTCCCCTGGCCGGTGAACGGAAGTATGGAATTAGAGGAGGAACTATGAGCATTATTCTCGGAGCGGCATTACTGCCCCCCTTATTTCTGATGTGGAAGGTTTATCAGAATGACACGATTGAGAAAGAACCTACGGGACTTCTGGTAAAAATATTTGTTTTCGGAATGATTTCAACGATACCTGCGGTGATTCTGGAGACGATCGGTCAGACGGTCCTGGAGGGTGTCCTGGGGATTCCCCAGGGCAGGGTTTTTAATCTCCTGATGTTTTTTATAGTGGTCGCCGGGGCAGAAGAACTGGTGAAGTATTTCGCCATGAAGCTCCCTACATGGAGAAATGAAAATTTCAACTATGTCTTTGACGGCGTTGTCTACGGCGTGGCAGCAGCTCTGGGATTTGCGGCTCTGGAGAATATTCTCTATGTGCTCGACGGCGGACTGGCTACAGCGGGAATGCGCGCGCTGACTTCGATTCCGATCCACTGCATCTGCGGTGTTTATATGGGTCATTATTATGGAATCGCGAAGGCTGCGGATTATCACGGTGAGAAGGCAGCCTGCGGGAAGATGAAACTCAGGGCATTTCTGATCCCGATCCTGATTCACGGGGCTTATGATTTTATTGTTTCGGACCCTGAAGAGATGCTCATTCTGCTGTTCCTTATCTACGTTATCATCATTGATGTTTTCGCGATCAGATCTCTGAAAAAGTACAGCAAATTTGATGTCAGGATTTTCTAAAAATAAGACGATCCGGATTTGATGTCGGAATCTTCTAAGTCAAGGAGTTCTGTGATACGATTCATATGTACTCCTTTCTTGGATGTTGTTGGCAAACATATCTTACAGGAAGGAATGCAGGAAGGGCAGATATATGCCCTTCTTTTTTTGAGACAAAAAGGGTCTGACCCGAAAGTCAGACCCGAACGAAACCAGACCCTAAACAACTTTGAATACCCAAAAAAATGAGCTCCGCGGATCCGCGGGGCTCATTTTTTTTTGACACGGTGTGTGATGTGCTTTCTGCTTTGGAGAGGATACGGCCTGTGAAATGTGATTTTTCCGCTTTGCGCAGGACTCAGCCCGGCCGGGGAAGAAGGCCGCGGGACGGCATCTCCCTGTTTAAGGCTGCTGCGGGGTACAGTGGGGTACAGTTCAGGGCATTAGCGACCCTGTCTTTTTGCCGCTTCGATCACGTGTCCGATCAGGACACAGGAGGTTACGCTGCCGACGCCGCCCGGGACCGGTGTGATCGCCTGAACAAAGGGTTCCACATCCTCAAAATTGACGTCACCGGAGATGCCGCCTTTTTCGGCGTCCCAGTTGATGCCTACATCGATGACGACCTGCCCGGGGTTTGTATACTCTTTTGTGACACTGTGGAGCTGACCGGAGGCGGCAATCAGGATGTCCGCCTGTCTGGTGATCGAAGGGACATCAACCGTGCGCGTGTGGCAGTTGACGACAGTGGCGTTCTCATGCATCAGCATCATGCCCACGGGGCGTCCGATGACCAGGGAGCGCCCGATGACGGCGGCCTTTTTGCCTTTGACAGGTATATCAAAGTGATGGAGGATTTCCATGGCGGCCTGTGCCGTGCAGGGCGGGAAGCCGGTCTTGGTGTTTGTGAAGACACCGGCCAGGGAAAGATCCGTGCAGCCGT
>Ga0310695_10010479_pt1 | contig 13524 bp, 16 predicted proteins | sample RumenRJG_04DNA_FD_203882 | JGI IMG/M metagenome (GOLD analysis project Ga0310695, IMG submission 203882) | Bovine rumen microbial communities from Lethbridge, Alberta, Canada - RJG_04 (v2) (version 2) | ecosystem: Host-associated > Mammals > Digestive system > Stomach > Rumen | place: Canada...
TAACCTCCGTCTCCGCGCTGATGCCGATCATCGCGCCGAGCGCTGTGAGAAGAACGGCCTCCTTCGTGAAACCGACAACTTCCGACTGGACTTCCGAGCCGTCCCACGGATTCCTGAGGATGCAGACTTCTCCTATTTTCACGCCCGGAACGGAAGCCTTGATGATCGTGCCGACCACCTGGATCACCTTGCCCTTCACGTCGATGGGCTGCGCGTCTTCCACGGCGCGGTTCAGCACTTCGGGGATATAGTCGAAAACGGTTGTCATCAGTCTTTTCTTTCCACGGCATCGCCAGCCTTCCCCGACAGATGGCGGGCAAGCGATTTCTCTATCGCCGCAAGCTGCGTCTCCACGGACGCGTCGGCGACGCCCGCCTCCGTCTCGAGAATGCACGACGGCCCTTTAAGACGCGGATCTTCCACGACATCGAACGTCTCGAGAGTGGGATATGCCGTGCGAAGATCGGATATGCGTCCGCGCACGGTGTCCACGAGTTCGGGGGCGACCTTGAGCGTGGCGTGTTTCTGCGTGCGGATGACGGCGTTCATCGTTTTGCGGACTATCTGCACGACCATCCCGCGGTCGCCCACTTCCGCCACGAACGACTTGAGCGCCTTCATCACGACATCGGCCATTTTCGCCTCGACGCCTTCCATAAACGCCACAGACTGGTCTACCTGCTCGAGTTTCATCATGGCGATTTCCATCTTGCCGTCGGCAAGGCCTTTTTCATAGCCGCGTTTCTTCTCGGCCTCGAATGCGGCTTCGGCCTCTTTCCGTATGCGAGATGCGACAGACTCGGCCTCGGCGATTATCTCCGCGGCAGCGCGCACGCTTGCCACGTCGGCGGCTTTGACGATGCGCCTGTCCGACTGCAGGACGAATGAATTCTTGTTCACAAGCAGCATAGCGAATACGCCTCCGGAAATTTGAGTTTGAGAAGTTTTTTCACGGCAGCTCCCGCCGCGGAACGTTCTGTTCCGCCGCAAAGAGCGCAAAGATCGCAAAACCTTTTTGGAAATTTCAGTTTAAGGCGGGCGACAAGCGGCGCAGGACATGCGTCAAACAGCGTAAAAAGGATGTCGAGCCCCGCGGCGACAACCCCTTCCGGAACCGTTGCGTCCTTTATCTCCTTCGCAGCCAGATCCAGCCCCGTGAAATATGCCGTGAAAGAGAACACGTCGGGATAGATTCCGCGGAGCGACGCCTTCAGTTCGCGCACCGTCGTGCCGTCAGTGACACGCCGGAGATCGTCTGCACACGCAAGAGCGCCGAGCCATCCGGCTATTTCAAGGAGCGCCGCACCGTCCAGAAGCGCCAGCCGGCTCCAATCGCCCCTCGGGAAATCGAAGAAAAAAGGTTCGACTCCGAGCTTATCGAGAACGAACCGCTTGACGCGGGGAGAGGACGACAGACTTGAGACGAGAGACGAACCGACTTTACGTCCCGGGTCCATCGTCTCGCGCCCACAAACATCCTCAAGCCAGCTCTCATGCACCTGCGGGGCGAAATCCCACAGGAAATCGCGCACGCGCGGCCAGAGCTCCGCATCGGAAACGAGCTCGCGCGCCTCGTCAAGTGTTGTTTTACCGCCGCTGAACATCGATTTTCAAGCCTTCATGTCTCAGAGCGCCCATCGTCTGTCGCGCCCTTTCCTTGCCTCCAGATATCTTCTCCACCGGGACGAAGCCTCCGCGCTTCGACCGGAAAGCTTAAGCGCACGCGTCTCGAGAACGGCCTCTGCGTGTTCGAGCGAACGCGGGAAGTCCGCCTGGCGCAAAACGCCGAGAGCCTCCACCGCACGGCCGGCGGAGAGAAGAATCTCGGCGAAAGCGGCCGCGACCACTCCGTCGCGCGGATCGGATTCGTGCAGCGCTTCACAGACGCTGTACGCCCGGTCACGGCGGCCGTGCCGCATGAACATCCACACCGCCGTAAGCAGAAACTGTCTCTCTTCGCTTGTCATTTAACTTCTATTTTTCTTTCGGCGGGCTGTCCCGGAAAATCGTAACCATGATTTTCTCGTACTGAAGCCCTTCTATAGCGTTTTTGACAAGCCCCTTCACGGAAGGGACGATATCGGTGAGATCCGCATCCCACCGCGACCGTATCGCAACCGCCGCCGACGAAGGCATGGCGTTGCGCGCGAACGGATCGTTCTCCGGCAGGACGATGTGCACTCGCGCGTCGACAACGCCTTCGATGCCGGAAATCGTCTTCGCCAGATCCTGCGCGAGCGCATCCATAAATCTGATGCGCTCCTCGGACGGCGAAGAGATCATGCCCGTTTTCTTGAAAACTTCTCCTATACCCTGATGGGCGGAACGGGGGAGCCCGGCTTTCGCAAGCAGATTCACGGCATCGGCGAACTTCGATTCCACGACCGAAACGTTCCACGTGCCTTCTTCGCCAGGCGTCTTGCGGCATTTTATGCCTGCGTCGAGCAAGGCGGCCATCACGAGATTCGCCTGGTTCTCCGCGAGACCGGAATGCAGCATAGTTTCATTGTCGCACCCCGCCAGCAGCAACACGGCGGCAAGGGGCAACATCATCGCTGTTCGTTTTATTTCCATGGTACCTCCTTTGTGACGTCTGGAGAGTTGGAAGGGTGGAAGGTTGGTCCTCCGACCATCCGACCTTCCAACCATCCAAACATCCAACCATCATTGGTTTTTCACCAGCGTCTGGATTGCCGTCGACGCCTTGTCGGCGACCTTCGTCACCACCTCCTGCTGAAACGCGAGGTTCATGACCTCGTACTGCAGCTCCACCATCTCGCCTGCCGAAGGGCCGTGCATCCGCCCGAGCTCGGTAAGAGCCTTTATGCGGTGTATGAGCCCCTGGTTGTTCGCATGCGCGTCCCTCCACGCGGCAGACGCTTCCGACGCGAACGGAACTGGATCGGCCGCCATCGCTCGATCGAAACGCTGCACGGCGGAATCGGACGCTTGGATGTCGAGAGGTCCGGAGGTTTGAGCCTCTAAAACTCCAGCTTTCCAAACTTCCGAACTTCCGCCCGTAGCCTTTACCGCCTCGACAATCATCTGTTCTGTCATATCATGAGATCCCTTGCAAGCTGCGCCGCCGCAGGATCTGCGCCGTCAGACGCAGCCTCGGCAAGCGGAACCATCGCCTCGCTTCTGCGCCCCATGCGCAAAAGCGCCATCCCTTTGAACGCCTTGAGCATCGCCGAATCAGGGAAACGCGGCAACGCCTCGGTGTCGATGTATTCCACCGCTCCTTTGAAGTCGAGCATGCTGATGAAAAGGATGGCGTTCGCCACGGCGACGGACGCCTCCTTCGGGCGAAACCGCTCCAGCGCAGCGAGTATCTTCGCTGCGGATCTGAAGCGGTTCTGCCCTGTCGCCATCAAAGCGACATTCAACAACAGTCTCGCCTCTTCGCTTTTGAGATCGAAGATCAACGGAAGTTGGAGGCGATCGAGTTCAAGGCGTCGCCCATGTTCTTGTTGATGTTCGTCATCGTGGTGAGCGCGAGGTTCCACTGCTGGAGGTCATACTGGAGCTGCTGCAGGTTGGCCTGCACGTCCGGATGCTCCTGATAGTTCTCAAGCGACTGTTTGAGGCGCGTCTCCATCTGCCCGACGGCGTTGAGAAGCGCGTTGTATACCGCATCGGTATGGATAAAGTCGGTGCTCTCGACCGATGGTATGCGGAACGGCCCGCTTTTCATGTCCATTGTCGTAGGTCCGCCTACTCCTTCAGTTACTCCGTAACCCATTTTTTTCTTTCCTTCTTTTTAGTTTGCTGTTGAACGTCGCCTTCCGGCTACGCTTTCCGCGCCTCTCCGTCCACCCGGACGGTCAGGCGCAAAATCTTCCTTGCGAGGGTGTTGGCCTCCTTGAGCGCCTCCACCGCCGGGTATTCATCCGGCGGCAGACCTTCCCTCATGGCCGACTCTATGCGCTTCTCCAGCGCGACGAGAACGGCGTCGCAGCGGGCGAGGGCCGCTTCTTTCTCCGGCCCCGCCAGCTCCTTCTCTATCTCCAGAAGCCTTAGTGGCTCCTGCGGATGTTTGGATGTTTGGATGTTTGGATGTTCATACGGCGAACCGTCCAAACTTCCAGCCTTCCATTCATCTAAACTTCTTTTCACGGCTTCCACGTGAACCTCCCGGCCGCATTGGTTACCGTCACAGCATCGGCCTCTATCTTCACGACGACGCTGTCGCCCAACATCGCGCCCTCCATAACACGTGCGCCGCTGCGCAGCACGAGACAAGGATAGGGCGTCGTGAGAATTCCGCACACCGGCAGCGAAGGCGCCGACGCCTTTGGCGCAAGACGCTGGACTCCGGGCGAGGAATCGCCCCGTATCTCTTCCACCGGCCCGCGCACCGCGCCTGCCGGCGTCCCGCCGGACAGCGTCACACCCGACACATCCACATCCCGGAGCTTCGGCAGATCGGCGGCAAGAGCCCTGAGCACTCCGCCGAGCGAAAGCGACGGCGGCAGTCTCCCGGAAACGGCCAGACACCTGTTCGTCGCCGATTCAACTTTCAGCGCTCCCTCTGCAATCGTGAAAAGCGCATCCTCCGCCGCGGAACGGAACGATTCGTCGTCGGAAAAATCAAGCTCGGCCCCGGGCTGCGCCGCATACGCCTCCGCCGTGGCGCGCAGCCTCTCCGCGCGCGACCTGAAATTGCCGACGATGACGGCGCGCGAATTCATGTTCGTAACGGAAAGGCCGTACTGCGCGACGACATCGGAAATCGTACGGGCAACTTTCGCCTCCACGGACCGCGCGCCGCCGTCGGAAACGACGGTCTGCCGCGAACAGACGCCGGAAACGGCATTGGTGGTCCATGCCCACATTTTTTCCGCACGAGGCCGCGCCCTGTCTCTGAAGCAAAACGCCAGCGCCGCGAAGACTGCAAGAAGGGCAACGAGCGCGCCGAGACAGCCGAGGCAGCCGACGCTCCGTTTTTTTTCGGCGGGTCCGGCGCTCGGAGCGACAGCCGGATCCGGGACGCGGGACGGCGCGTCCTCTTTCCCGCCGGTCGCGGACTCTTCGTCTTCTTCACCGCCGGATTCTTTCTCCCGCACGAGCTCCTGCCACGGAGCGTCGGCAGGACCGACTGCAAACGAAGTCGAGCCGAGAGTTCTGACATGGAAAACCGGAAGCGTCGCGCCGGAGAGGGAAACGGCGTCGGATTCGGCCAGAAGCGTGACCGGATCCTCCGGAAACGTCGGATCGGCCAGCACGATGTCGCAGTCGTCGTTCTTGCCGAGCGTGACGGCAATGCCCTCGACCAGCGCGATCTCCGCACCTTTGTTGGGACCCTCGATTATCTTTAGTAGAAAACCCATTGGTTGATGTTAGGATGGTTGGAAGGCTGGTCTGTTCTCATCACAGTTTTAGCCTCCCTAATGGTTGAATGTTGATCTCTGCACTCAGTTCCTGGAACGAGAGCACCGGCAGCTCGTAATAATCTTTTTCGATCATCTTGCGGAAATAGCGGCGGATGTCCACTGAAACTATGAGGACTGGCTTCTGCGGTATCTTCGCAAGGTCGCCGATGGTGCGCTTGACGACGGCGAGAATAGCGCGCACCGTCGCGGGATCCATCGCAAGGTAGCTGCCGCCGGAAGTCTGCCTTACGGACTTCCTTATCTTCTCCTCGAGCGACGGATCGAGAAGATACGCCGCGACGATGTTCTGGCCGCCGGAAAACTTGTAGGAAATGTAGCGGGAAAGAGCGGAACGCACATACTCGACGAGCAGCACTGAATCCTTCTCCTTCTGACCCCACTCGATAAGCGTCTGGGTTATGCGCTTCAGATCGCGGATGGACACGCCCTCCTGCACGAGACGCTGGAGAACGTCCGTTATCTTCTGGATAGGCAGCACGCGCTGGACCTCCTTGACGAGTTCAGGCGCCTCCTTCTCCATGTGATCGAAGAGTATGCGCGTTTCCTGCAGCGAGAGGAACTCGTGAGAATAGCGCCTCAGCACGCTGGAAAGATGGTATGTCAGCACGCCGCCAAGATCGAGCGAACGGATGCCGCTCTCGTCGAGCCGCGGCTTGTCTTCCTCTTTTACCCAGCATGTCTCGTATCCGGAGAGGAACGGCTTGCCCGTCTCGAAATGTATGCCGGTGGCGGAAAGGTTCTCGGGCTCTTCGAGAGCGAACACGAACCCTTTCGCGAGAACGCCCTCGGAAACCGGGACCTCGTTGACGAGAATGCGGTATCTGCCTTCGTGCATCGCAGGATTGAGCGAAAGGTTTATGCCGGGGAACGGCACGCCGAGATCGTGGTACAGCGCGCGGCGGACCGACATGATCTGGTCGTTCAGAACCTCGTAGGAGAGGGCTCCGCGGATGTCCGCGTCGATTTCCACCGTCAGCGGGGTGACCATCGAGAAATCGTCGCCTTCTTTCTTCTTCGGCCTCGGGGACGTCCCTTCGGAAGGCGCCGCGGCGGCGAGCGGATCTTCCCTTCGGAGCGCAGCCGCCTTCGCGGCTTTTTCCTTGGCCGCGAGGCTCCAGCCCACCAGCCCCACGAACGCCGCGAGGCCGAACATCTGGATCTTCGGGAAGCCGGGTATCAGGCCTATCGCCACGATCATGACGGCTCCGAGAATTATCGCCTTCGGCTGGGCGAAGAACTGGTTTATTATGTCCTGTCCGAGAGGCTTGTTGTCGACGTCGCCCACGCGCGTGACGATTACGCCGGAGGTGATCGACACGAGAAGCGCGGGAATCTGCGAAACGAGACCGTCGCCAATCGTGAGAATGCCGTATTTCGTGACGGCCCACCCCACGTCCTTGCCGTTCATGAACACGCCTACGCAGATGCCGCCGATGATGTTGATCGACGTCATGATCAGCCCGGCGATGGCATCGCCCTTGACGAACTTCATCGCGCCGTCCATGGCGCCGTAGAGCTGCGACTCTTTGGCGAGCTCGTTGCGGCGCGCCCGGGCCGTGTCCTGGTCGATCGCGCCCGCGCGCATGTCCGCGTCGATCGACATCTGTTTTCCAGGCATGGCATCGAGCGTGAAACGGGCCGCCACTTCCGAGACGCGCTCCGCGCCTTTTGCAATCACGACGAACTGCACTATCGTTATGATGAGAAAGATGACCGCGCCCACGACGAAATTGCCGCCCACGACGAAATTGCCGAACGTGTAGATGATTTCGCCCGCATCGGCTTTGAGAAGAATGAGACGGGTGGTGGTAACGTTGAGGGCAAGACGGTAGAGAGTCGTGAAAAGGAGCATCGACGGGAACGTCGAGAACGCGAGCGCCCTGGGGAGGTAGAGCGAAAGCATGAGCATCACCGTCGAAATCATCAGGTTGATGGAGATGAGAAGGTCTACGACCGGCGTCGGGAGCGGTATGATCAAAAGGCCGATGATGCACACGACCAGAACGGCGAGCACAAGATCGCCGAACCGGCTGAATACATTCGAAAAATTTGCCAGATTCCGTTTCATACGTCTTTAAACTTTCATCCTTGCCTTCTGAGCCTGAACGCTCAAGTCTCCAAAAGCGCCATGCGGCAGCGTTCGAACAGATCGGTATCCGCGATAAGTTCGTCGATTTCGTCCGCGGCTCTCGCCGACGCGTCCGTACCCGCCCCTCTGAGCATGGCCGCGGCCGACTGGGCCGCGGCGGCGAACCCTCCCGGCGTGCGCAGGGATGCGGAGTTGCCTTCCACGAGAGCGCCCATCACCTCGGCGACGACGCTTCCGTCCTGCGGGAAGAGCTCGTCTATCGCCTGCGAAACCGTGGTCGAACCAGGCAGAAGCGACTTCTGCGCACGGCCGGCGGCGGGGGAATCGATCACGTCGGCATATCCGGCGCTGCCTATTCCGACGTCGAAGCGTATCGGCTCGGAAGTTCTCGAAACACTTATGCCCATCTCGCCTCTCCCAGTTCTCCCGCGATCCGCCACAGTTCGGCGAACGCGGCGTTTACGCGCGGCAAGGTGACATCACGCTCGGGAATCATGATGGCCGCTATCCGTCTCGACCCTCTCACGACTCCCGTCCTCACTCTGAAACCTCCGTGCTTCGCCTTCGGGTGCGCGAGCGCGAGAAGGTGTCCGGCGCTTCCCGCTCCGCCGGCTCCCGGCAGCGTGACAGCCACGACGAACCCGACACCCGTGTATTCCATCCTCAAAACGACGCCGGACTCGAAGGAAAGCGCCGCCGATCCCGATTCGTTCAGTTCAAATCCGGAAAGCCCCGCTCCGCGGCCGAAATCGCGCACCACGGCCTGTATCCACTCCGGCGCCGTCATGATGCCGCCTCATTTCCGGCGCCCGCCTCTTCGAGATGCTCGTTCTCCTCGCTTATCAAATCGTCGAGATGTTCCTGCGCCGCGTCTACGAGACGCTGACGGTCTCCCTCCCGCGCGAAAAGACGCGGAGAGAGCTTTCTGAAAAGAGATGTGAGTTCGCGCGCGAAATCCATCCTCGCGAGAAGAGCCCTCATGCCGCATTCGGCGATGAAAGCCGCTATGCCGCCCGATTCCACGAAAGGCTGCTCGGTAAGATCCACGACCCTCCCCGTCATCTGTTCGCCGCTCATTCTGCATTTCTCGCCGAACTGGCGGTCCATGCGCACTCCGAGAGCAGTGAGCGCTTCGAGCACCGTTTCAAGCACCTGCACGCACTGCAGGTCGGTCAATATGCGCCCGAGAGCCGCCGCTTCGAGAGAAGGCGCGCCGGAGTTCAAGTCGGCCCCGCATCCCGAGATCAGAAAATCTATCGCGTCTTTCAGCCCTTCCGCTCCGCGTGCGGAGAGAAGCGATCTGAAACATTCCTGCGGCTTCGAGAACCCGACCACTTCGCTGCGGTACATGTCCCTGAGCTCGCGCATCTCTTCAGGCGTCGAGGCGCGCGTGTTGATCTCTTTGGCAAGGTTCAGCCCCGCGCGGATGTCGGCGCCGCGCTCTCCGGCCAAAAGCTCCTTCGCCTTCGCCACGAGGGCGCGCAATCCATCCTCGCCTTCGCCGAGCGACCTTTCCATTATGTCGAGCATCGCGAACTGGTGGCTCGGATCCGTCGATCCGCGGGCAAGTTCCTTCAAAAGTTCTCTGGCGTCCGGAGTCTGCGCGGAAGATGCGGCCGCGCGAAGATTGTGCAGCATTTTCGCGATGAACTCGCGCCCCGGCATGTCCGGCATCATCGCCATCCACGATTCTATCGCTTTGACAAGCGCCGTTCTGGGGCCCTGCATTTCGCCGAGTTTGCGCTCGCCGGCCCTTTTCGCCTCTTTTTCCTCGAACTGCAAAGAGAGCTCTTCCATCGAATCCATGAGCTCGGCCGACGGATCGGCGACCACGGCCACCGCCATGCCCATGAGCTCTCCGCGCTGGACGGACGCGGCCGGCGCCACGGAAGAGCTCTGCGCTATCTCGCGGAAGCGCGCCGCCTCGGCGCTTGCGGCATACGTCTGCCGGAGTATCTGTGCCGCATCAAACGCCATAGGCCCTCCGGGTGAAATTTGGAAGATTGGACGCCTTGAGGTCTGGAGAGCCTTCGGCCCAGACGATGCACGGGCCGTAGAAATGAAGCATCAGCTCGCGCGGAGCGCGCGGAAGAAGGATATCCCATATCCCGATACGCTGCACGTATCCTGTAGGATGCGGTCCGGTCCATGCGACTACGGCGCCGGGACGGACCGACAGCACCTCGCCTTCAGCCACTGAAATGCGCGTCGTCCGCGAAGCGCTGGCCATGACGACCCAGGAGGAAACCGCAAACTTCGTCACGGCGAAAGCGCCCTTCGAGCCCATTGGGATCGTTTTTACAAGCTCCGCGCCCGCGCGGGCCGACGCCGGCGCGCAGAGGACCTTGGAGGAAACGGCGCACAGAGGGGCCGCGCAGGGGATGTAGGTGAGGAACGGACGCGAGGCATCGGCGAACCAAGCGCGCCCCGTCGTCTCGACGAGATCGAGCGCCGAACGGTCGCGAAGGAACCATCCCGTGCGGCGGCGGCGGGAAAGAGCTCCGAAAAAAGCCGCAGGCTGGCCGCGGCCCGCAAGCCACGACCCGGCATCGACTTCTGCGAAACCTCCGTTTATGGTCACCACCAGCGCCATATCGATTTTTTCTTCGGCTCCTTTTTCTCGCGCTCTTCGTCCTCGGCCTTCTTGCGCGCGGCTTCCTCGGCCGCCACGCGTTCAGCCTCGGCCTTGACGCGCTTCGCCTCCTCCGCGGCTTGGCGTTCGGCCTCGGCTTTCGCGCGCTTCGCCTCCTCCGCGGCTTGGCGTTCGGCTTCGGCTTTCGCGCGCTTCGCCTCCTCCGCGGCAGCCTGTTCCGCTTCGATCCTCGCCTTTTCGGCCTCGGCCAGCGCTTTGCGTTCCGCCTTGAGTTCGGCCTTGGCGCGCGCTTCCTCTTCGCGCCACTGCTTCTTGTCGATTTCGAGATAGCCGTCCGTGCGCTTGCGCTCTACCTTGCGCAGAGCCTGCACGTGGTCGAGCTCTGCTTCGCGGCGCTCGTACCTGGTCTCGGCCTTGTCGCGCCGGCGGCTGCGGGCCTCTTTGCGTTCGAGATCGCGCATTTTGCGTTCGTCGTCGGAATCGTCGGCATCGTCCTGTATCTTTTCGACCTCAGTCACATCGCGCAGCTTCAACGCCTGCATGCGGGCAAGCATCTCCTGGTCTATATCCGTGATATAGGGCGTTATTATGAAAAGCCTCTGCACCGTTTCTTTGCGCGTGGACGCGCCGCCGAACAGCCACCCAATCCACGGTATGTCGCGAAGGTACGGTATTCCCCAGCCACCCGATTCTTCGATGTCGCGAAGATAGCCGGCAAGCATGATCGACTCGCTTTCGAACACGGCCGTCTGCGTCTGAAGAGTGGTGCTGCGGGTCATGGGCATCGCGTCCACCGTGATCGCTTCGAAGCCGCCGTCGTCGAGCTCGAGCGACATCCACACGCGGTCCGGAATGTTGGTGGACGACGACGGAAGTATGCGCGGCTTCACCTGAAGCTTCGTGCCGGCGGACACCTCCTGCAGCGTGGCGACCTCCGTCCCCACCACTTTTGCGTGGTAGCTTTGCGAATCGGACATCTCCGCCGCGAGATTGTTGACGGTGACGAGCGAAGTGCGGGAAATGGAACGGGCCTTGCCTTTCTCCCTCAGCGCCATCAGCGAAGCCGAAACCGTCACGTCCTTGCCGAGATACGAAAGCGCCCCGGCGAGCCCCTGCCCGCCGAGATCCTGCGTGGAAAAGAGATTGCCCGCATTCTGCCCGGCGGCGCCAGAGAACTTGTTGCGCTGACCGACGGCTTTTAGCGAAAGCTGCCAGTCGAGGGCGTCTTTCTTGGAAAGTTCCACGACCGTCACGTTGATTTCGACGAGCTTCTGCGGGACGTCGAGCTGCTTTATAAGCTTCTCGTACATCGGCATTCTCGAAACGACGTCGCGCACCAGCACGGCATTCAGGCGGTTTTCCGCGCTGATAATCGGCCTGAACGCAGAAGCCCCGGCCGTCTCCGCCGCATGCACGTCGTTTGTGAGCGCGGCGTCGCGAACCTTCCCGGAACCGGCGGATCCGTTCATGATTTCTTCGAGAAGACGCGCCACGCCACGGATCGTCAGAGAGCTTTCGGGACTCGACACGTTGAAGCTGACATCGTCGGCCCACGTGTTGGCCAGGGGGAAAAGCCTCGCTTCCACTTCGTTGAACGTGCGTTTTTCGCGGAGGTTGTCGGCCTTTGCGATCATCTCGGCGACGAGAGAGACGTATCTCGGCGGCCCCGACACCATGACAAGCTCGTCGTTGGAAGCCGTCTTCAGCGGGAAACGCGAATCCTCCACGCCGAGTTCAGCAAGCATCGCGCGCACCTCGCCGGCCTTCATGTACTTGAGGTCGATCAGCATCGTCGATATTTCGCCTGCGCCGTAGAGATAGAGCGCCGCTCCGTCGTAATACCAGACGAGATTGTGCGTCGTCGCGACCTTGTCGAGAAATTCGGCAGGCGGGACGCTCTTGAAATTGCCCGAGAACGTCCCTGCGACGGAAGGCGACATGACGACCGAAAGCCCTTCGGCCACGGCGAACGTGTCAAGCGCCACGCGTATGTCCATATTGCGCGCGACAAGAGTGTACTTGGGAAGTTTCCACGGAATCTCGGCCGCCACCGCCTGCGTATGGACGCACGCGACGGCGGCAAGAATGGCGCAGCGCGCCAGCACTTTCATTCGTCCGGACAAAGTCATTTCCGCATTCTCCTCAGGGTCTTATCATCTCCGTTTCAAACAGCGATGCCGCGTCGCCGCGCATCTCTTCTGCCCGTGCGCGCCACCAGTCGCACGAATCGGCGAACGTCTCGAACAAGCGAGCCAGATCGGCGGAAGAGCTGCCGGCAGGCGCGTCCTGCCACAAAAAGGCCGTGCCGGAAGCCTCGTCGGCAGCAAGCGTCGCTCTCTCTTTGAGCATACGCCCGGCCGCATATCCGGCGAGCTCGGGGAAACGTGATTCGCCGACCGGCAGAACATATTCAAGACGAATCCTTCCTCCGTCTTCAATGGCGACAATCTCCATGCCGTCCGCCCGCAATGCAAACGGACCGTCTGCAGCCGGGTCTCCGTCGGGATACCCGATAGCGGCGATCAACCGGCCTACGGCCGTTGCGCCGGATGCCGGTTTTTCATCGGTTTCAATTTCCATGGCACTGTCAACCATAACTTATAGCCAATATTATACCATAAACGCCGATTTTTCACCATAAAATTCGCATGACAACCGACGCAAAAAATGCCCGCACCCCAGACTGGATGCGGGCCTCCGCAGCGGTTCATGCTATTCAAACCAGGCTGCCGTTACAACGATGTTCGCCTTGCGGCGATCTTCACCGGACGACAATGCAAAAACCAGTCGGCAGAACATTCAAGACCAATGCGCCTTCTTCGCCTATGCAGATACGGCCGAACCCGACCTTCCTGCCGCTTTCCCACCGGAGATTCCGGCAATCGACCGCAACGCTTGCCTGCGACATGCCGGCAACGAGCGAATTGGCGCAGATCGTTATGTTTGTGCCGTCGCGAGGAGCCTCGCCAGGCAGTGTTCCAGAGACCGAAAGGCTTCCGGAGCCGTCCGCATTGACAGACCCGGAGACGGAAATATCGCTCTCATCGCGCCATCTCCAAGTAAGCCGGACCGGGGCGTCGGACTGCATATGCGTATATTCGTTCGTGAAATTGAGCGACCCGCCGCCGCCCGCCGCACCGGATACAGGCTCGATCGTGTTGTAGACCGCAAGAGCGCCGTTGCCGGATGCCGAGAACGTCCAGTTTCCGCACACCTCGTAGACGCCGTTCGTCTCCGCTCCTTGATATGTTTCGCTCGCCACGACGACATTCGTCACAACTTCGCCGCGGAAGCGGATGTCATCGACTTTCAGATTCTGCGCAAGTTCATTCTCACCGAGCGCTCTCGAATACAGACGGAACGCTTTGCACTCGCCCTTCGCATAGCGACTGTCAAGTTTGTCGCTCGTCGCCGCGCCGAACACCGACCAGGTCTGCGCTCCGGGCACG
>Ga0310695_10010483_pt1 | contig 13518 bp, 13 predicted proteins | sample RumenRJG_04DNA_FD_203882 | JGI IMG/M metagenome (GOLD analysis project Ga0310695, IMG submission 203882) | Bovine rumen microbial communities from Lethbridge, Alberta, Canada - RJG_04 (v2) (version 2) | ecosystem: Host-associated > Mammals > Digestive system > Stomach > Rumen | place: Canada...
AGACACAGCTCGTGGCCCTATTGCTTTCGGCCATGGTGCTGTTGATGCCCGTTGTGATGCTCTCGGGCATGATGTTCCCGGTGGAGTCGATGCCGCAAATACTGCAGTGGATAGCCGCCGTCGTGCCACCACGCTACTATATCGATGCCATGCGCAAACTGATGATTATGGGTGTTGGCATCGGCGATGTGATGAAGGAAGTCATCATCCTTGCCGCCATGACCGTCCTGCTGCTCACCATCGCGCTGAAGAAGTTTAACGTAAGACTGGAGTAATCTCAATGCATAGTTCATAATGCACAATTCATAATTATGATAAGGTATCTCATCTGGAAAGAATTCCTGCAGATTCGACGCAATGCCTTTCTGCCGCGACTCATCGTCATGTTCCCCATCATCATCATGTGCGTCATGCCGTGGGTGATGAATATGGAGGTGAAGAATATCGTCGTGGATGTTGTCGACATCGACCATACCGTCGAGTCGCAAAGGCTGGTCGGTAAGATTGCTGCTTCCCGCTATTTCATCTTTGGCGGACAGAAAGCCACCTACGCCGAGGCCATGAAGGACATAGAGAAAGGCCGGGCCGACATCATCCTGGAGATTCGCGACGGCCAGTATCTCATTGCGGCCAACGCCGTCAATGGCACCAAGGGCTCGATGGGCAGCGCATACCTCTCGCAGATCGTCGCGCAGCAGAACATCACCGCTGCACCAGCTGCCGCCTCCGTCCCGTATACTGCGACACTGTCGCAGTCCCCTAACCAGATGTCCACGCTCCCGCTCTACAACAAGCACCAGAACTACAAGCTCTACATGATTCCGGCGCTGCTGGCCATCGTGATGATGCTGATGACGGGATTCCTACCCACGCTCAACATCGTGGGCGAGAAAGAGGCTGGCACCATCGAGCAGATCAACGTCACGCCCGTGTCGAAGTGGTCCTTCATCCTCTCCAAGCTCATCCCCTACTGGCTCATCGCCCTCTTCGTCGTCAGCGTCTGCCTCTTGCTGGCCTGGCTCATCTATGGTCTCACACCTGCCGGACCGCTTTGGCTGATTTATGTGCTCGCCATGCTGCTGGCACTGTTCTTCTCCTCGTTCGGCCTCATCGTCTCCAACTACAGCGACACCATGCAGCAGGCCATCTTCGTCATGTGGTTCTTCATCGTCTGCATCATGCTGCTCAGCGGCCTTTTCACCCCCACTCGCTCCATGCCCGACTGGGCCTACCTGACCACCTACGTCAACCCCATGCACTATTTCATCGACGCCGTCCGCACCGTCTTCATCCGTGGTGGCGGCTTCCGCGATGTGGCCCATCAGATGCTCGGTCTCCTCGCCATCGGCCTTTTCATGGCTGTCTGGGCAGTGAAGAGCTATAAAAAGAACAACTGACAAGAAGAATTCGAGGTACGAGGTACGTTGGGCGAGAAAAGTCAGAATGAAGTCCGAACATCAGCTGTTTCTTATCCATGTCATTTTGACGTGGGGAATGCCATCGAGCATAAAGGGGTCTGACGATTGTTTGAAACCTACACTTTCGTAGAATCCTTTGGCATATTCTTGTGCCTCAATATCAATGCGTTCGGCATTGAAGTGTTCAATGGCAGCATCGATGGCATGGAGCATGATCTGCCGGCCAAAGCCTTTGCCTCGCTCGGTGGTGATGACTCGGCCTATGGAGACTTCCTTCATGTGTGTACCGGCTGGACAAACGCGAGCCAGAGCCACCACTTTGCCTTCGACGGTGAGCCACAGGTGGATGGACGGCTGGTCGTCGCCGTCCAAGTCTTGATAGACACAGTTTTGCTCCACCACGAACACCTCACTACGCACTCTGAGGAGTTCGTAAAGTTCGTCAATGGTCAGTTGACTGAACGATTTCTTATGTAACTGCGGTAGATCTTTCATACCCAATCAAACTGCTCTTTGCCTATTGCTATTTTACCAATATCTTTTTGCCATCCTTGATAACAATGCCTTTCTGCCCTTCGGCAGCAATCATCCCATTCGGGGCATACCCGCGAAGAGCATGATTGGCATTGTCGGCTTCCATTGACTGTATACCAGAAATACTACCTACGGCTTCCACACGGATCGTTCCAGTCAGATTTTGTATTTTGTCAGCACCTTCAACAGCCTGGCCGAGGATATACAATCCGCTGTAGCGACTGGCTGCACCATAGTACATAACGACATTACCCCAAGGCGAGAACAAGGCCAGCGTTCCGGCTGGGCAGTCGCCCTCGATGCAATCGTCGCCATAGCTGACAGTAGTGGGAGGATAGAAAATCTTCTCGTTGTTGCTGTAGTTCTCCACCTTCACCTCCAAGGGGAGCATCTCGTAGAGCGACTTGGCTGCACTGGTCTCGTTCAGTTCGAAGGTGATGTCGTTCGTGCCATCTGATACCCGAATCTTCATGGCGTCAGATATGTCATTGTCCGTAAAGTTAATCTGTTGCAGCCAGTCGCTGATGAGCTCGGAGGCATTGCCCACTTGCGAGGCGCGAATCCATAGGCTCTTGCTATAGTAGTTGCCGTCGGGTACCAACCGCTTGCAGTCGGCCTCCACTCTGCTGATACCGCTGGAGGCACTCGATACAATCAGTCCTACGTTCTTTCCGGCCATCTCAGCTCCATAGTTGAACAGGAAGGTCTGCATGGGGGCTGCCATCTGGCTCCACCACAATGGAGTGATAATGATGATGTTCTGATAGTCGCTCAACGAGACGTTTACAGGGTCGATGGCAGGATAGCTGCCCGCATCATCGGGGTTGGCATTGATAGCATTGAGCAGCTGTGTGCCAAGGGCATAGTTATTGGCGTCGTACTGTAGCCCTTTCTCGGCGGGCTGAATCTCCAGAAGATCAGCCGTAATCTGGCTCGCCAGCGCATTGGCTATCTTCTCGCAATTGCCGGTATAACTATAGTATGCCACTAAGGTCTTTGCCTGAACCGATGTCAAACAAGTGGTCAGCAACAGGGTGAGGAAAAGGATATTTCTTTTCATAGTTGTATTCTTTTTTTATTTGTCAGACTCTACGCTGCGGATGCAACTGAGGGCATTGAGCGTACGGGGATAGCCGATGAAGGGAAGGTTGCTGGAGATGACGGCAATGAGCATGTCTTTGTCGTTGCCAACGTGGTAGTTGCCAGCGATGTGGCCCTTTAGCTGTGGCTCGCAACCGCCCTGGGCTGCAAGGAAACAAAACGTGATGAGTTCACGCATCTTCAGGTCGAGCCCTGTGCGGGTGTAGTAATCACCAAAGCAGTTGTCGGCCAACCACTTATTGATATGACGGCTGTCCTCGGGGCCCGACTTCCAGAAGTCGCGCATCGAGTCGCCGAAACATCCTACTTGCGACTCGGTGCCAGCCTCACGACGCGTTTCCATCGTGGTGGTCTGCTGCGATGCCAACGGCAGGGCGATGCCACGAGCTGCAAGCACCTCGTTGGTAACCGTCAGGAACGGACGGACACGCCCCATGCCTAAGTAGGCTGTGGACTGATAGACGATTTCCTTCACCTCAACAGGTGTCACGCCCTTGTCGAGAGCTTCGGGCAGCAGTTCGCGGTATTCGTCGATGCCCTGACAGCCTAAGAGCGTAGCCAGATAACAGATATAGCGCGTGTGGTCATCGAGCTGTGGCTTCACCTGCTCCACCACTTCACCGAAGGCAAAAGCCTCAAAACGCTCCATATATTCAGCATCGGCGCGGCTGAGCATCGTATTGCTGGCGGGCAGCTTGTCGTACTCAGCATCGCTGACAGGCTCCAGCCACTCGTTGGATGCACCCTCTTCCACCTTCGTCATATAGGTGAGGTGCTGCATCCATGAGTCTTTGGCGGCTCCGTGCCAGTGCTTCGCTTCGGCAGGGATGGCCACCACTACGCCTGGGCGCAGCACGACAGGCTCCTTGCCCTCTTCGACATACCAGCCGTAGCCAGCCACACAGACGAGCACCTGCACCGACTTGTGGTGGATGTGCCAGTTGTTGCGGCATCGCGGCTCGAAGGTGACGTTCACCAAACCGTTCTCGCCACCGAGCGGAGCCAGATAGCTGTTACCAATGAAATACTGGGCGTAGGCGGTGTTCAGTTCGCCTTTCGGCCATACACTAAAAAATTCTCTCTCCTCGTACCACGTACCTCGTACCTCGTACCTCGAATAATTCTCTTTCATATTCACTTGTGCTTGAAGGTTCGCTACTGCCAAGAGTAGCGCGACGATGGTTGTTAAAATTCTCATTGTTTTATTTGAAATAATCGTTGGGCATTCTTCCAATGTATCATCTCCCGACACGGTGCAAGGTCTGATTCTGCCGAGACGGCACGGGTGGTCTCCCCGCGTTCAGCCGAATTTGTAATTCGGCTGCTCGTACCACGTACCTCGTACCTCGAATATTGGTTTTCGACGGCAAAGGTACGAAGAAAATACCGTTACATTGTTAATAAAAACACGGATTGTTTTACCAAAACTACCGAAACTGGCAAAAAATGTATAACTTTGCAACGGAAATTGGGCGGATACGCTGATCCGCCCCTACAACGCCGAATGTCAACATATACCTACTTCTCTTACAACACGAACGAGGCTCTGCTGATGAGTGAGCAGCAACGGCAGACCATCGTCAACCTGCTGGAGGCCTTGCGAAAGGCTACGGGAAAGGCTACGGGTAGGCGACGGTACGTCGGGAATGGGGAATGCAGCACAACAAGACGATGACTCCCGTGCGGAACGAAAGTCCTTGCAGCCATTGTTTGATTTTACCGAATGCTTTCATCTTATTTTTGAGCAATCGGACGCGACCCGTCCCTCCATTGTGGGTGCAAAGATAGTAAATTAAATCGATAGTGCGAAAACAATCAGCGGCTGCACGTTTTCCCAGTGATGACCTGTGCGGGACTCTTGCATGAGCCTTGGCAATCTTGTTATTTTACAAACCCAGGAAACTCTTTAGTCTCTTCACGCCGCCACATTGGTCGGCTATATACTGAACGAAATCTGCGTTGCTTGCCATAATAATCTAAACATTAAAATATGGCCGCAATACGGCGAATCTGCCTTAGCTTCTCCATGAACGAGGCATCGCGCTCAGCCATCAGCATGTCGTATTCGTTCTGCATGGCAAGCAGGGGGGCGGCATCCACACCTAGTGCAGCCTCCATCATCATGGCCAGTTCAGGACTGAGCGAACGCTTACCGTTCAGCATCTCGTTGAAAGCAGAGTAGGAAATGCCTATCTGCTTAGCCAGTCCTCGCTGCGAGATGCCGCGATATTCCAGTTCGTCCTTCAGCACCTCGCCAGGATGGGTTGGCTGAAAGGGCTTCAGGTTGTTTGCTATCATCTGAGGGTCTATTCCTTCAAGTGTTGTCATTTCTCGTCCTCCTGTTCATTTATAATGGTTTGACAAATCTGTGATGTTACAAATCGTGGCAATCTGCTTGCCGGCTTCAACGCTTTCGGTGAACTCGATGCGATACTGGTCGTTCACACGGACGGAGGACAATCCCTCCTTATCACCGTGTAGTTTCTCATAGTGCAGCGAGCCGTACTTGGTCAGACCTAACACATTTTCCTGTTGTTTCATCAGGTTTATGACTTTCACGTACTTGCCGACAATCTGAGGTTGGAAACGATGATGTTTGTCGCTTGCCTTTCCCTCTGTGTAGAGTTCCTGTAGATATGTCTGCTCGAATGTAACTATCATACGGCTGCAAAGGTAATAAAAACATTCGACGTTCGCAAATTTATGAACAACAATTTGATTCAAGGCTGCGAAATAATGTCCGCGAGACTTCCGGCTGAAGTATCGCGGACACTTTGAATAAGTATAGATAGATGTTCTGACGAAGCAAAGCAGTGATTACACACTCTGCTTTCTGGAACTAAAGGCGATCCAGGCATTGCGACCGATGTGCACGGGCTTGCAGCGCAGCACCATGCGGTTTGCGAAGTCGTGGTTGTCGGTGACGATGCGCACGTTGGGACCAATCATCGCACCGTCGTCGATGGTGATGCCTCCAGCTGCCATGCACGTCAGCGAGTGGTTCACGAACACACCCTTGCCAATCTTCATCTGACAGGCGTAATCTATCTGAACAGGCGGCATCAGATAGCTCGTCTTGTCGAGGCGGCCTCCAAAGAGTTGCTCCTCCAACGGTCGGATCTGTTCCGGCTGAGGAGCCGTGGTGTTAATCTTGAAACAAATGTTGGCGCAGTCGGTCATGTGCTTGATGGCCTCTGCATACTCGGGTGTCGCCATATCGACGTCAGCCCCTGATCTTAATTGCTCGAAAATGTCCATATCCCTGGTAGTTTGTCCCATTGCCTTAACCGTACGTCTCAATGAGATACTTCACAAACTGCGGGTCGCCGAAGTTTCGGGTGCCAGCGTCGTGCTGGTTCATCTGGGCAATCTGGTCCATTTCTTCGGGAGAAAGTGTAAAATCGAAGATGTCGATGTTCTGCGCCATGCGTTCCTTATGGCTCGACTTGGGGATAGCAACGATGCCGCGCTGGGTGAGCCAGCGGAGGGCAACCTGTGCAGCCGTCTTGCCATACTTTTCACCTATCATGGCCAGCAGCTTGTTTTTCACGATGTCGCCATAGCCTTGCCCGCCAAGCGGATACCAGGCCATCATCTTGGTGTCAAACTCATCGAGGATTGGTTCGATGTCCGTCTGCTGAGAGAATATGTTGCACTCCAGCTGGTTCATCATGGGCTTCAGGTCGGTATAGTGGGCAAAGTCGAAGAAACGGCCTGCCTGGAAGTTGGACACACCGATGGCGCGCACCTTGCCGTCGCGATAGGCTTTCTCCATCGCCCGCCATGTGCCGAACACGTCGCCATAGGCCTGATGGATGAGCAGCAGGTCGACATACTCGGTCTGCAACTTGCGCAGACTCTCGTCAATGCTCTTGGCTGCCTTTTCTTCACCGGCATTCGAAATCCACACTTTCGTCACGAGGAACAGATCCTCGCGCTTCACTCCACTCTTGCGCCAAGCATTGCCCACGCCTTCCTCGTTCTGATAAGCTTGTGCCGTATCAATCAGCCGATAGCCTACGCTCAACGCATCACTCACACAACGCTCACACTCGTCAGGGCTAACCAGAAAGACACCGTAGCCCAATTTGGGCATCTCGACACCATTATATAATTTATTGTATTCCATAACTAAAAAAACTATGAACTATGAATTATGAACTATGAATTATGAACTATGAACTATGAACTTAAATCCCTTTCAGCCATTTCTCTACCTTTGCCTTCTCTGTGCGCACCTCGTGGCCATAGATGCTGAAGCCTTTCTGGACATTGGCACCCGGGAAGGCTTTCTTCACATCCTCCACACAGTTGGCCAGTCCACTGCCTTCGTGAGTGGTGAAGGGAATAACAGTCTTACCCTTCAGGTCGCCCTCGTGCTTCTTGAAGAAGGTGAACATCACCTGCGGATAGGTGCCCCACCAGACGGGACCGCCGATGAACACGGTGTCGTAGCCGCTTAAGTCGACGTCGCCATCATACTCGGGCAGTTTGCCGTTCTTGGTTTCCTCCTGTGCCAACTTGATAAGCGGATTGTAGGCCATGCCGTCGTACTTATGAGTGACGATTTCAAACTGCTCTGCTCCCGTCAGCTCCGTGATATAGTCGGCCACAATCTTCGTGTTGCCCACCTCAATGTTACCTACTGCGTAGTTGTCTCCTGCATGCGAGAAGAACACTACAATTGCCTTTCCTTCCTTGTCCATAACTTTCTCTTGTTTTGCGCCACCGCTGCATGCTGTCGAAACCAGCAATGCTATAGCGGCTGTGATGATGCTTTTGATATTCATATTTAATACTCTTTTGAATCTGGATGCAAAGGTACGATGATTTTTCGATACTTCGGTTTCACAAATTGCGCTATAGTTTTCACTTTTTACACAAAAATGCGATTAAGCGAGCGCCATGATGCTTGCATCAATGGCCGAGCGTGAGCATTTTCGACATTTTTGTCAAATCATGCTTTCCTTTCTAAAATAATATGTAACTTTGCCGAATCAATTCGGCGAAGTTGCTCACGCTCAGCATAGCTGAAGCACACTTCGCTTTGCATTCGCTTAATCGCAACATTGCAGCCATGAAGGTAGATTTTCAATATTCCACAGACTTCGATGGGATGAATTCCCATGAGCTGAGTCGCACCTGCATGCACTTGCTCTGCGTGGCAGGTGAGGGCAGTTTTGTGTTCAACGAGCACTGCTATCATATTGTGAAAAACGACCTGGTGGTGATACCCAGGCCCGATCGTGTCAGCAGCCTTGCGGCCCATGCAAACTTGCAGGTGGAATGGTTTGCCGCCGATTACAAGTTTCTGCAAAACCTGTTGCCTTCGAACAACTATAGCATCGGCGGCAGCATCTCGCTGTATCAAAACCCTGTCATCAAGCTGACTGACGAACAATCGCGACATCTGCAGGAAGACTTCCACCGACTGCGCGACCGTATGGACGACCGCCATCTGCAGTTCTATCGCGAACTGATGGGCAGTCTCTGCCTGACAATGATGTACGACATCTTCGAGGCACACGCCCAGCGACAAGCCACCGACTCGCATACCGACCGCACGGCCTACATCGTGAAGCAACTGATGACATTGCTCTCTACTGGCATCAGCCGAACGGAGCGCGACGTGAGCTACTATGCCGAACGGCTGAACGTGTCGCCCAAGTACCTATCGGCTACCATCAAGCGCGTCACAGGACAAAGCGTCACCTCGTACATCGACCGTCACACCATACCCATACTGAAAGACTTTCTGAATGACGAACGTCTGTCACTCACTCAGATAGCCGATCTGATGAATTTCACTTCGCTCTCCTATTTCAGCCGCTACTGCACGAAGCATCTTGGCCAGTCGCCCAGCGAATACCGCCTGAGTCTTCAACCCAAGTAATGTCTGTTTCTTATCCGTTTTTCACTCTATCCGCCTATGTCCTCCCTACCTTTTATTATATAGCATATCGTTGAACTCGACGCGATTTTGTGACAGTGTGACAATTGTGACAGTTACATTTAGTACCTTCACATGTTTTATTTGTTAAGATGTGTTATCTTGTTTTCGGAGACAGCACGTCACTACTTGTCGAAAAATGCGATCTAATGAAGCAAAAACCGCATCTACTCAGCCAGAAACGCTCACTACTTCGCAAAAACCGCGTTAAATCACATATAATATAATTAAAATAATGTATATATAATAATAGTAATAATATAATAATATATATAATATATAGGTATATAGATAAAATCTTCGATTTTTAATCGACTCCACATGTGTAAGGTACTAAATGTTACTGTCACAATGTCACAATGTGACGAAAAAGTTGTTAATCGCTTATTTTGATAAACATACGTTAACATACGGTTAACTTTTGTTGGCTGTTGCAGATGCGGTTTTTGTGAGTTTAGTGAGCGAAAAATGCGTTTTACCCCATCAAAAATAGGGCTTTAGGTGGTAGAAAAATTGCGTATTAACAATTGTTGAGCCTTTTTCGTCACTTTAATGTTACAGTCGCCATCTGATTCGCCTCCACAACAAGTTGCACCAAAGCCTTCGCCGCCAGAGATAATCTCCGAGGTCGTCAGAGACTATCTCTGGCATCATCAGAGACTATCTACGACCACATCAGAGATTATCTACGGCAGCCTCAGAGACCATCTCTGAGGCCCCACCTGACACCCCTCCCAGCCTCCCCGAGGAGAGCCCCCAAGTGGCAATGTAGGAGGCGACGCTTCCTTGCGTCGCAACAGCGCATAAGTGGCAATAACGTGACAGGTCTCCCCGTTCAGCCGAATATGTAATTCGGCTGCTGCGAGAAGGGAATTTAAAAGGTAATTATATAGAATTTGACCCCGACATGTTAAAACGAGAGGATGTGTTGTTAGCACATCCTCTTTTTAGAATGGTTGACTGTACCTACCAACTTACAAGTTGTTTCGGGCCTGCAAGGGCCCATATTGCAGCTCAACCATTTGTTTCACTTGCAAATATAATAATAAATATTGAATTATCCAAATTTTTTATGATTAATTTTGATATTTATAAAAAAACATGATTTATAGTGAATGACCCCGTTCAGCCGAATTTGTAATTCGGCTGCTGCGAGAAGGGGATTTTAAATCCCCATCTCCTCCTGCGGGCGAATTATAAATTCACCCGAACGTCTGGGGCAGGTGTCACGTAGGGAAAGGCTATGGGTAGGCGAGCGTAGCTCGGGCGCTCGGCCCTTGGGACGCTTTGCTTGCAAAGAATGGCGTCACCTCCTACATTAGCATTCGTTGCAGCGCAGGAGTTACCCTGCCGACTCCACAACGATGCCATACTCCTGGGCTTTCTTCACCAGTTTGTCAAAGTCAGCTTTGCGCCACATCTTGACACTACGCACTTTTCCCTTCACGTTGGGCAGCACATGGGCATCGTCCCAATAGAAATCCCAGGCATCGCTTCCCTGACAAATGACATTACCGAAGTGCTTACTTTCTTTAATATCTACTGCTACTTCTTCCTCAAAGTCGTAGAAAAGGTGTTGAAGAAAACGGTTATGATAGTAAGAGTTAAGCTCTCCCTTGAAAGCATCCCTTAGCTTTTGTAGGTCAAGAGTCTCGTTGGGGTGCTTTTCTTTCCACTGTTCACAGTATGCATTAAAAATCAGGAAAGAAGCTTCGCTCTTTGAGGCTGGTCTATTGCTGGCATTGAGCCATTTTCCTTGTTCAAGCCCAATAAGATAGCGTGTGTTATCACGATTGTTAACCTTGATGATTCTGTTTACATACTTCAATTGATCTTCATCGTCCTTGAACTGATTGAAAAGGACGATTTTGAACAAATCCTCATTGGTGTTCCACGTTTGTTCCAGCAAAGAGGATGGTTCTTCTGCCTTATAATTCTCACCGAGCAGGGTTTGTGCTTCCTTGGGATAGATGGCGCAGAGCGCTTTCTGAAAAGCTTGTGATTCGAAAACAGAACTCAAGTCCTTGCTTTCCGTATCGGCAATAGCAAGAATCGTATAATCTCTGGATGACTCGTCGTCGTTGTTTGAGGGACAACTGAGATTACGCACATATCCATCCATCAAGACTCTCACATCCCGAGCAGTTCCTTGCAAGGAAGAAAGAATGGCACAAGGCTGTATCACATGGTCGAGCAGGTCTTGGTAGGTGAGATGGACGAAAGCCTTGTCAGCTGGATGCTTAGCTCCGGATGGAGTAAGGAAGACGAGCAGCGGTTGGCAATAATTGGTAGGACACAGCAGGTTCTTCAGAATGTTGACAGCTTTGGTGTAACGGACCGTCTGAGCCTTCTCTCCGTCGTTGGCATTTCCTTCTGTACTGTAGATTTTGTTCTCGACGACTACAGGTAAGTACCACTGTTGTTCTTGGTCATTATCGTCCATGAAGTTAACGATGAGCAGCATCCAGATGTCAAAACGATTATTTGAATCTTTCTTGAACGCTCCGTTGTCATTCACCTCGACAATGTTCTTAAAATCGGCAGTTGCACCTTTAGCAAGCCCAATGATTGACTGTTCTGTCTTGATGCTCTCCACCCGCAGTGTATAATTGCCAGAGATAAGGTGTTGGCGCACCTGATCGTAAAAGCACTTATCTTCATCGCTGGCATACGTTGCAACAAGAGCAAGGAATTTCTTCAGGGGAGAGTCGCTGAGTCCATGAGACGATTTGGGATTGAACAACCATTCAAGGAAGGCACTATGCCGGTTCTCGTTACGCTCAATGCCCAGCACACTGAACACCGTCCTCTGTCCATAGTAGGCATTCAGTCGCTGATAAGCGGTGGTCTTGTATAAATCCAAGACTTGTTTTTCGATTATATTTGCTGTATTCATAATTATATATATGACGAATTATTCTCTCGTTCCTAGTTTGATATTATTGGCAAAGATAGTCATTTCTCTCGAAAAATTCAAATATCAGCCTGTTAATAATCTGTAATTTTGAACCTTAAGCCTAATCCTATTCTGTCGATTATTTCTGTGGATCAGGAAAAAGGAAGAATGGTATCGGAGATAACAAATAAACATTCTGAGTAAGAAACTACGGAGATTTCAAAAAGAAAACTCGCCGAAATGCAAACAATCCACAAATCGACAAGTTTCCTTTTGGAATTTTCAATATGTTGAAGCACATGCTGCCGTAAACCGCCACTTACCGTCTCAACGTGCCATTGGCAATAGATTGTATATACACCCGCTTCGACTGGTGCATGCCCGTCATGTGAGTCAGCACGAAGTCGTCGGCATGGACACGATTCAGTGTCGCTGTATCTTTCTCCACCATTGCCCTGTACATTTCGCGATACAAGGCTTCTATCTGCTCTTTATCCGTCGTCTCTCTATCTGATGAAATTCATAGAACCTTACTCATATCAACCCATGAACATCTTCGTGGTCTCTGCGGGATGGTCCAGCCATACTTCTTGCCAATCTCACCCAGCAATTCGTTTGTAAAGAAACCGTTTCGCCCTTCGACCAGCATCTTTTGATTTTCTGTGCCTCACCGATTCTCTTCAACGTGGTGTCTACGATAATATGCTGAATTGTTTCCATTGGATTATATTTGGGTTCACACTTCTATTTCAACCTGCTGAACAGATTCGTTTTTATCACAAGCTCCGCAATCGCTACACATATGATTCTGCTTTAAATCTAAACCTGCCAAATATGTTTAATAATTGCATCTATTGGCAAAATATAATATTTTTTATTTTGCCGTTTAGTATGTTTTTATTATCTTTGCGGCAAAATATAATCAATATGAGTACAATTATTGGAAGAAAACATGAGATAGAAGAGTTGGAGAGACTCTACTATAGTGACCGTCCTGAATTCGTTGCTGTTTATGGTAGGCGGCGATATGACACACCAATCGAGAAAGCAGTTTAACACCTACAAGGAGGGACTGGATCTGGAGCTCCTCCGGGAGTACTGCATGGAGCATGGGGAGGTGCGGACGTTTCTTCGCGGCGAGACTCTGGAAGAGGCGGGGGAGTCGACTCAGTGGGTTGCCTATGTGGAGCGGGGATACTTCAAATACATGGTGCATAACAACGAAGAGGGAAAGGATTATTGTACGGGCTTCGCCTTCGAGGGAGAGTTCGTTGCAGATTACCCGAATTGTCTTTCTGGTAAGAATTCCGAGGTGACTATTATGGCCGGGACATCGTGCAAAGTATTCCAAATCCAAGGCAAAGATTTGTGTTCATTGCTGGAGTCTGCCAATATGAGAGACCTCAAACAAGCCATATCTGACCACCTTTTTGCCCAAGTATATACACAATATCTTGATTCCTATCGTATGACAACTAGAGAACGATATAAACGTTTACTCAGTCGTTGTCCAGAGATTGTACAATGTATCAGTCTGAAAGATATAGCTTCTTATTTAAAAGTAACTCCTACCACAATCAGTAACATTCGACGTGAGATAACTTTCAGTCTGTAAATTC
>Ga0310695_10010485_pt1 | contig 13517 bp, 5 predicted proteins | sample RumenRJG_04DNA_FD_203882 | JGI IMG/M metagenome (GOLD analysis project Ga0310695, IMG submission 203882) | Bovine rumen microbial communities from Lethbridge, Alberta, Canada - RJG_04 (v2) (version 2) | ecosystem: Host-associated > Mammals > Digestive system > Stomach > Rumen | place: Canada...
AAAAAAATTATGATGATTTCTTAAAAGGAGAAATTGATATTTTTGATTCTGGTTTTTCTGAAGAAAATACAATGGATATTTATAATAATTTTCAAAAGGAAATTGGAAAAAAGGAAAAAATAGAAAAATTAGAAAAAGAATTTTATGAAAAAAAAGAAAAGGTAAAAAAAGAAAGATTGAGTTTAGGTATTCAAAGAAAAAAATCTTTTTTACCTAATTTTATTGCAAAAGACATTACTTTAATTGAATTTCCTGAAGATAAAAATTATTGTTTTAAAACTGTTTCTACTAATATTCATGGAAAACAAATTAATTTAAAAATTTTACATACCAAAGATAAAGATAATAATATTATTCATCATATTTTTGAACATTCTAAAGGGAAAATTAATTATTATATTTTAGATGAAGATAATGGAAAAACTGAGGAAAAAAGTATTAAAAATTTACAAGAAGAAAAAGATATGATTAATATGTTAATAAATAAAATTCAATAAAAAATTTTTATAATTGTACATTTTTTATTTGATTTTATAAAATGGATATGTTTAATTTATATGATAAATAAAAATTTCTTAACTCAATGTTTTTTACATATATAAAACAAAATAAATGACTAAAAATAAATTTTCAAATATTAATTTCCTATTACAAATAAATTCAATAATCTAATTATTTATTTCCTTAAAAGATTATCATAAATATTATTTATACATTTCTTTTTATTTATTCTATTTTTTTATTTATAATAATTAATTTTACTTTTTAATTGATTGTTTTGATAATCTAATTTTGAAATTATTGAATTTATGTTTATAAAATATTTAGAAAAAATTATTTTTAATTATTTATTGTATAATTTAATTTTTCAAATTAAAATGTTAATTTAGATATTCCATAATATATATATATATCAGACATTAATTTAATTATTACAAAATAATAAAAATAGTATATTATCATTAAAAAGTATGCATATAAAAAAATTTTAATAAAAATTATTATTAAGATTTATAATATCATTATAAAAATCATTATTTTCATGAACATATCTTAAAGGAAATATTACAACAAAATTCATTAATGAATTAGTTGCTTTCATTTGGAAAAGTGAAATCATTAAAATAACATATAAAGTAATAATTTCAACAATTGACAAATAAACAATAAAATTAAAAATAGCAAGCATAAAATTAATTTTATCATTTTTGAACAAATTAAATAACCAAATTTCATAACGAACAGCAGGAAAATAATATTTCATTATATAAATTTCAACAGAATAAAACTCATTAATAGTATCTGTTAATTTATTTTCATCATTATTATCATTATATTCTTCAAATATTGTAACAATTCTTTTTAATACACTTTCTGCATATATAATACTTTGTTTTAATCCTTGTGATATAATTGAATCCCAATATAATGAACATTCAGTATAATTAATATTATTATAATCATGTAAAGATTTGCACATGTCACCAATATGAATTTGTGCAAGTTTCCCTTTAATTGTATTTATATTCATATTATCATCATTAATTAAATTTATCATTAAATTTCCTTTTTCTTTTATATTATATATATTTAAATTATTTAATTCAAATTTAAAATGTATATTTGATATATTTTCAATTGTATATTCCTTATAATCTATTATACATAATGACTCATTATTATCATTAAAAATATTTAAACATTCTTTTAATTGAATATAATAAGTTGAATATTCATATATTTCATGCTTTATTTGTATATAATCTAAAAATGTATTTAATGCTGAAGATATTATTTCTCCTTCAATATTATCTATGTTTATATATTTTGTTTTTTGACTATTATATAAAAAATAGATTATTAAATAATATAACATTGCAAATATACAAATTGAACCAATTTTATATCCTGATATTAAATTTTTCCTTAAAAAATATTTTGACATTATATTTTTCTTTTCTGCTTTTTTTTGATATAATTTTAATATTTTTATTCTTTTATTTTTTTTACTTTTATATTTCATATTATTTGGTTTTTCTTGTATTGATTCTCTTTTTTTATCCTTATCAAATTTATTTTTTTTAGTTCTTTCTGAATCTTTATGTGAAGATTTATAATTTTCATCATCTTTCTCTTCATCATGTTCAGTAGATTCATTTTTTAATTTCTTTTTTAAATCTTGTAAATATTTTAAATAAGCATCAAAATCCTCATTTTGAAAATTAATAATTTTTTCTAAATAATATATCTCATATCTATATTTCTTATAAATAACAAAAATAACATAAATAAAAGAAATAACAAAAAACAATAAATTAATTAACAAATAAACATAACTCATACAAAATTTACTTTCATTTAATTTATTAATTTTTTCCTTACCATAATAACCATACCCAATATTTTCATTAAAACAATAAAAATAAGAATTAAGAAAAGTATTGTGAATTTGAATTAAAATAGTATCATTACCATTTACATAATCATTTATATTATTAATAATTTTTAAATTATCAGCAATAATAAAATATAAAATTGAATAAACATCAGCAATATCTTCTTGAGGTGGTATTTCATTATTAACATAAACTAACATTTTTTGTAAAGATAAAATATTATGTTTAAAATCTTCATCAAAATATAAACTTTTTGTTAAACCATTTTTTAAATCTAATAAAACATCTAATAAAATATTTTTATATGATTCAATACAATTTCCAGAACATTTTGAATGATCTTTTATTCCAAATCCTAATCTTATTAAAATAAATTGTGATGATATTATGTAAATCATACTTGTTTGGATTTTTGAATTGTTTAAATAGTAATTATCATTTAGATAATCTTTTATATAATTAAATTTTTTATCTATTGATAAGTTATTTATTGTTATTAATAAAAATGTTGCTATTGAAAATATTATTATCATAAGTGATAAATCAGAAAAGAAATATGGGTTTTTTTTATTTATTATTTTTTTTCTTAATTCTGAATAAATTGATTCATTTTGAATTTTTTCTAATCTCTTTGAACTTGTTTTTTTATATTTGAAATTTTTTTGATAATATGTTTTTTTAATATTATTTGGAAGATTCATTAATTTTTCATTTTCATCTCTACTTTTTTTCATGCTTGTTGAAATTATGTCTTTTACTTTAATTTTAATACACTTTTCTTTCTTAAAAAAAAGTAAATTAGGTGTACTTTCTTTATTTATCATTGATTGAATAATATCTTGAACATTTTTATCTTTTTGAATAAAAAATTTAAAGAAAATATATTTATCATTAAAATAACTTTTAGTTATAACTTTAAAATTTATAGAATAACTTTTAATACTTGAATTTTTACATAAAGAATATAATTCTGAAAATAAAGAATAATCAATATTAATATCAGTTTTTCTTTTACCTAATAAAGAAGTACTATGTTTACTTTTACTATTATTTTCTTCATACATAAAAAGTAATTTTCCATGGTCTTTAATTTTATCTAAAATATCATTTACAATTGTTTCGTTTAAATAAGTTGTATTTAAAAAAAAAGTTCCAATAAAATCATTATCATCATTATCTATAATATATTTTTGTTCATCATATTCAACATATTTTAATATATCAGGAATTAAGAGTGAAATATTTTTTCCAATCATTAATTTATTTAATAAAATAGGTGATTGATTTAGAATAATTTCATTTTCATTTTGTTTTAAAATATCTAAATTATCACTTATTCCATTTATTCTAAATAAATTATCAGTAACAATATTCAAATATTGTAATTGTAAATTTCTAATTGAAATTAAGTAAATTAAACCATTTGATAAATTTGGTAAAATTTTTATAAATAAATTTACATCATATAAATTATCATTTATTTTTATTGATATATTTCTTTCTTTTTTATATAAAGTTTTTAAATTTGTATATTTTAAAACATATTTAACTAAATGATCATGAAATTCAGATATATATTTTGGCATTAAGTCATATATATATAAACTATAACATTCTTTTGGTGAAAGATTAAAAATTTCTGGAAAATTTGGAGTGAAATATAATATCTTTCCTTTTGAATTAAAACCATCAACTAAAATTATTGTATTATCTTTGGAAAAAAGAGAATAATATTTTGAATTTTTTTTTTTCTCTTCTTTATTTTTAATAAAATTAAATTTTTTATTTTCTTCTTTATATAATTCATCATCTTGAATAATATTTTCAATATACATTATATAATCTTTTTCTGCTTCATAACAAAAAGGATTTATATTAATAATTTTCTCCCATAATGATATAATTTCATTTCTTAATATTAATAAAGAGTTTCCAATTTTTAAAAGTTTATCTGAAGAATTAATATTAATATCATTATTAGTTCTTAATATATCAAAATATTCAACTTGATTTGAAGCAGCATCAAATATTTTTAATTTTAAATCTTCAATATATTTATAATATAAAATAACTCTTGTTACTTCAACATGATAATAAGTATCTTTCTTTACTATATTATTATATAAACCTTCTAATAAATATTCTTTTATTTCTTCCATTAAATTATATTTAAGATACATTTGTTTATAATGAACGAATTTCATTTTAATACAAAGATAAGAACAATAACCAAAGTTTTTTAATTTATTCATTAAAAAATAACCAAATCTAATTAATACTTCTTCTTTCATATTTGATTTTTCAGTAAATGTATAATATATTGAATAAATAATAGCATAAATTTTTAATAACATTCCATTTTTACCAAATTTATTTTGCATATGCTGATTTTCTAATAGGGAATAATAATTATCTTTATTATCTAAATTAGAATTAAAATAATCCTCAAATGAATTTATAATTCCAGTAACTGCAATTTTATCTTTTTTTTTAGATAATTGACTTAATTTTTCAATTCCACTAATAAAAATTTCAAGTTCTTTAATTGAACTTGCCTTATAAACATTAACATTAAATAAATAATATTCAATTCTATAATTTTCAATAATAATTGATAAAAATGTTAAAATAAAACAACCAATAAATATAAATAGAATTAAATCATTTATAGTAAAACTTGAAACAATTAAAAGTGAAAATGATATCCAACAAAGATAACTATAACTACATAAAAAAAATAAATTAACATAATAATTATAATAATAAACATAAAAAAAATAATAAATATAAAATCCTAAACTTGAAAGCAAAATAAATACTCTATTTATATCTCTATAAAATGAGTCAAAATTATAATAATGATATTGAATGAAACCTGAAATATAAATTATAATTGAATGAAAAATTGTATATATTTCAAAATTTGTATCAATTCTACAATAAATTCTTTTTTTAGTTAAATTTCCTATTTCATTAAAAAAAAAAGATAATAATATCATATAAATTGTTATGAATAAAATAAATAATGATGAAAGTATTGTAAAAATAAAAAATTTTGATGAATTAATTTTTTCATTTGTGAAAATATGTTTTCCATTTTTAGATACAAAACTTAAACATAATATATTTAATAAAGGACAAAATAAATAATTTATAATTATAAAAGATAAAAATGAAAAAATCCTAATGATAAATTTATTTGGATTATTCATTTTAAAAAATAAATATATCATAAAAATTATAATTATGAATATAAAAATATAACTAATTAATATAAATATGATAAAATACTTTTTTGAATTTATATATTCATGTGGGAATAATATATATTGAAAATAATTAATAAATCTAAGAAAAGTATCTATATTTTGATAAATTTCAGGTGTTCCTAAAAAAGTATGTTTAATTATTTGAAGAAAATATAAACATTTTGAAAAATAAAATAAATATTGGCTATTTGGTTTATATTTATTTAAAATATAGAAAAAATGAAATAATTTTTCGATTTTTGGATAATTATAAATTTCAATTTTAGGAAATAAATCATTTAAATCTGCTAAATTAATTATATTACCTTCTATCATTTTTTTTAAATTATTTTAAAAAATAATAAATTATTTAATATCAAATTTATTTCATCAATGCTTTTTTATTGAATATAAAAAATAATTAAACAATTTGTGATGATTTTATATTCAAAATTATTATAAAATTTATATAATAAAAATTAATAAATTAATAAATATGTTTAACGAAAAAAATATTGGAAAAATTAATTCTATTATTCCACTTCAAAAATTAGGAAAAATAATTCAAATAAAAAAAGAAAATAAAATAAAAAAACAGAATAAGAATAATGGAATGGATTTATTAATAAAAAATGATGAACATTATGAAGTAATGTATACAACAAATAATAAAAAACAAATACAAAAAAAGTTATCTTATTTTATTGGGAAAAATTCAAATAAAAATGAAAATAATACTGAAAATGAGATATTAAATAAAAATAAATTAAGTAATTATTTAATAAGAGATTCTTTTCAAGGAAATTTTTATTATATTCAAACATTTGATAGTAAATTAAAGAAAAGTAATAGTGAAAAAAAATTTAAGAAAAATATTTTATTTGATAAAAAGGATAATATTAAGAAAAATAATATCATTCTATTATTTAAAAACAAAAGTAAATCAAATGATAAAAAGAAATCTAATAATAAAATATTTAATATTGAAAATTATTATTGTTTAACAGAAAATAATTATTTAAGAGGAGGAAGAATTAATTTAATTACATCAAATAATAAAAATTATAAAACTAAAAAAGAAAAAAATTATGATTTTAATAATAATATTAACATGATAATTAAAATCCAATCTCGATGGAGAAAATATATGTTGAATAAATATATCAAAAAAATAATAATTATACAAAAATTTTTTAGAGCATATACTAAAATAAAAAATTTAAAAAAAATGAAAAAGAATATAATTTATATTCAAAGAATAATAAGAAGATTTTTACAAATTAAAAAATTAAAGAAAATATTCTTAAAGAAAAAAATAGAAAATGGATGTATTAATTTAGATAAAATAATAAAAAATATATTATTTCGAAAATTAATAAATATAATTAAAAAATTCGAAAAACATATTTCAAATAATATAAACGATTCTACTGATTTTAATTCAATTGATATACCTGAAGAAAATATTTATTTAAAGGATAAGATTTATTATTTATATGGTGATGATAATGTTTTTGGAAATAAAATTAATATTTTTCAAGTTAATAAAACAAAATTTAAGGCATATCTTAATGAAAGTAATGAAGTATTTATTGATGATGATTTTGATAATAATATTAGAAATACTAATAATGATACTGATGAATTTTCTGATTGTTTAATGAAAAAAATAAATATTTATAATTATAGTAATCATATAAATTATGTGAAAAATAATAATATTAATAATAAAAACACAAATAATATAAAAGAAAATAAACAATATTTTAATAATAAAAAAAAAGTAACTAGTTTATTTGGTAGAAAAATTAAGAAATATATTAAATCATCTGAAAATTCAAACAATAAACATATTCATATTTCAAATGATTTAATTTGTAATGATAATAAATCTACAAATATAATAATTGTACCAAATGGTTTAAATTATGAAGTAAAAAGAAATAATTCTAAGGATAAAAATAATGGAAATTCTTTGTTAGGATATATTAAATCAAATAACAATAATTATTCAAAATTAACTTCTTCTAAATTGAAAGATTTTCTTTCAAAAAAAAAAATTGAAAATGGAAATAACATCAATAAAATAAAAACAAATGTATAAAAATTTATATCAAATATTTAAAATAACTATTAATCATTCATAAAATATGCATGAAGTATTATTAATTAATAATATAAATAAAAAAATTAAATTTAAAATTTAATAATATTTAATATATATAAATGACAACAAATGATGATATAACAATATCAAAAGTTCAATTTGATGAAGAATATAAAAAATATTTTACAGAATATACTGATTTTGATAAAATAAGACAAAATGTAAAATCATATAAATATTTAGTAGATCAATTAAGAAAATTAGATTCAAATTTTAATGAATTAGATTATAAACACATAATGTCAAAAAAAAAATTATTATCAAGTAAAAATGCAAAAAAAATGTGTAGAAATGGAATTCCAATTAAATATATGAAAAATATATTATTAAAAATGTTTAATATTAATTTTTCAAAAGAAAATTTTGAAAATAAAAAATTAGAAAGTTTAAGAGGAATTGATATTAAAAATTTAAATCAAACTGTTCCAACATTTACAAATAAATTTTTTAAAGATTCAATTCCAACAAATTATTTAAATGAAAAAGGAATAGAATCTTTAAAAGAAATTTTATGGTGTTTAAATATAGTAATAGGACCAATTGAATATTCTCCTTTAATAATAAAAGTAACTTCAATTATTCTTTTATTTTTATCAAAAGAAGAAACTTATGATTTAATGAGGCAATTATTAGAAATAAATTTTTATATTCCACAAGATGAAATTATTAAAATAAGATGGCAATTTAGATTTACTTATAATGAATATATAAAAATAAAATATGCAATTGATAAATCAATTATTGATTTAAGTAGTCAAATTATTGTTAAAAGATATAAAAATTTAACTAATTTAGGTTATAATAGATTTAATTTAATACAAGATATGACTGAAGGTTTTTTTTTAGATTATATTAATTTTCCTGGAATAATAAAATTACTTCCAATATTTTTATATGAAGGTGAAAAAATAATATATAGATTATGTTATGGTATTATTTCAATGACTATTTATAATTCTAAAGAAAAAAAAACACAAGATGAATTTTTAAAATCATATAAAGAATATACTAATAAAATAGATAATTTTTTTTATTTATTTGATATATCATTTAAATGGAATTTAACACATTTTACAAATCATTTTTTAGATATTATAATTCCAAAATATGAAAAAGAAAAAAAAATATATTTTGATAAATATTATTATATACCAAAATTAAATCCAGATAGTACAATTATAACACAAGAAGAAATTGCAAAAATTTGGTGTTATTTACCTTTAAGCATAAAATTAGTAAATGGAAATATCCTTTTAAATAAAAAAATTTCTCCTGAGGCAGATTTATTTTCTTTAATTGATATTTGTGAAAAATTTGATAATAATTCAATAATTTTATTTTTAATTGAAACTGAAAAAAATGAAATTTTTGGTGGAATAATGACACATAATATTTTCATAAATAAAAATGGACAATATGATATTCCAAAAAATTCATTTTTAATTTCAGTAAAACCAAATTTAAAAGTTTATTCTCCTAAAAATTCATATGAAAATGATATTATTTTAATTGAACCTGGTGCATTAAGATTTGGATTTGGTGAAAATGGTTCTGCAATTTGTATTTATCAAGATTTAAATATTGGATGGTCAAATGATAATTCAGTTTTTGGTAAAGTTAAATTAGTTTGTGATGATGGAAGTTTTAATATTAAAAATTTTGAAGTTTATCTTATGCAATAATTCAAAAAAATTTTTTGTTATTTATAAATGTTTCAAATTTTATTTTATAAAATTATTATAATCATATTTTATTTATTTTTAAAAAAACGAATTTAATTCAAACAATTTTTATTTATATTATTTTCTTAATGTCGAAATATATTAATTTTAAAATTATGTAATACAAAAACTAAATTACAACATTCATCAACAGGTCCTGCTATATTAAATTTACCATCTTCACCAACTATACAATGCCAATTTTGTTCTTCTTTATATTTTGAATAAAATTTTTTTAAAATGAAATCTGCTATTTCTAAATAACCTTTAAATTGTTTTATTGCCTTATCTGCAAATAATATAAATACTTTTGCTAAATCTAATGTCATATCACAATATTTTATTTCACCTATTCCTGCATTTGGTTCATGTCCGAAAAATATTACGTTATTTGTGATTGTGATATGTTCTGTTTTTGATTTTTTCATTTTATTTATTATTATTTAATTATATAAATTATAATATTAATTTTATATTTTCCATAATTTTATATTTTAAAATTTTTTAAATATATTGAATTTTATATTTAAATTATTTTCAATTAAATTCCAAAATATTTTTTTTAAAATCCTAAATTTTAAATTTTTCATTTCTAATTTTAAATATAAGAAAAACCAAAAAACCTTAAAAAAAAATTATATAACAATTAAAAACAAGTTTTTAAATAAATTAAATGAATAAAAAAAGCCTCAAAAAAAACAATTAAAACTCTTCAAAATGAAAAACTTACTTAACTTTCATATAACTAACAAAATCATCAAAGCTAATCTCTCCTCCATTCTTAGTACAATTTTTCAAAATCCTCCTTAATTCATCATCACTAAGATTCTCTCCAATTTCCTTAGCTAAATATTTAAAAGTATCAAAAGTAATAGTTTCTTTTTCAGGATTATCAATAAACAAATTAAAAATAGTTCTCAATCCATCATCAGTTTTTCTATCAGTCATTCTTTCATTAGCAATACTAGCAAATTTAGGCCAAGTGACAATATTACGATCAGCCATTTGATCAAAAATATCATATAAATCAGGATTATCAACATCAAATCTCATTTTTTTCATAAGATCCAAAGTTTCATTAATTTTAATTTTTCCATTTTTTTCAATATCTAAAATATCAAAAGCTTTCTTTAATTCACTTAAATCACCATCAGGTAATTCAACATCAGGTTCATCAGAAACGTATTCATTAGCAAAGATAATAACAATATAATTCTCACCATCAAAAACATCATGACCAATACCAACTTGAGTATATTTTGGATTTGTTAATGTAGTTCTACCATGTTTTGCTTTATCAATTTTATTTAAGAGAACTTTAGGAACAACTGTTTCAGGTTCATCTGCACCATCATCTGCTACTAAAGAACAATTTTGATTTTGATATTCTTTTGGAATTATTGAACGTAAATCTGAAGAGTCTCTGTATTTATTGTATTTTTCATCTCTTGTAAATTTTTTTACTTCTTGTTTTGCTATTTGAGATAAAGTTTCATTATATTCACATTTGTTCATTGGTTTTAGAGTTTGGAGTTGTTTTATAAAATTGTCTATTTCTGTTAGGAATGGATCGTTTGGACGTAAACGACTTAAACCCTTACGGACTAGTTCTAAATCGTGGTCTATACTCTTTGGCTTTGAACGGAATTGGTTTATACTGGAGATTACGTCTCTTTCGAAACTGTTCATTTTTTGTATATATTTTTTTTTTGGATTTTGTTATATTTTTATTTTATTTTTTTTAATTTTTTTTTTAAAGTTTTTTATATTTTTATTTTATTGTTTTTTTTAATTTATTTATTTTGGTTTAGTTTAAATTTTTTTTTAAGTTTAAATTTGGTTTTTTTTGTTTATTTATTTTGAAATTTGTTTTTATAGGAAATTTTATTTGAATTTATATTTGATTACAAATTTAATATTATATTAATAAAAAAATAACAAATTAAAATAAACAAAAACTCAAAATAAATATATAAATATCCATAATAAAAAAATAAAATAAAATAAAATAACTGAATAAAAAAAATGGATGAACAATCAAACTCCCAAAATGAATCTCTTCAAAACAATGAAGACTACGGTAATAACAACAACATGGATGATGAATCAAATCTAAACGAAGGTGAAAACGATAGTGAAAGTAGAGTAGAAAATGAATCCCTATATTCCTACGACGAAAACAAAGACTTCCCAGTATTCGCAAATAAAATAAATAAAAAATTAAATGATATAATCCTCCATTATAAACAAGAATTAAAAAGTTTAGTAAAAGATATAGAAGAAGATAGAGAAATGGTAAAAATATTAAAAGAACATAAAGCAAGTGTAGAAAATCAAGTTAAAAATAGAGAAAGAATGGTAGATGAAATGACAAAAAATGCAAATATGCAATCTCACACAATTGAAGTTGTAAAAAGACAAATTGGTAAAGTTAAATCACAAAGAAAAACATTAGAAAATCAAGAATTAGAATTACAAGAAAGATTTAATATCTTACAGAAAAATATAGCAAAAGCAAATGAAAAAATGGATGCTTATAAATTAAATATGAAAAATATTTTAGAAGAATTAGAACAATGGGCTCTTGCAGCAAGACAAAAAGAAGGTGATAAATTAAATATTGAAAAATATTATCGTCATGATGAATTAAAAATTAAAGATACTATGTTACAAATTGAAAAATTAACTCAAGATGTTAATAAATTTAAAAGAGATTTACAAAAAGAAGTTACAGAGACTCAAGCTGCACAAATTGAAATGGAAAAAACAACAGAAGAATTAAAACATTTACAAGGAGAAAGACAAGATTTATTAGATCAGTTAATTAAAACTCAAGATAATATTAAAATGTTGTCTAATGATTTAAGAGATGAATGTGATGTTTATTATAAAAATAAAGTTGAATTAGGAAAAAGTAAAGAAGATTTAGATAAGAAAATTAAACAATATGAAGATAATATGAAAGAAAATAAAAAAAAAGAAGAAGAAATTAAACAAAAAGAATCTTTGTTATCGAAAACTAGAGAAAATTATCAAAACCAAGAACATAATTATAATGAATTACATAATGATATTGAAATTAAAAAAAATGAATTAAGTGCTCTTGCAAGGGAATTAAGTAATAAAACAAATTCTACTAATTATTTAAAAAATGATCTTGAGAAAAAGAAAAAAAATTTAGATGAAGCTAAAAGTGAATATAATTTAAAAAAAGAAGAAATTGAAAGAAATACAGCTAAATTTTTATCAGTAAAAGAAAAAGAAGAAGCAATTTTAAAAAAAAATGCAGAATTAACAAAAGAATTAAAAAAAAATAAAGATGAATTAGAAAAAACAAAAAAACAATTATATGAAGAATCAAAAATTTTATATGATTTAAGAAATAAAGAAGCAAATATGATAGGTGAAATTAGTAATGTAATATCAGCAAAAAAATCCCTTAAATCAAATATATTAAAATTAGATAATGAAATAACAAAACAAGGAGAATTATTATATAATGTAGATTTCCAAATTCAATTAATGGAAAGAAAAGTTGATTGGGTACAAGGAAAAAGAACTCAAGAAGAAACAAATGAAATAAGTAAAAAAACTGAAATTTTAGAAAAAAGTGTATCAGATTTAACAAAAAAATTTACAAAAATTGAAAATTCTTTAATAATGATAGATGAAGATTTAAGAACAGTAAATACAAAATTAAAAACAGCAACAGAAGAAAAAGATAAATTAACATCAATAATAGAAGAATTAGAATTAGAAAATATGAAATGTGGTCAAGATTTACAAAAAATAGTAAAAAATAAAGAAGATATTTTAGTAGAACATGATTTAATGAAATTAGAAATAAAAAAAATATATAATAGATTAAAAGATGAAGCAAATACAGTTTTTAATAAAGAAAATAGATTAGCTCAATTAGAAATGTCAATTAAAGAAAGAGAAAAAGAAATAAATGTACATAAAGATATTTTAGTAGCTCAACATA
>Ga0310695_10010486_pt1 | contig 13517 bp, 8 predicted proteins | sample RumenRJG_04DNA_FD_203882 | JGI IMG/M metagenome (GOLD analysis project Ga0310695, IMG submission 203882) | Bovine rumen microbial communities from Lethbridge, Alberta, Canada - RJG_04 (v2) (version 2) | ecosystem: Host-associated > Mammals > Digestive system > Stomach > Rumen | place: Canada...
CGCGGCTGTGGAACGCGGTCTGCGTCTTCCCCGACCGCACGTTCCTTGCGCAGTGCGGATGGGCCGGAATAGTGTTTTTCATGTACTGGCTTACGTGTTCGATAGTCGGGATATTCTCCGGCGTCCCGCGTCCCGTCCTTTGGCTGATGTGCGCAAGCGTCGCGTGCGTGTTCCTTTTCACGCTGCGGAAAAGCGAACTGAAGACGCGCGGGATAGAACTGGGGATGCTGCCGCTGAACATCATGTCCGCGCTCGGGGACGTCATTTCGTACGTCAGGCTCTTCGCGGTGGGTCTGGCGTCGGTGAAAGTCGCGCAGAACTTCAATTCGATGGCGCTTGATCTTGATATTCCGCCGTGGGCGAAGATTCTGCCGGCGGCGCTGATCCTGCTGATCGGGCACGGGTTGAATTTCATGATGGCGGGGCTGTCGATTCTCGTCCACGCCGTGCGCCTGAACACGCTTGAGTTTTCCAACCACAAAGGGATAACCTGGTCGGGCTATGCATACGGCCCGTTCAGAAAACACTGAAAGGAGAAATCGGATGAATGAATTCATGGGTGTAGCCGGGGCAATAGCGTGCCTCGGCCTCAGCGCGGCGGGTTCCGCGCTCGGAACCGGCGCGGCGGCGGCCGCCGCGGTCGGCGCCTGGAAGAAATGCTACGCGGCGAACAAGCCCGCGCCCTTCATACTTCTCGGACTCGTCGGCGCGCCGATCACGCAGACGCTCTACGGGATGATTCTCATGATCCTGATGCTCGGCAAGTCGCCGGCGGCCGGCGTTCCGCTTCTCGTCCTCGGCGTGTTCGCGGGTCTCGCGATCGGGCTTTCGGCGTTCTTCCAGGGACGCGCGGCGGCCTGCGCATGCGACGCCCAGGCGGAGACCGGGCAGGGCCTTACGAACTACTTCTCCGCGCTCGGCATCGTCGAGACCGTGGCGATTTTCGTGATGGTGTTCACGATCATCGCGCTTCTGAAGATCCCCGGCGCGGAAGCCGTCGCCGCGGCCGCCGCGCCCGCATCCTGAGAAAGCGCAGGTGGAGGCAATGCAGAATGTCCTGTCGGGACTCGAGCCGGATCCGTTCTGGTGCTGGCTCTGCGCCGGCGTCCTGCTGATGACGGCGGAACTCGCGACCCCGGGGTTCGTGATAATGTTCTTCGGGCTGTCGGCGGCGACCGTGGCGCTGCTGTGCGGCGCGCTCGGCGACTCGTTCACGTTCACATGGCAGCTCGCGGCGTTCGCCGTCCTTTCCGTGGCGTACGTGCTGACGCTCAGGCGCTTCGCGAAGAAGATCTTCGCCGGCGAAATCCTGCACGCCGAAGGCGGGGAGGCGGAGACGGACGCGAATTTCGCCGGGCGCAACGTCGAGGTTCTTTCGCCCGTCGGGCGTGAAATCCCGGGCCGCGTGGCTCTGGGCGACGCGGAATGGTCGGCCGTCTCCGCCGACGGGCGCGAAATCGCGCCTGGCGACGCGGCGGTGGTCGTGCGCTGCCGCAATCTGACTCTTGAAATCAGGAAACTGCCGTAAACAGGCCGGGCGCACGCCCGCAATGAAATGCAATACGGCGCCGCGCGCGCGGCGCCAAGGAGGAAAAGAAATGGATATTCTGAATATCGTTCCGGTGGCGAGCGCGGGCGGCGCGATGGCTTTCGCGATCGCGCTCGTCGCGATAGTGCTGATCATGCTTTTCAAATGCGTGGTCGTGGTTCCGCAGCGGTCGGCGTTCATCGTCGAAAGGCTCGGACGCTACAGCGAAACGCTCGAAGCGGGAATGCACTTTCTGGTTCCTTTCATCGACCGCGTGGCCTACCGCCATTCGCTGAAAGAGCAGGCGATCGACGTCGCGCCGCAGTCCTGCATCACCAAGGACAACATCGCCGTGGATGTCGACGGCGTGTTGTACCTGCAGGTGATGGATCCGGCGAAGGCGAGCTACGGCATCGGCAACTACCTGTTCGCCACGACGCAGCTGGCGCAGACCACGATGCGTTCCGAAATGGGCAAGCTCGACCTCGACCGCTCGTTCGAAGAGCGCACCAACATCAACGCCGCGATCGTCTCCGCGGTCGACAAGGCGAGCGATCCCTGGGGCGTGAAGGTCACGCGTTATGAAATCAAGAACATCACGCCGCCGCGCTCGATCCGCGACGCGATGGAAAAGCAGATGCGCGCCGAGCGCGAGAAGCGCGCGATGATCGCGGAATCCGAAGGCGAGCGCCAGTCGAAGATCAACCGCGCCGAAGGCGAAAAGCAGGAGGCGATCGCGCATTCCGAAGGCGAACGCGCCCGCCGCGTGAACGAGGCCGAAGGCCGCGCCCGCGAAATCCTCCTCGTGGCCGAGGCGCAGGCGGAGGGCATCCGCCGCGTGGCCGAGGCGATCGACGCCCCCGGCGGACTCGCTTCCGTCAACATGCAGCTTGCGCAGGAATACCTCAAGCAGTTCGGCGAGATGGCCAAGACGAACAACACGATGATCATACCGTCGAACCTGGCCGACGTCGCGGGCGTCCTTAAAGCCTGCACTACGATAGTCAAGAACGGCTGAAAGAGCGGCGATGCAGAACGAAATCAAAGTGGGCGTAGTCGGCTGCGGATACATCGGCGGCGCGCTCAAGAAGTGGCTCGAGGACAACAATCCCGCAGTGCGCGTTTTCGCGAGCGATCCGCCCAAGGGGATGAACGACCCGATGGACGGCGTGGACGTGGCGTTCGTGAGCATACACGTGCCCACCGAAGCGGACGGTTCGCAGGACGTCTCGCTCCTCGAATCCATCATACGCGGCCTCCCGGACGTCCCCGTGTTCGTCCGCACCACGATCCTCCCCGGCACTTCGGCGCGGCTCTCGGCGGCCACCGGCAGACGCGTGTACTTCATGCCGGAGTTCCTGACGCAGCGCACGGCGGAAAGCGACTTCGCGACCCAGCCCATGGTTTTCACGGGCGAGCCGGAGCTGCTTGCGCGCATATTCCCCGGCAAGAGGCACGTTGAAATGACGTCGCTCGAAGCGGAGATCGCCAAATACGCCCACAACGTCTTCGGCGCGCTCAAGGTGACTTATTTCAACGCCGTGGCGGACTATTGCCGCCGCCTCGGCGCCGGATACGAAAACGTCCGCAAGGGCGTCCTTCTCAGCGGCTACATAAACGACACGCACACTCTCGTGCCCGGGCCGGACGGAAAGCCGGGCTACGGCGGCAAGTGTTTCCCCAAAGACGTGAACGCGCTCGCCGAACTCGCGAAAGACCTCCCCCTCGGACGGCTGATCGCGCCGCTCCACGATCTCAACGTGGGCTTCAGGGGCGAAGACCGGTGAACCGCGACATAGAAATCGTGAACGCGCGGGTGCACAACCTGCGCGGCGTCTCCGTCACGATTCCGCGCAATTCGCTCACGGTCGTGACCGGGCTTTCCGGCTCGGGCAAATCTTCGCTCGCGTTCGACACGCTCTATGCGGAAGGCCAGCGCCGCTACGTGGAGTCGCTCAGCGCCTACGCGCGCCAGTTCCTGGACCAGATGCAGAAGCCGGACGTGGAGCGCATCGACGGCCTCTCCCCCGCCATCGCCATAGAACAGCGCACCACGGGCGGCAATCCGCGCTCGATCGTGGCCACCGTCACGGAGATACACGACTACCTGCGTCTTCTGTACGGTTCGATAGCCGTGCCGCACTGCCACAAATGCGGCCGCCCGGTCCGCAGACAGTCCGCCGAGCAGATCGTAGAGTCGATAATGTCGCGACCGGAAGGCTCGAAGATAGTGATTTGCGCCCCGGTCGTGAAAGGGCGCAAAGGCTCGCAGGAAAAAGTTTTCGAGGAAATCAGGCGCAAGGGATTCGTGCGGGTGCGCGTGGACGGCGAAATGCATCCCGCGGACGAGGTTCCGGCGCTCGACAAGAAGAAGAACCATTCGGTCGACGCAGTCGTGGACCGGCTCGCCGTTTCGGGCGGAGCCTCCTTCCGCACGCGCCTCACGGACTCCGTGGAACTCGGCCTGAAGACCGGGGGCGGGCTTATAACGGTCGTGGACGCGGACGGTGACGAAACGGTGTACAGCGAAAAGAACGCCTGCCCGTCATGCGGCATTTCCTTCGACGAACTCAAACCGCGCTCGTTCTCCTTCAACTCCCCCTTCGGCGCGTGCCCGCGCTGCGCAGGTCTTGGTTCGATATATTTTTTCGACGAAGATCTCATCGTGCCCGACAAGTCCCTCCCCCTCGGGGAGTGCATCCATCCGTGGCGCCGCGCCGGGCACATGGCGATCCTCTACTACAAGGAAGTCCTCTCGCACATCGCAAAGCAGTACGGCGTAAGCCTCTCCACGCCGTATGAAAAGCTTCCGGAGGATTTCCGCCGCAAGCTCATGCACGGATTCGACGACGATCTCGTCCTGCCTTGGCGGCGGAACGACAAGCCGTTTGCGGGCGTGATCGATTCCGTGAAGCGCATGATGGAAAACGCGGAAAGCGACGAGCGCCGCGAGAAGTGCGAAGCCTACCAGAGCTACCGCCCCTGCCCCGAATGCCGCGGCGCGCGGCTCCGTCCCGAATCGCGCGCGGCGACTGTCGCGGACAGAACGATAACGGACGTCATGGCGATGCCGGTGAAAGACTGCCTGCGTTTTTTCGAGACAATCCCGCTGCAGGCCGAGGATGCGAGGATCGCTTCCGACATTCTCAAGGAAATCGTAAAACGCCTGCGGTTTCTCGACGAAGTCGGGCTGGACTATATTTCGCTCGACCGCCCGTCGTCCACCCTTTCCGGCGGCGAAATGCAGCGCATACGCCTCGCCACGCAGATAGGCTCCGGGCTTACGGGCGTCATGTATGTGCTCGACGAGCCTACGATCGGTCTGCATCCGCGCGACAACGAGCGGCTGATTTCGATGCTGAAGACTCTGCGCGACCGCGGCAACACGGTGATAGTCGTGGAGCACGACGAGGAAATGATGCGCGCGGCGGACTGCATCGTGGATCTCGGCCCGCGCGCCGGCGTCGAAGGCGGCCGCATAATGTACTCCGGCCCGTTCTCCGGGCTTGCAAAGGCCAAGACCCTCACGTCCGACTACCTTGCCGGGCGCCGCAAGGTGGTGCCGGACGGTCTGCGGCGCGTAAAGCCCGGGAAGCGCTGGCTCGTCCTGTCCGGCGCCTCCGAGCACAACCTGCGCGACGTCACGCTCAAAATACCCCTTGGATGCTTCACGGCCGTCACGGGCGTCTCAGGCTCCGGAAAATCCACGCTCGTCCGCGAAACTCTGAAGCGCGAACTGTTCCGCCGGCTCTACGGCTCGAAGGAAAAGCCCGGGAAGTTCAAAAAACTGCTGGGCGTGGAGCATATAGACAAGGTTATCGAAATCGACCAGTCGCCGATAGGCCGCACGCCGCGTTCGAATCCGGCGACGTACGTAGGGTTTTTCTCCGACATACGCGAACTTTTTTCGATGACGCCCTCGGCGCGCGCGCGCGGCTATGCGCCGGGTCGCTTCTCGTTCAACATGAAAGGCGGCCGCTGCGAAGTCTGCGGCGGCGACGGCGTGCGGAAACTTGAAATGTCGTTCCTGCCGGACGTCTACGTCGTCTGCGAGCAGTGCGGCGGAAAGCGGTTCAACAAAGAAACGCTTGAAGTGACGTACGGCGGCAAGACCATATCGGACGTTCTCGACATGACGGTTTCGGAGGCGCTCGCGTTTTTCGCCAAAGTCCCGAAACTGGCCGCCAAACTGCGCACGCTCGAAGAAGTGGGGCTCGGCTACATCACGCTCGGCCAGAGCGCGACTACGCTTTCGGGCGGCGAGGCGCAGCGCATAAAACTCGCCACGGAGCTTTCGCGCCGCTCCACGGGCAGGACGCTTTATCTGCTCGACGAGCCTACGACGGGGCTTCATTTCGACGATATCGCAAAGCTCATGAAACTTCTTCTGCGCCTGCGCGGCGACGGCGGCGGGAACACTGTTGTCGTGATCGAGCACAATACCGACGTGATGAAGTGCGCGGACTGGATAGTCGATCTCGGCCCGGGCGGCGGCGACGCGGGCGGCAATATAGTCGCAACGGGCGCGCCGGAAGACATTGCGGCGAATCCGGCGTCCGTGACCGGCCGCTACCTGAAGCAGTGATTTTCCGTGCAAGGGGGAAATGCCGCGCTGCGCGTTTCGCGCATACGTAAAAAAATGGTGGGCGCTACTGGACTCGAACCAGTGACCCCTACCGTGTGAAGGTAGTGCTCTAACCAACTGAGCTAAGCGCCCGAACGCGGGATAGTATGTCAAATCGCCGCGCCGGAATCAAGCGCAAAAAACAGCGCCCCGGAGTCCGCGCGCAGCTGTGTAATTCACTGTCTGGCTTTTTGATTATGGGAAACAACTGTTTGAAACAACTTTCCTTTGGCGTACGCTCGTTGTTTTTTCCGGTTGTTCCGGTTGTTTCCAAATTCACCGCATAGCTTTTTGATGATAGGAAACAACTGTTTGAAACAACATTCCTTTGGCGTACGCTCGTTGTTTTTTTCCAGTTGTTCCGGTTGTTTCCAAATTCACCGCATAGCTTTTTGATGATAGGAAACAACTGTTTGAAACAACTTTCCTTTGGCGCGCGCTCGTTGTTTTTTCCGGTTGTTCCGGTTGTTTCCAAATTCACCGCATAGCTTTTTGATTATGGGAAGCAACTGTTTGAAACAACATTCCTTTGGCGTACGCTCGTTGTTTTTTCCGGTTGTTCCTGTTGTTTCCAAATTCACCTCATAGCTTTTTGATTATGGGAAACAACTGTTTGAAACAACTTTCCTTTGGTGCGCGCTCGTTGTTTTTTCCAGTTGTTCCGGTTGTTTCCAATCTCAAACCGGCAGGGTGAAAAACACAGATGCGCTCTGCCGGATCAAACACCCAAGAACTCAATCCATCCGTTTTATTTCGTAAAGTTCGCCGTCGATGCGTGCAGGGAGAACGGCTTCGAAACCGTCTTCGGCAAGTTCGCGGCCTGTCGCCTCGACCACTTTCTCGCCCTTCACGCCTTTGAGGACGGCGTATTTTGCGCCGGGATCGAGACCGCGCACGGCGACGCGGCGCGAGCGCTCTGCGGATCTCCAGCGGAATACGCCGACAAGTCCGCCGCTCTTCGTCTCCGTGTTGATGCGCGCGAAGCCGTCCCACGCACCCTCCTGCGGCTCGCCGAATCCGGGAAGATCCTGGCGGAACGCCATGAACGAATGGCGCGCTTCAAGGCCCTTGAGCCATGTCGCCCACTCCTTGTATTCCGCCCTCTCGGCGGGGGTGAGCTTGCGCGGGTCGCCAAGCATGATCGGGAGCGTCCCTGCGAGGGACTTGAAGTCGAGCATGTGGCCGGGGCCGTTCATGAAAAGATTCCCGATGACGAGCGACGCCGGCGGCAAGGCGGGCGTCCGCCCCCAGGCGAGATTGCGAACGTAAAGCTGCGCGTCGGCCCTGTCGCGGCGGGGCCTGATGTTGGCAAGCCAGTTGCCCTCGGCATGTTTCGCGATTCCGTAGTCCATCAGATACATTCTGCCGGCGGTCTCGAACGTGCAGTCGATGAAAAGATCGGGGGCCGCTTCATGGAGTTCGTCGAAGAGTTTCATGCAGTTCGCGTATATCTCCTCGAACGAATCGTCGCGTCCGGCGTGGCCGGGATGGTCCGTCGCGTAGCAGCCCGTGTGCGAGTCATCGTATATGTACGCGCTCGTCGCGATCGCAAGGTCGAGCTTCACGTAGGCGAGGCCGTGGTCTTTCACGAGTCCGAGTATCTTGTCGCGGATGTATTCGCGCCATGGAGTCGCCATGCAGGCGGTCGCTTCGCCGCTCGCTTTCCCCTGCCCGATGTTGTGGAGATCCGCCGGCTCTCCATCCTTGCCCTTCGCGAACCATTCGGGATGTTCGGCGCGAGGCTTCGACGATGCGCTCGCCCATGCGAGCGAGAGCCAAAGCCCGGGCCTCATGCCTTTAGATTTGATGTAGTCGAAAACTGGCTTGAGGCCGCCCGGGAATTTCTTCTCGTCGACAATCCAGTCGCCGCGCCCGAACTTGCCGTCGGAAATATTGATCTGCCAGCCGTCGTCGATTACAAATTCTTCTATTCCGCATTCCGCCGCGGCGTCGGCGAGTTCCCGCACGAGCTTCGCATCGACATTTATATGGAACGGCTCCCACGTGTTGTACACGAACATCGGTTTCGACGGAATCTGTTCCACCCTCACGCCCATGTATTTGCGCACGTAGTCCGCGACCGCCCCTTCGACTACTCGCGAAGGATCGGGGCATCCGGCGTAAGGCGCCGTGAAAACAGGCATTGCATTCCAGCTCTCGCCGGGTCTGAGGCGCTTCGCGAACGGGAATTTTTCGCCCTTGTGCGGCGTACCTGAAACGACGAAGTTCCCGCACTCGAAAACGGTAGTGCGCTTCATCGTCGAGACGCCTTCATTGCCGATTGCGATCCCGCAGCGGCTCTTGTAATCGTGCGCCACGACAAGCGGGTCGTTCCAGTCGCCGATATAGACGCCGCCCTCCTCGCGGTAGCGCCCGAAACGCCGGAGAACGTGCGATGACTCGCAATTGAGCGCTTTATAAGGCATGCTGAACGTCTCGACATCTACGTCCGTGACGAAAAATTCCTTGCCGCTCCTGTTCGAGACCTTGAGCGTCTTCCGGACGAGCGCGAGGCCGGGATAAGTCGTGTATGCAAGTTCCAATCCCGCGACGCCATCGGCGGAAACGGCGGAGACCGTCACCGTGCGCGAGCCGTTCTTCGCTTTCTCGTCTGAAACTTTGACATCCTTCCAGGCCGAATGCCCGTCGTACATTTTGCCGTCAACGCGGAATGCGAACTCGGGCGAACCTTTGCGCATGAACTCGACTCCGCGCGTTTTGTACGATTGGCCGAGAATGCGACCCTTGCGCGTATCGAGAATGCGTTCAACCTGCCCCGAGGCGACATTGACGTAAGATCCGGCAATGGCGGCGCAACTCACATACGCCGCCGCAAGAGCGGCAACAAAAAATTTAAATACATTTTCTTTCATAAAAAACTCCTTGTTTTTCTCTTGTGACGGTGTATTTTGTTTTTAGGCAATGCGGGACGGACGCGGATTTGCGTCCGTCCCGCACGGCGGTCAGCTCTCGTAAACGAGCTTGTAGCCGATTTTCGCGGCGAACGCCTCCACTGCGGAGCGGAAGTCGCCCATGAACGTGACGCGGTGCCAGCCGAAGCCCGGGAAATTGCGGTCTTTCGAATAGCACCAGGAAAGTTCCATCTTCGAGTAGTCGCCTGTCACGCGCGAAACGATCTTCGTGCGGCAGGCGCGGTCGTCGCGGTCGTTGCCGGTGACGACGCCCGTGTGGAGAGAGAGCATCTTCTTGTGGCAGTTGAACTTCACGGTCGTGACCGGCTCTCCGACAGGCGCGAAAGCGCGGACCGACGCGCCCTTGCGGTCTTCGGAGTGCGTGAGAATCTCGAAGTCCGCTTCCGGACCATTGGGCCCGAAGTAGCGGCGCGTCGATACGCAGTGCGCGTAGCTGATTGTGCGGTTCGGCATATCAAGGACGGGATCGGACACGTAGCCAGTGCGCCCGCCGGTGAGCGCGGAGAACGCGAGCATCGTGACGGTGCTGTTGATGTCGTTTTCGCAAACGCCCATAAGCCCTTCGTCCTGGAGCTGCATGAAGCCGAGGCACGGGTATGCGTCGAGCTTGCCAGAGTAGCAGCCGCCAAGGCAGTCGACGGTTATCGCCTGCGCGTTGTGGTCGGCAAGGGCCTTCTTCATGCCGAGGTATATCCTCGCGCAGCCGACAAGCATTTCGTCGGACACGTATTCGATGCGGCTGGCCTTGCTGCTCCAGCTCTTCGCGACAGCTTCGGCTTCGGCCTGATCCGCCGCGCGCGCATTGTCATTCACCTCCTTGAACGTTATGCGCTCGATGACGATGCCAAGCGTGTTTTCAATCTCCTTCGCGAAGTCGCCCTCCATCTCCTTCTGGACGGAGAGGATCTTCACGCCTTTGAGTTTCGCAAGTGTCTCTTCGGGCGTGAGGCACTTCACCTTGTCGGCGAGAACCTTGATGCCGGCGGGCGGCGTGTCGGCGGGGATGAGCGCGTTGCGGTACTCGAACGCCTTTTTCTGGAAATCTTCCGCCGTGCCGTCCTTCAACACCTCGAACGCCTTGGCGACCTTGACGGCTTTCGAAAAGTCGAGCGCGGCGAAAGAGGCGTAGTTGGGCGTCAGGTGGTTCATGATGTAGGAGTTGTGCGTGAGCCAGCCGCCGTCGCCCGCGTACGGAAGCGGAGTGTAGAATATCGCCTTCTTCGTATTCTCCCAAACGCCGCTGATGCAGGTGTTCCAGCAGTTGAGCTGGACGACCATGTAGCCCTTGATTTCGCCCGCCCGCTCGTCGGCGAGGACGATCTTCTTCGCGTGGTTGCGGTCTTTGCTTGAAGTCGGGATGAACTCCACGCCCGGAATCTGCCAGTTGAGCGTGTCGATCATGTTCTTCATCGCGGGACGGAAATCGTAGCCGACGTTGGGCCAATCGGGACGCTGCTGGATTTCGTTCGGCGTATGGTACGCGAAAATGACGCGCACCTTGATCGCGTCCTTCTTGGACGGAATCAAACTTGGCGCGACCGGCGGCGGAAGCGTCGCCAGAAGTTTAGGCGACACCATCCCGGCACCTGCGAGTATGCCGAGCTTCACCATGAAGTCGCGGCGGCTGCATCCTGCACAACCACCAATCGTATTCGTATCCATCTTCTTTCTCCTTTTTTGTTTAATGCAGGTTCCCCTGCGAAATCATGCAAATCAATCCTCTGAAGCGGAATCGCCCGGCTTCGTTCTCACGCCAATGCGGTCGATGACGACGCCGGGATCGGTCGCGATGACATCCAGCTTCTTCGCGCCTTGCGGCACGGGAATCTCGACGCGTATGAAGTTGTCCTGCACCGCCTTGTTGCGCAAGCGGTTTTTCTCGCCGATGTTAGAATCGCTCTCGGGCACCGCAACGTAAACGGGCTTGGCTCCGTCGAACGACACGTTCACGCCGAGCTTCAACCCCGGCCAGAGCGCAAAATCGGGAAGGAACTGGAGGACGAGCGTCTTCTCGTTCCCCTTCAAAGAATACGCGGCCGTCGCGCCCTCGCCTGCGCCAGGCTTCACCGGAAGGAGCGCAAGCGCGTTGCCGCTCGTCCCGAGCCCCGCGACGCGCGTCCACGCGCCGCCGCCCGCGGGCTTGTTCGCGACAGGCGAGAGCCATTCCGGCTCCGGCACGTCGGCGCGGTACTGCGTCGCTGGATACTTGGCGCGCGCAGCCTTCTTTTTCGAATCCTTCGGCTCGTTCCACGGCCACTGCATGATGGAGGCGCTGTAGTTGTAATGCCTGTTGTGTAGCATGTCGATACCGTCTATCGTGTCGCACCAGATGCCGGCCCACTTGCCGCCCTCCATCGCGTCCCATCTCGCCGTGAGCGGGTCTATGACGTCATGCGCGTATTTCTTGTCTTTCCCTTCCAAGTGGATGATGCCCGCGTGCGCAAGGAACCGCGCCTGATAGCCGACGATGCGGAAATACGCTTCGCGAAGAGACGCGGGAAGCGCCGCTTCGATGGCGTCTTCCTCCGCGAGGAACGCATGGTAGCGCTTCAAGAGGCCGCTCTTTACGTCAGGCGGGAGATTTTTCGTCCATTGGATGCACATGTGCTCAGGCTTGCGGTTGAAGCCAAGGTTGTAGTATTCGGCGAGATGCTCCGCGATCCGGCGGGAGAGCGTCTGGCGCGTCCCGGCGTCGATCTCCGCCGCCCCTGAAAGAAATTCCTCCGCCCAGCCGGAAAGAAAGCGGGGCTGCGCGTCAGGCCCCCACGCATCGGGATCGTTCGCGAACTTTCCGTAAGCCTTGAGCATGAGTTCGGCCTGGAACACGTCGCCGGCGTTCACCATCCAAACGTCCCTCACCCCGTTGTTCCAGCATTTCGCGACAAGCTCGTACCACATGAAGGCGGGTGGCGTGGTGCAGACGTGGTAGTAGCTGTGCGGATCGCCCCAGTAGGAAATGTGCCAGTAGATGCCGCCGCCGTGTCCTGCGGCCTGCGGGCCGCCCAGCCGCCGCACGTAGCCGAAATTGTCGTTTGCCCACATGATTGTCGTGCCGTCAGGAACCTTGAGCCCCGCGTTGTAGATGTTCATCGCCTCCTTGTAGGGGATGAAAACCTTCGGCGCGTCCTTGGGCAGCATTGCGCACTGCGTCGCGAAAACATCCTCGAGAATCCGCACCTTGTCCTCGAGCGTCTTCCCGTCGGGAAGCCCCGAGTCGCTGATTCCGCGCATTCCTATCGTCCAGAGGATGTTTTTCCCCGCGCCGCGCCGCGCACCCTCGCGCCAATACTCTTCAAGCCACTTGCGGTGGCGTGTCCAGTTCCATTTTTTCTTGTCCTTGGCGGAGAGAATCGCATTGTTGCGCAGCATCGGCTCGCAGTGGCTCGTTCCGATAGCGATGCCGTACTCGGACGCCTGTTCGAGATTTTCGGGACGCTTCGAGTATTCGTACGCGGGGTACGCGCCGCACGGGTGCATCGCCGGCCAGAGGAGGTTCAGCCCTTCGCGCTTCATGAGCGAGAAAACCTCCTTGTAGGCGTTCGTTCCGATATGCTCCTTCAAGCCGAAATTCCTGATCGCCCAGGGCCGGAGACCGTAGAATTCGTCATTGATGAATATCCCCCTGTAGCGGACGCCCTTGGCCGCATTCTGCCTTTGCGCATCCTCCCGGCCGGAATCCCGGACGCCTGCGGCGTATCCGCCCGGCGCAGGCGAAAGTGCGGTCGCCGCGCAAACCGCCACCGAGATTGCGGCATGCAATACTGTCGATTTGATCGTTTCCATTTCAGTGCCTTGTTGTTCCGTATTCGCCAGCGGGTCATTTTCAAGTTTGCACAATTATGCAAAAACGGGATGGGAAATTCAAGCACAAACAGCAGATGGGGCGCATCTGCGTAATTCACCGTCTGGCTTTTTGATTATGGGAAACAACTGTTTGAAACAACATTCCTTTGGCGCAGACTCGTTGTTTTTTCCAGTTGTTCCGGTTGTTTCCAAATTCACCGCATAGCTTTTTGATGATAGGAAACAACTGTTTGAAACAACATTCCTTTGGCGTACGCTCGTTGTTTTTTCCGGTTGTTCCGGTTGTTTCCAAATTCACCGCATAGCTTTTTGATGATAGGAAACGACTGTTTGAAACAACTTTCCTTTGGCGCGCGCTCGTTGTTTTTTCCAGTTGTTCCAGTTGTTTCCAATCTCAAACCGGATGGGTGAAAAACACAGATGCGCCCCGATGCGCACGATTGGTTTTAACGGATAGCAGTTGGCTGTTAGCTATCAGCCGGCGGGGCGCAAGATGTGGCAAGGGCGCCCTTGCTGCAAGGGCGAGGGCGCCCTTGCCACATCTCTCTTGCGGAACCCTGCAAACTCAAACCCTTGTAAATGTTGTTTTTTCCAGTTGTTCCGGTTGTTTCCTATCTCAAACCGTCTG
>Ga0310695_10010487_pt1 | contig 13517 bp, 8 predicted proteins | sample RumenRJG_04DNA_FD_203882 | JGI IMG/M metagenome (GOLD analysis project Ga0310695, IMG submission 203882) | Bovine rumen microbial communities from Lethbridge, Alberta, Canada - RJG_04 (v2) (version 2) | ecosystem: Host-associated > Mammals > Digestive system > Stomach > Rumen | place: Canada...
CCAGCTTTTTCCCAAACAATATCGCGAGAAAGAGGAACGCGGTCAGAAAGCGTACCGCGAGCAGATTGAAAGGTGTCAGCGAGTTCATCGCCAGTTTCGACAAAATAAAGGATGTGCTGCGGGCCAAAATCACCGCTGCCAGGAGTAATTCGCTTTTCTGCTGATTGAGCTGTTTGCTTTTCATCTTTTTCCGCCTTTCTCTCTTGACAAGAGTATACGCTTTTTTTATAATTGAGTAAAGCGACAAAAAATCAACTTATCATTGCAAAATAATCAATGATAACCAGATAACAAAAGTGGTACAGTAGGGACGGTTGATATGGATACCGAGAAGTACAAGGCATTGGTCAGGGCTATTGACACGGGCAGCCTCACGGCTGCGGCGGAGGAGCTGGGGTATACTCCTTCGGGGATCAGCCGCAGTGTGGCGACGGTGGAGGAGCAGTTCGGATTTCCGCTGCTCATCCGGGCAAAAAGCGGGGTGACGCCGACAGAGGAATGCACTCAGCTGCTGCCGCTCATTCGTTCCCTGCTGCATATTCAGGATCAGCTCCAGCAGACAGCGGACCGTGTCTGCAGCCTGGAGACCGGTTCGATCACGGTCGGGACGGCTTATCCGATCTATGATCAGATCCTTTCCAAAGGGATCGTGTCCTTCCGAAAGATCCATCCGAACATCTCGATACGTCTGATCGAGGGTACGTCCAGTGCTCTCAGCCGTCAGCTTGGTCAGCATGAGCTGGACTTCTGCATCATCAGCCAGCGTGAGAATATTCCGGTTTTTCATCCGCTCTGCCGGGACAGCATCACCGCCTGGGTTCCGAAAGACCATCCCGCAGTTGCCAGAGGCATCTACAGAGCGGCAGATCTGTGGACGGATGATTATGTCGAGCTCTATCCGGATCTTGAAACGGACAATTCACTCTTTCTCGAAAAGAATGATCTGCATCCCCATATCTGTGCAGCTACCTCCGACATTTATGCGGCTTACGCGATGGTCGAAGCCGGTCTGGGGGTGGTATTGATCAACACCCTGCTTTCCCGCCGCTGGCAGGGAGATGTGGTCTCGCTTCCGTTAGACCGCTCTTCGGACTTTGAGATCGGCATTGCTGCCAAAGCGAACGAGGAAAGTTCTCCCGCTGCAAAGGAGTTTCTGAACTTCATCCTTCCCGAGCTCAAAAATGCAGTGATCCGCTGACGAACCGGTGTGCCGGTTTGAAAGAGCTTGTTCGTTTTTCAGGAGATGTTTTCTTCATAATTTCCGCAGTCAGGGGTTGTATTATTTGAAGAACTGCTTATAATATAACTGGTTGTGCACAATAAGACAGCGCAAAATCTAATTTGCAATATGTTTTTGTGCCGCACGGAAGAGGTATTTATGGCAGAAAACTTCAATTTAGAGGAACACATCGCACACGGCGTCGAAAAGATCGTTTCCGACACGCTGAAAGCCACCCTGAAAGATCCGCGTGAGAGCGCTTTTATGGTAAAATTTGCGGCCGCCAGCCGAAAGGCGACGAAGATCCGGCAAAAACTGGCTGAGGGCGGGGAGCATATCCCTTCCTTCCTGATCGCAAGCATCACCAGTTCCTGCAACCTGCATTGTGCGGGATGCTATTCGCGCTTTAACAAGGCGACGGTGGACAGCAAACCGGTCAAACAGCTTAGTACGGACGAATGGATGGCAGTCTTCCGGGAGGCAGAAGAATTGGGCGTGAGTTTTATTATGCTGGCTGGCGGAGAGCCGATGCTGCGCTGGGAGCTGATCGAAAAAGCTGGTTCGATGCAGAATATTTTGTTCCCGATTTTTACCAACGGTACCTACCTGAATGACTGTTACCTGAAGCTTTTCGATAAATGCCGCAACCTGATCCCGGTGATGAGCATTGAAGGCGGTAAAGAAGCTACGGATTCGCGGCGCGGGCCGGGGATCTATGAAAAGCTGATCAGCAATATGGATCTTTTCCATGAGAAAAATCTGCTCTTCGGCGCTTCCGTAACCGTTACAACGGAAAATATCCGCGAAGTGACCTCACCGGAATTTATCGAAACGCTGGCCAGCCGGGGCTGCAAGCTCGTGATTTTTGTTGAATTTGTCCCGGTTACGGAGGATGCCGCCCATCTGGCTCCCGGAGACGCAGAACGGGAATATCTGCAGACGGCTATGTCTCATCTGCGTGATGTTTATCCGGATATGATCCTGCTGGCCTTCCCCGGTGATGAACGTGCTGACGGCGGGTGCATGGCTGCGGGACGGGGGTTCTTCCATATCAATTCTCACGGCGGTGCGGAACCCTGCCCGTTTTCACCATATTCCGACATCAATGTCCGCGAGAAGTCGCTGCGGGAGGCAATGCAGTCCCGTCTGTTCCGTGCGCTGCGGGAGGGAGACTTCCTGGACGATGACCATGTGGGCGGATGTGTTTTATACGAAAAACGCGAACAGGTGGAAGCATTACTAAATCAGAAATAAGAAATCAGAGGTATTTATGAATACTGCAGTACGTTATTATTCAAGGTCGGGCAATACAAAAGCAGTCGCAGAAGCGATTGCCGGGGCTGCCGGTGTTCCGGCTGTTTCTGTTGACAGTGCGGATGCCGCGCTTGCAGCTCCGGTGGATGTCTTGTTCATCGGCGGAGCGCTTTATGCTTACGGGATCGACAGTCACCTGAAGGCTTATCTAAAAACCTTAACAAAAAGTGATGTCAAAAAAGCTGTCGTTTTCTCGACATCCTGGATCTCAAAACATGCCATTGATCTGATCAAAAAAGAACTTTCCGAAAAGGAAATTCCCGTAGCGGACGAGGTCTTTTACGTCAAAAACAAGCCCAACGAAGCGCAGCTGAAGGATGCTGCCGCATTTGCGAAAAAGTATCTGTGATGGAAAAAGGCAGAGAAGTTCAGGATCCTGATTATTTAAAATTGGAAAACCAGCTGTGTTTTCCGCTCTATGCCTGCGCAAAGGAGGTGGTCCGGCGCTACCGCAAACCGCTCGAAAAGCTGAACCTCACCTATACCCAATATATCGTCATGATGGCCTTTTGGGAATACGGCAGTATGACCGAGGGAGAGCTTGGTGAAAAGGTTTGGCTGGATTCCGGAACACTCGCTCCGCTTTTGAAGCGCCTGGAAAAGCAGGGATTGCTTACGCGCGCCCGGCTTGACGGCAACGAACGCAAGCTTTTCGTGAGCCTGACAGATGAAGGGGAAAACCTTAAGAAAAAAGCCCTGTCCGTTCCGTTGGAGATGCAGGGATGCCTGGATCTCCCGCCTGAGGATCTGATCCGGCTGAAAGTTCTCCTCGACAAGGCGTTGTCCCGCATGAAGGATCAATGAGACAGAAGCACCCGGTGCTTCTGTTACTTTTTAAGTTACAATTGATAGAAAGCGGTATTAAACGCAAGGATCGATTTTGAGGAGTTGGTCATGGGAAACACGCAAATTTATGATTCTGATTTTACGCAGATCCTGAAAGCTGAATTGCTGGTCGCGCTTGGCTGTACGGAACCGATCTGCATTGCTTATTGTTCCGCGGTGATGCGGCAGGCTTTGGGTGTGGAACCGGAAAAAATTATGGCTTATTGCTCCGGAAATCTGGTGAAAAATGCCAAAGGCGCAACGGTGCCGAACAGCGATGGCATGAAGGGCATTGCTGCTTCCGCGATCCTTGGTGCGGTGGGCGGTGATCCTTCCAAACAGCTGGAGCTGCTCACAACAGTAACGCCGGAACAGATCGGGCATGCAAAGGCTTTGCTGGAGAAAAATATCTGTGATGTTTTCCTGCTGGAGCATGAGGAGGACAAGCTGCAGGTCATCATCCGGGGTGAAGGCGGCGGTCATACGGCAGAAGCTGAATTGAAGTATACGCATACGAACATCTGCCGCGTGGAGCGTGACGGAAAGCCTTTTCCTTTCCATACTTCCGGAGAAGAAGACGAGTCCATTTCACTTTCCGGGACGGATATCGCCTCGCTTTATGGCAGGCTTTCCGTCCGGAAGATCATCGATTACGCAGAGCATGTTGATCTGGATGCGGAAGGTCTTCGTTCGCTCATCCGCCGGCAGATCCGCTATAACAAGGCGATCAGTGCGGAAGGGCTTCAAAATGAATGGGGTGCTTCTGTCGGCAAGATCATTCTGCGCCGGGGCAGTACGGTCCCGCTGCGGGCAACTGCTGCGGCAGCGGCCGGTTCAGATGCCCGTATGAGCGGCTGCGAACTGCCGGTGGTCATCAATTCCGGTTCCGGAAATCAGGGAATCACGGTCACAATGCCGGTGGTGACCTATGCGGAAGAACTGGGAAAAAGCGAGGATGAACTGATCCGCGCATTACTGATCGCCAATCTTACCGCCATTCATATCAAGGCCTCCTACGGACGCCTTTCCGCCTTTTGCGGGGTGGTCAGTGCGGCAACCGGGAGCGGTGCCGGGATCACCTGGCTGGCCGGCGGCACCTATGACCAGATCTGCGCCACTATCACCAACACGCTCGGGACGATCTCCGGTATGGTATGCGACGGGGCGAAACCTTCCTGTGCCAGTAAGATCGCTTCCGCGGTGGATACGGCGATCCTTGCACATGAGATGGCGATGGCGGGCAAGCTGTTCCATTCGGGTGACGGGCTGGTGAAGGACAACATCGAGGCGACGATCCGTTCCGTGGGACGAATGGCGGCCGAAGGAATGGTTACGACTGACCAGAAGATCCTGGAATTGATGTTGGAGAAAGAGTAATGAGGAACGAGGATCAAGGATAAAGGATAAAGGGTCTGGAAACAAGGGATTTGTGTTGCTGTGTTTGAGTCAAAGTGACCTGTTTTCGTTGACTCAGAATTGAGTCAACAGAACAGGTCGCTTTGAATGTTTTGAATGGTTGCAAAAATAAAGGCTTGATTATTGTCTGTTTCAGATTACTTATGAGATGGTGTTTTAAGGTTTTGAGAAAAACAACTATATTTTTAATTTTGAATTTGTTAATGTTGTTGACTTTTCTGCCGGCGGGGGCGGATTTTTCGGCTTGTGTGGCCGATTACGGGTCGGTCACGGAGACGCTTAATGCTATTCCGCAGGATGCGGGCAGGGTCACCATCCGGCTGTGGCGGAGTATTTTTGAGGAGCAGGACGGCTCACTTGAGATTCCGGCGGACAGGGGCATTACGGAAATCAGGTTTGAGCCGGATGAATATATTCCGAGGGTTGCTCTTCCGGATCTGTACCGCATCTGTGCCAACGGTATCCCGCTGACCATCGGTGAGGGGCTTGTGTTCGAAAATACCTCCATCTATGGCGGTGCCTGTGTCTCGGAAGGTGAGACAAAGCTGGATCGGTCATCTGTTACGATCGAGGGACAGGTCGCTTTTGCTTTCGGCGGCGGACTGGCTGAAAACGGTGCCCGGTCAACGGTCACGGAACCTTCTCTGACGGTAGCGGAAAACGGAATCGTCTTTTTTGAGGCCTTTGGCGGCGGACATGCGTATGGTTCCGGCAGCCGGGTTTTTTCTGACAAGACGAATGTTTTGATCGACGGCACCGCGGATTATGCGCTTGGCGGCGGGTTTGCGGAGGAAGGCGGGCAGTCTTCCTGCGAGAATGCCTTTGTCCATGTCTCGGAAAACGCCAAGGTTGCGGTCGCTCTGTTCACCGGCGGCAGTGCGGCGGGAGAAGAAAGCCGTTCATGGGTCGAAAGCGGTAAAGCTGTCCTTGCGGGCAGAGCGGTCTCGGCCTTTTCCGGTGATTTCGCCTTCGGAGGCGGAGAAACTGTGCTGAACGCGGATTCCCGTCTGGAGATCCTGGGGAGCGGCTCTTCGGACAGTGTTTATATGGGGAGCTTTGCTTCCGACCCTGGATCCGATGCCTTTGTGAACACTTCCGAGCTGATGATCTGCGGAGAGGTCAGGGACCTTTTCAAGCGGAGCCAGTCCAGTGACGGCGGGGAGGCGAAAACCCTGTTCACTGCGCTTTTCCCCTGCAGCGTCAGTGAGTAACGTCATTTTTTTGTTGCTGATCCTTGACCGTGACGCGTTTTCGTTATACAATAAAATACGTGTTGAGCCGAAGTGGCGGAACTGGCAGACGCGCACGACTCAAAATCGTGTACCTTGTGTATGTGGGTTCGATTCCCACCTTCGGCACAGAAAAATCCCGGAAACCGGGATTTTTGCTTTTTACCGTGGCCTGCCATCGATGTGAGGTGCTTTTTCGGAAGTGTAGAGGATGCATTCTTCCTCCGGCGGACGTCCCCATGTGAGACAGAAGTCACCAGGTGCAAGCTGTCCCGGATCCCGAAAAAATAATTCCTGACAAAGGGATACCTTCACCCGGTGCCTCTTCTTCCATTTGGTTCTGAGATGAATCAATAGGACATATACGGTGAAAGGCTCCTCGTCCTTCGATATTCCGCATACAGGGGACGAGTCTGTGTGCTTGTGCCCTAAATTTTCATCGTCCCTGACGCGCACACAGACTTGTCCCCTGTATTTTGACCCTGAAACCGCGGAATAACCAACCTGCGCCATTATCCAACTCTCAGCGTCACGGTTAATGAACAGGGGACTGATCCCAAACGGTCAGTCCCCTGATTTCGAAAATTTGATACCTCGGGGAGACGGTTCCAGGTGCGGTGCTAACCGTCCCCTCGGAAGACTTTTCTAATATCTTACTGCGGAGCGGCGAAGATCACGCGGCGGTTGAGGTAGCCACCGTCAGCGGCTTCGTTTTCGCAGGTGACCAGTACGAGTGTATTAGCCTTTTCTTCCGCGATCTGTGCCATGGCCTGCATGTCGTTCGGACCGAGCAGTTCGTTGGCGTACACGGTGAAGGAGATCATGGAGCCGTTAGCGCGGTTGACGAAGATCTTGTCGCCTGTGTTCAGTGAACCCAGCGCCAGGAACGGACCGGTCTGATAGGCGTCCAGATGGTTATGCCCGGCGATGAGGCTGTAGCCTTCACCCGGCAGTGCGGTGCCGGAAAGAACACCGGCCTTGTCGCCGATCCATTCGACTGCCCAGGAATTGCCATCTTCCGGCACACCGATAAGCTCGGTATCCAGGTCCAGCGAGGGGATTTGCAGGCGCATCTTCAAATCTTTATAATTCAGCCCCTGCGGGCGGATGGAGAGCGGTGCGGTGATGCGGGTCGGGAACCCGGTCGCGGGCATCTCGCGTCCGCAGCCAAAGGTTGGGCAATTCCTCTCACGATCCCAGAGTCCTTCGATCGGATAAAACTGCATCTTGTAAGTGTCCGGTTCAAAGATTTGCCATTCAAACATGAGACCGCTGCCGATGAAATTATTGATACCGGTAAGAATCAGCGTATAAGTTCCCGGTTCTTTGCCGGTATTCGTTCCTTCTTCGATGATGAAGTCGACATTTTCAATGAGCGTCAGTCCATGATAGGTAACGGTGAATTCAAGCGTTTTCAGCCTTCCGTTCATGACCAGGTCTTTCAAATTTGTGATCTCTACCACTGCCTGGCTGAGGTTCCCCGGAATGATTTCCGGATTCAGCTGCTGTGCACCCGCGCTAAAGACATGATTGGCATCCGGTACGATCTTCCAGTATACGGAGTAAGTACCCGCGTCTTTGCCCTGCGGAATGGTCCCGCTGTAGTCTTCATCGCTCACTGCTTTTGCCGCGATAAAGGCGTCTTTGTCCAAGGCGTACAGGAGTTCGCCGAATCGGGTTTCCCCTGCAGTGATGAGGTCCTGCATTTCACCTGTATACGGGAGCCCTTCCTCGCTGATCAGTGTCGGGGCGGTGTAGTCCCGGCCCTGAATGAGTTCTGCTGCCGCGATGGCCACATTCAGCTTTTGCGTATTGCTTTGTGATCCGGCATCGTTATGGTTTTTGTCACCGATGAAGTAATATTCGACCACATAGTTCCCGGCATCCACTGCCTGCGGAACGGATTCCGACCAGCTTCCTGTAGCGGGATCCTTGTACATGAATTTCCCGTGACTGCTGGATCCGGCATTGATCAAATCAAGCGGAGAACCGCTGTAGGTCAAGCCGGTTTTTGCGGTCGGGTCGGTTTTGACCGGGTCGGCTTTTGTGATGCTGAAAGATTTTGTGGTGCCGCTTCCCAGTGAATAGTCGATCGCAGCAGAGGTGCTGAGTTTCGCGGTGGCGGTATAGCTGCCGACATCTGTCGGATCGGACACCGGACTGCAGGTCACAGTGATCTGATTCCTGAAGGTGGAGGTCACATCAGATCCGGAAGCGGTTTTGATGGTTTTGATCGTGGGGACGATCGTGGAACCGGTGTAGGTGTAGCTGGCCGGGTCCTGCCAGGTGATGTTCAGGACGGTTCTCGGTTGGATGGTGTTGGTGATCCTGTAGTTGCCGTTAGAATCATAGGTTATTGACTGATCGTAGAAATCAATCTTATTCTGTGTAACCGATACTGTGACTGCTGCCGTGTTTGTTGTGTAATAGTCCGCAGATAATCCGGTGACGCCGCCGGAACCTGTTACAGAAATTGTGTCATTGTTTCCGCTCCTGGAGCCTGTAATTGTTTTAATAAAGCTTGCCGCGGAAGAATAATTATTGGCTGTGCACCTGATGTCATTGACATTGATGATCACAGAATTCATATAATCATATATCGTCGGGCGGTGGTTCCGTTCATTATTATTGTCACTCCAGGTCGTGTAAATTGTGAAGGACTTCAAAAATGATTCCGCGACGATATTTGCCTTTTTTCCGTTGACGATCGAGGATGGGTTCATTTTCAATGTGCCGCCAAGTTCAACCTCGATGGCGACCCGGTTCCCGATGCTGCCCATATCAAATTTTGCCGTATTCTTGAATTCGAGTGTTCCGCCGCTTTTCACCAGGAAGATCGGCTTTCCGGGTGTGCTGTTTTTGCCGGTAATGGTGCTTGCATCAAAGATAAGTGTGGCTCCGTCTTCGATGATCCAGACGCCGTTTCCATCAGATGCATGCAATTCGATCGAACAATTGGAAAAAGTGGTTGTTGAGCCGGATTTGAAAACAAATTCACCGTTGTTGCGGATCTTTCCGCCTTTCAGATTTGTGAAATTATTGGTACCGCTGAAGTTGAAAGTACCGCCGGTAGCACCGCCTCCGGTGTTGACGTTCCCGCCTGCTCTGAGGTAAACACCGCCAAAGGATGGACCTTGCTGGTTCATCGTGACGCTATTGAAGTTGATGACCCCATTTGAAGATCCTGCCCAGATGTATGGAGCGCCGTTGGTTCCGGTCTGCAGCTGGATCCGGGTATTGTTAAAATTCGTGACCGAATCATAGGATCCGCGCAGAAGGTCATGCTGATTGGCTGGATTTGTGATGGTGATATTGCCGAAGGTCAAGGTCTTGTCATTCCAAAATGCTGGATTGGCATTGTTGGCGATGGAACCGTTTACCGTCAGATTTCCGTTTATTCTGTTGATGGTAATGGTTCCGTTGATGTTGTCTGATGTGCTCCATGTGGTGGTGCTATTGATGGTTTGCGTGCCTCTGTCAGCAGCATAGGCCGGTGTGAGCAGCAGGCCTGCTGTGATCAGGCAGAGGCTGATGAAGAACACAATTCTTTTCCAGGATAGTAAGGATCTCGTTTGCATCATAGTGGAACTCTCCCCTAAAATAAATACATTTTTATCTGATAATATTCAATGCAATTATTATGCCAATGTAATTTATTCTTGAAATTTTCCAATGAGAGCAGCAGGGGACTGATTCCCGAACGGAGTCTGTCCTCGGTACAATAGGCACTCGGATAAAACCTGAGTGCTTATCAGACTCAGCCGCGCTTTCTATCCCGGTGTTAGATGAACAGCGGATCCTGCTAAAAAAACGGGGACGGTTCTCCCCAATGGGAGAACCGTTCTCATAAAAAAAGGACTGATCGTTTGGGATCAGTCCCTGATTTCAAAAAAGACATTACACCGGGGAGACGGTTCCAGGTGCGGTGCTAACCGTCCCCTCGGAGGAATTTTTAGTCTCTTACTGCGGAGCGGCGAAGATCACGCGGCGGTTGAGGTAGCCGCCGTCAGCGGCTTCATTTTCACAGGTGACCAGCACCAGGGAATTGGCCTTCCCTTCCGCGATCTGTGCCATCTTCTGCATATCGTTCGGAGCGAGCAGTTCGTTGGCGTACACGGTGAAGGAGATCATGGAGCCATTGGCGCGGTTGACGAAGATCTTGTCGCCTGTGTTCAGCGAACCCAGCGCCAGGAACGGGCCGGTCTGATAGGCGTCCAGATGGTTATGCCCGGCGATGAGGCTGTAGCCTTCACCCGGCAGTGCGGTGCCGGAAAGGACGCCGGCTTTGTTACCGATCCATTCGACGGCCCATGAGCTGCCGTTTTCCGGCACACCGATCAGCTCGGTGTCCAGGTCCAGCGTCGGGATCTGCAGGCGCATGCTCAAATCTTTATAATTCAGCCCCTGTGGGCGGATGGAGAGCGGTGCGTTGATGCGGGTCGGGAACCCGGTTGCGGGCAGCTCACGTCCGCAGCCGAAGGTCGGGCAGTTCACATCACGATCCCATAACCCTTCGATCGGATAGAATTCCATGTGCCAGGACAGATCTTCCGGTTCCTCACGGACCAGTGTGTATTCGCCGCTTTCCTCGTCATAAGTCAGGATATAGCGGACAGTCCGGTTTTCAAAGTTTCCTCTGCCGCGGATCGTGACGGTCCAGGTGTTTTCACCGCTTTCTTCGACCGTCAGTTCATAATCTTCTCCGGTGAGCGGTGTGTCTTTATAAGTGAGTCTGAAATGTTCCGGATCGACAATGCCTTCCGCGCCGTCAAAGCTTACTTCGATGTCTTCAACTTTCCCCAGAGCGATGCGGACGGTGAAGGAACCGCTGCGGTCCGCGTAATTGGGGTTGTTGGATTCCAGGTACCAGTAAACCAGATAGGTCCCTGCATCCCGGCCTGAAGGTCTTTCGGGTGTATACCCGGCGGGGACCGTCTTCGCGGCGGGAGTGAATTCGACCAGGTAATAGAAAGTGCCGTATTCCGTTCCGGTGAAAATACCGGAGTTTTCTTTGACCAGATCCTGTCCGGCAGGATCATAAGGCAGTGTGGTCAGGCTTTCCGGCTGCGGTTCGATATAGCTGCTGGTCGGAATAGGTGCCTGGTTGATGACCAGTGCGTGCGGTCCCGGATTGGTCAGGGTGTAGTTCTCCTTATTCAGGGTGACAGTGACTTCGTAGTTTCCTGCATCGACCGGAGCACTGACGCTTACACCGTCTTTCGTGTAGGAAAAGCTGATGTCTGAACTAAGCGTGCTGCGGTAATCCCTGCCGGAAGCATCGCGGAGACTCTGGATGACCGGGGTATGTTCTTTCCCGTCATAGACGTTTGTCATTCCGCTGAGCGTAATCGTCACGGAGACATTTACCGGGACTGTCGCGGTAGGTGTTGAAGTGGGAACGGAAGTGTTTGTCGGCCGTTGTGTCGCTGTCGGCTGCTGTGTGTTTGTTGCAGTCGGTGTGAACGTTGGCAGCGGGGTATTAGTCGGCCGCTGGGTTGCAGTTGGCTGCGGCGTGTTCGTCGCAGTTGGCGTGAACGTTGGCAGCGGGGTATTGGTCGGCCGCTGTGTTGCAGTCGGCAGGGGTGTTTTGGTCGCAGTTGGTGTGAATGTCGGAGCCAGGATCGTCCATTGAGCCGTCTTTGTACCCTTGTAGTTCCCGGTCCCGTTGATCGTCAGCGTGTAGGTACCTGCGTTTGTTCCCTTGTCGGAATTATTTTGAACGGTATAATCCGTTCCCCTGATCAATGTGGTACCGTTATAGGTTACATAGAACTGCACGGTCTTCTGCGTTCCGTCCGCAACCGGTGCTGACGAGGTGATGTTGATGACGGCGTTGGCAATATCTGCCTTCACGATCTTGACCTGTATATAAGGCGAACTGTCTTTATCTATGTAATTTGGATCAGTTGATTTGATCCGCCAGTACACGTAATAGGTTCCGACAGCTTTTTTCGTAGGAATCGTAGGAGAAAAGACCGCAGTATAATCGTAGCTTTGGGTCGGCGAAGCGTAATAGGTAAACTGACCGTGTTCTGTTCCTTTCCAGATTCCGCCTGTGATGAGCTCCTGTTCATTGTTATTAAAGGTGAGCTCAAATTGATTGCTGCTTATTTTTGTCCCCTTACCTTCCGGGAGGTAAAACAGATCATTTTCTTTTTCGGCAAAGGATGCGGGATGGATTTCCAGATAATCATATATAGCGTCAACGATATAGAGATCCGGATACATTTCCGGCAGTGCCGCTGAAATTGTATATAAGCCGGCGTCAGTCGGAGCCGTTGTTGTCGGGGTACCGCCTGTTTCCTTTTTATAAGTGAATATGAGGTTGTTGATCAATTGCTCAGTCAGATCATTTCCCTCCAGGTCTTTAATGGAGCTGACTTCCGGTTTATGAGGAGTTCCGTCGTAAGTGAATTCCGTGTTGCCCATATCAACGGTCACCATTTTCAGCGTGTTGGTGACTGTAAATCCATCTGCTGCGCTGCCGCTGACGGTGTTTTTGTACCAGTCGAATTCATTCACCCTCAGATTTGTAACCGGAGTGCTGGACTGGAGCGTGCATTTTGTCAGACCTGCCGGAGCGCCGGATCCCTTGACCGTGATTTCATAGGTTGCATCGTCAATTTCGATGCCGTTGACGAGATTCATGCTTACAGCACCGCTTTTGAGTGCTCCGAGGTTATATTCTGTGCCGCCGATCGTCAGGTTCAGCTGGCCAAGGTAATCATCTGGGGAAAGACGTCTGTTTTTGCTGTCATAGTCATCATTCCATGTGGTGTTGATGGTAACATCGTTCAGGCTGTTTTCGATGACGATGTTGGCTGCCGATCCGCCGATGATGTCGGCGTCTGTCAGGATCAGTCTTCCGCCCGCTTCCACTTTGATGGCGACATTGTTTCCGATGTTTGATAAATTGAGTTTGGCGTTGTTCGTGAATTCCAGCGTACCACCCTTTTTCACCTGGAAAACAGCTCCGGCACTGCTCGCTTTTTTAGAAATTACGGTCGTATTATCAAAAACCAGGGTAGCCCCGTCTTTAATGATCCAGGTACCGGCGTCTTGCTGATTCAGATTGATGGTGCTGTTGATAAACGCGGTAACGCCGGATTCGATATTAAAGGTACCATTGTTGCGGATGCCGGCTGTTGAATTCAGACCCTTGAATCGATTGTCATATCGATCATAAGGATCGCTCCGGCTGCCGATAAAATTGATCGTCCCTCCGGCTTGTCCCTCATTTCCGGCACGGAAATAAGGACCGGTGAAATTCCCGGATTGTTCCATTTCCACATTACTGAAATTGATCGTTGCATTGGGAAGTGCCCAGATCAGAGGCTGCCCTAATAATGTTCCAAATGAGCCGTTCAGATCAATTCTTGTGTTGATAAAATTGGTCGTAGCACCGCTCATTGTCTGGACGATTCGATGTTCGTTGTTTGCACCGGAAGTGAAATTGTAGCCGATGTAAATATAGCTTTGATCTTTTGTTGTACCCTGATCATTGAAATTCAGCG
>Ga0310695_10010491_pt1 | contig 13513 bp, 10 predicted proteins | sample RumenRJG_04DNA_FD_203882 | JGI IMG/M metagenome (GOLD analysis project Ga0310695, IMG submission 203882) | Bovine rumen microbial communities from Lethbridge, Alberta, Canada - RJG_04 (v2) (version 2) | ecosystem: Host-associated > Mammals > Digestive system > Stomach > Rumen | place: Canada...
GTGTTACAATCTAATTCAAAAAATTTTTTTTTATTTGTTGTTTCTATTTTTTCTATTAAACCTAAAAAATTCACTTTTTTATAGATATCAATATTTGTACAAAATTCAACAACTTGATTAAATGGTTGATTAAATTTATAAATAAAAGATCTTTTATTTATAAAGTTATCATGAATTGAAAACATATAAAAATATAAAAACTTAATTTTATAAATTAATAATAATGGAATTTAATTTTTAATAAAAAAAATAATTTTTCATTGATTTTAATTTTCTAATAATAAACTAAACTTCAAAAAATAAAATTTAAAAATAATAAAATATTTTTTACCATTCAGGATCAACTTCAGTTTCTTCTTCTTCAGGTTCAGGTTTAGGTTTAGGTTTATTAACATCAATAACTTCAACATTAGGGAAATTAATTTTAACACCAAAATAACTTGCCATATATCTTATAGAAAGAATATTATAAAATTTAACAATTTGTTGTAAATCAAAATCTTTCATTTTTTTATCTTTAACTTTTACCATTTCATTAGTTTTATTATTTTTATCTCCAAAATTACTATAATTAATTTTTAATTTGATATTACCATTGAATTGAAATGATGCTGATGATGCATAAAGGAAAAAAGCAAAGGATTCTTTATTTACTTGTTCATTAAAAGTACGATAAACTAAAAGTGATGCATATCTAACTGTTTTTTTATCATCTAATGTTTTATATAAAAATGAATATCTATTCCATACATTTTTATTAATTGAATGAAGTGAGTTAAAAAATTCATCAAAGAAATCATTTAATTCTTTATCATTTTTCTCTGCTTTTAAAATTGATTTATATACTTTTTTAACTTTTTCAAATTTGTTTTCATAAATATCAAAAATGAAATTTACCATAGCTCTTGAATCATAATATGAAAATTCTCTTTCCATAGGAAAATCTGAAAAATCTTCTGTTTTGTTTATTATAAATGTTAAATTTGATGATGCCAATGAATTTATTTCATGTAATATTGCCTTTGTTATTAAGGAAGGAATTGATTCTTTTAAATTTCTTAAATTTGATTCAACATTAAATTGATTCAAATTTAATGAGTTTAAAAATCTCAAATCTTCATTTATATTTTGAAGAGAAAAAACTATTAAAGTTAGAAAAAGAAATGTTTTCATATTTTATTATGATTTATTATTTTTATAATTATATATTAAGAGAAAGGATATTATTTTTTATTTTTTGATATTTTTTTTATTTTATTTGATTTTTTTGAATTATTTTTTTTAATTTATATTTTATTATGTAAAATATATTGAAAAAAAAATAATTTTTATTATTTATTAATTATAAAGCATTTCTCTTATTTTTTTTTGATTCCTTATTTTATTTATTAATTTATCATTTTTATCATTTAAATCATCAATTGAACTTGATAATGTTTTTCTAAATTTTAAACTCATATTAAGGGATTGCATATTGTTAAAATCATTGATTATTGAATCTAATTTTGAATTTAAATGAATAAGTGATTCACTATTATTTTTATTATTTATATTTTTAATTATTTTTCTTTTATCTCTTTCTTTACTTAAACTTCTAAAATTTTTTCTAGGAGAAATTTCTTTTTTTTTAAATTTAATTTTTATTTTATGTTTTCTCTCATCTTTATTTTTTTTATATCTATTATTTTCTTTTTTATTAATAATATTCAAGTTTTTTAATGGATATTTATTAATTTCAGTTTTTTGATTTATTATTGTTGATTTTGAATCACTGTTTAAATGAATTAAATTTTTAACTATGTGTATTTTTTCTAATCCCTTTTTTGATATTATTTTTGGACTAGTATTATTTAATTTTTGATTTTTTAAATTTGAAAATGAATTATTATTCTTTATAATATTATTTTTTAATATATTTAATGAACTGTTCATTTTTGATTGTATTTTACAAGATATATTTTTTAAATCAAAAGTTGATATTAATCCAGATTTATTATTGTTATTTAGAATTTTTTGGGCAGAATTATTTATTTCTTTATCTCTTTTTTCTTTATATTTTTTTTTTTCATTTTTATAAGATTTATTTTCAATATTTACATTTTGTAATATTTTTTGTAATATTTCATTCAAATTATAATGATAATTTAATATTGGTTGATTAATATTTTGATATTTTTTCTTTATTTTTTTTTCACTTTTAATCATTTAATTAAAAATTATAAAATTTTATATATTAATTATAAAATATATTTTTTTATTTATAAAATAATATCTAATCAAATCTAAATGATAAATATAAATTCTAAAATTTTGATTCATTTATAATTTTTAAAAAATTAATTTTAAAGTAATACTTTTAATTGTATTACTTCTATTACATTTATTTTGATTTGTTTTTTGATAAGATAATGATTTGTTTCCATTGTTATTATTATTTTTTTTATTTGAATTAACTTGTTTTATTATTTCAATTTTTTTAATATTCTTCATTGAATTTTTATTAAATTCTTTTTCATTTTCAGTTTTATTTAAATTATAATTGTAATTACTTAAATAATTATTTTGATAAAAATTTTTTCTAAAAGGATATTTTGTCAAAGAAGAATTTGGTTTAAAACCATTTTCATAAGGATGATAAATATTATAATTTATATTTCTAGAAATTTTAATATCAATACTTGGAATATGAGAATGAGTTTTTGCTTTAGCTTCATCTAAATAAGTTTTATTTTTTCTTTTTTCAATTAATTCTTTTCTTTTTTCTTTAAATTTAATCATATTATCATTTTTTTGTTTTTTATTATTAGAATTATAATCTGATTTTGTTGGTAATAAATAATCAAAAATACAAAATTTTGAATTTAAAGTATTTTGAGAAAATGGTCTTATTAATAATTTTTTTTCATCATTTTTAGTTTCATTAATTATTGCATCTATTTTTGATATTGTGTATTTTGTATTAAATTGTTCTATTTTTTTTCTTTTTCTTTTATTTATTAAATCCTTATTTTTTTCAAATATTTCTTGATAATTTATTCCTTTATTTGATTGAATATCTAAATTTTGAAATTCTCTAAATTGAGAATTTGATATTGCTTCTTCATAAAAGTCAATAGATGATATTGTATGCTCATTAAATTCTTTTTTATATAAATTTATATCAGAATTAAAATCATTTAAAAAATTATTATTATTATTTGATGTTATTGTTTTAAAAATTCCTTTTGATTGAGAATATAAATTTTGATTGTTTTTTGAATTTTTTTTTTCATTATTTACAACAAGTTTATTATTCTTATTGTTTTTTGAATTTTCTTCTTTTTTCTTAAATTTTACTAATGTTTTTAAAAAATTTACATTTTCAGTATCATTTATTTCTTTTATTTTTCTTTCATAATATTCATGACTCATTTGATTATTGTGTTTTGATGATTTTTCAACTTTATTCATTTCTTTTAAATTAAAAAATCATTAAATAAAAATAATATTTAATATTTTAATATAATCATTAAATATTTAATAAAATAAAGAAATATTTATTTATAAATAATGATTTTTATGCATGATAAAATCAATATATAATATTTATTTATAATTTTAAAAAAAAACAAACCATTTAATCTAAAAAAAATATTTTATTTTCTATCAAAAATAAATCATCCTAACCTTGATTAAAATTAATCTTCTTTAACTAAAAAAATATATTCATAATTTAAAATACAAAAAAAAACACATTTCAAAAATTACTCATATTTGATTTTACTTTTCCTTTTTAAAACTCTTAAAATTCCTAAATCTTTTTCTTCATCTCCTTCATTATCAGCATCATTTTCACATTCATTATTTTTTTCTCCATCACTTTCTTCAGAATTATTAGCTTCAATAAAGTAATTATCATAAATATCATTATTATAATTTTTTTTAACACTAAAACAACTTTCTTCTTTTTCTTTATTAACTTTACTTTTATAATTTTTATTTGAATATAATTTTTTATTATCAACATATTTAAAACTTAAAAGTTTATTTGTTTTTTTTGGTATTATTTCATCATCTGATAAAGGACGTTCAATTTTATAAATAGAAAATTTTTTACTTGATAAATTAAGTGGACTTGGTATTCCAAAAGAATCTTCTGGATGAATTACTGGAGTATAAGTCATATATGGAGTTATTGGTAATTCTAAATCTTTTATTTCATCTATTGATGATATTGGGAATATTAAATGTGTTTGAGACATATTTTTTTTATTTTAGAATAAAAATCTTTTATGATAATTAATTATTATATATTTTTTATTTTAATGAGTTTTTTTTTATTTTTTTAGTTTGATTTTTTTTTATTTTTTTTTAATTTTTTATTTTTGTGTATGTTCTATTATTTGCTTTAAATTTTGTGGATTGATTTTTATTGGTTATTATTTTTTTTTTTAAAATTTTTTGTTTTTTTTTATTTTTTTGAAATGATTTGAATTTTAAACTTTATTATTCATTAATATAAGATTAATTTTTTTTCAAAAAAAAAAATTATTTTTTTAATTATGATTTATCTATAAATTTTACTCTAAAATTAGCATGAACTTTATTTTGTTTATATATTGATTAAATGAATTATTATATATAAATGTTTAAAAACAATAATACTAATACAGAAAAGAAAAGTTCAGAACAATTATGGTTTAATAAATTATATTCAATGATAATAGATTCAATTAAAGATATATCAAATTATAGAGAATTTAATAAAAATGAGAATTTAGATTTTAATATAAAATTACTAAACAATATTGATAAAAATGAGGTAAATATTGTCATATTTTTTACAAGAAAAAGAATAAAATTTGTTGTAGAAAAATGGCATTTTACAATTGAAAATAATGAAAGTGGAACTTTAAAATTTATCAATCAAAATAAATTACATAAAAAACTTTTAATAATGAATAAATCTATTAAATTTATGTTAAAATTTTTACCATTATTTCAATTATATAAACTTAAAGATGGTAATTTTGATTTTAAATTAGAATTAGAAGTAGAAATAAATAAAAATGATTCAAAATTTTATAAAAATAATTCAGAATCATTAATAATAGAACCAATAAATGATATTTTTGGAAAATTTAATTTACAAGTAGAATATATTACAAAAAATACTGTATTTCAAATTGAAGAAGAACTCAATAAATTAATAATTGAAAATGAATTTGAAAGTAGAAAAATAAATAATGATGAAAATACTGATGAAAGTGATATTGATAAATCAAAAACTGATGATAATATTGATTTATGTGAAAGAGAAAAAAAAGAATTAGAAAATTTACAATATAATATTAGTGATATTTACATTAATACTGAAGATGAAAATGAATCTTCTTTTGAAGATGATATAATTTCTTTTGAAAATGAAGAACAAAAAGATAATAATTTAATTAACGATAATCATAATAAAAATGATGAAGTATTTCTTTTTGGGAAATATGATGAAAATCAAATTTTAATGAAAAATAGTGACGATGAGTTACCTTTATTATCTGAAATAAAGATAGAAAAAAAATTTAATATATATAAAAATTTTTATAAATTAAAACATAATATGGATATTTATTATATAAATAATAACAAATTAAAGAGTATGATAAAAAAAATGAACTAAAAAAATTTTAAAAAAAAATAAAAAAAATATTTATTACAAAAAAAAGTTTTAAAAAGAATTTGAATTGAAAAATAGAAATTTTTATTTTAATTTATGGTATTTTATTAACTAATTTTTTAAAAAATAATTTTTTTTATTAATTATTTTGTTATATTTATTAAATATATTTATTATTTATTTAATATTTTTTTATTGTTAAAAAATGTCATATTCCTCAAAAAATACTTTAATTTTCGAATTACAAAAAGATTTTTATTATTTCAAACAAAATGAACCAAATATAATAGAACCAATTAAATATCCAATTTCTATATCTAATGTGAGACCTCGAATAATAAATTGGTTAATTTTTCTTTGTGATAATTTCAATTTTTCAATTCAAACATTATATAGAAGTGTTATAATTTTAGAACAATATTTATCTAAATTAAATAATTGTAATTTAACACAAGAAAAATTAAATTTAATTACTATTACTTCTCTTTCATTAGGAACAAAATTAGAAGAAATTAATTGTAATTATACTTCTTTTTTTACAGAAAAAATTTTAAATACTCCTCAATTTCAAATTTATAGAAAAACTGATTTAACAAAAATGGAATTTGAAATTTTAAAAAAATTAAATTTTAAAATTTTATATTCTACAGCAATAGATTTTAGTAATATTTATTTGAAAATTTTTACCTTATATTGTAAAAATAATCAATTTTTAATTGATAATTTTAAAAAAGTCAATGAAGATTTATTAAAAAAACTATTATTAAATGATATGATAATTACAATATCTCAAAGTCAAATTGCTTATTTTTCTTTTACTGAATGTTTAAATACTTTTGGAATTAATATTTTTGTTTTAAGAAATATTGAAAATATATTAGTTAATTCAATAATAAATATTCCAAATCAAAAAGATAACAATAATAAATATAACATTAAAGCTCTTTATTCTTTATAAATAATTAATTAATAAATGTTTATTAAAATTTGTTAATGATAATTGAAAGTTTTATAATTATGATATTATTTAAACTTTTGTATAATATGATTTATTAGTTAATAATAAAGACTATTATTAGTAAAAAAATTTATTATAGTCATATATATATTTTGATTTTTATTAAAAAAGATCATTTAGTTATTAAATAATTGATTTTATTTTTATTTTAAAACAATGATATAATTAAATATATTCAATATAAATTTCATTTTATTAAATTGAAACATAAATAATATAATAATCAAATTTGAATTTTAAATCACAATTCATAAAAAAAATATATAAAAAAATAATAAAAAATGTCATCATCTCCTAACACAAAATCCCCAAAAAAAGAAATAGACTCTTCTGAAAAATCAAATACCCAAACCCAAACAATCCCTCTTCCAATGCCATTAAAACTAAACAAAGTAAAAGACCGTCTCTTAATCTTATCCCCAACAGTTAGAGCAGGTTTAGAAAGAGAATGTAACAAAAGTGACTTTTATCGTGAAGGAGAAAAATTTATAGGTAAAGGAGGTTTTGGTGAAGTATGGAAAGTAATCCATAAACAAACAAACAAAACATACGTTATAAAAGTAATAGATAAAATAAGTATATTTGAGCAAAAATTAGTAGATCAAATGAATAGAGAAATAGAAATGATGTATAAATTAAATCATCCTCATGTAATGAAATTAGTAAATCATTATGAAGATAATGAAAAATTTTATATGATAATGCCTTATGCTGGTAAAGGACAATTATATTCATTATTAAGAAGACAAGTACGTTTTGATCAGAGAACAGCAGCTCAATATATGAGAGAAACAATAGAAGCTGTAAGGTACCTACATTCATTTTCTCCTAAAATAATACATCGTGATATTAAACCTGAGAATTTATTATTAGATGATAATTATAGAGTTAAATTAAGTGATTTTGGTTGGGCTAATTATCAAGATGAAAATCAATTAAGAAAAACTTTCTGTGGTACACCTGAGTATCTTTCACCTGAAATGATAAGAAAAACTGGTCATAATTATTTAGTTGATATTTGGACTTTGGGTGTTTTATTATTTGAATTACTTGCTGGTTATGCTCCTTTTACTGGAGCAAATCAAAGTGAGTTATTTATTAATATTAAAAAATTAAAAATTAATTGGCCTATTGATTTCCCTCCTTTAGCAAAAAATTTAGTATCTAAAATTTTAAAATTAAATCCTAATGAAAGATTATCTATACAAGAAATTAGTAATCATCCTTGGTTTGAAAAAAATCCTCCTTTAAGACCTGTTCTTACTAATTATTTAACAGATGAGAAAGAAATTTTAGAAAGTCATTTAATTAATGTTACTGCAGATTCTGTTAAAGATGAAATTAAAGATATTGTTGATCCTAATAAAAAAAGGAAATTTTCTACTTTGAGAACAAGGAAAGTTTCTCAAAGTAATAATGAATTGAAAAGTGTTTATAATCAATTACAAAAAGATTATGAAAAAATTAAAAAAGAAAATGAAGAGTTGATTAGTAAAAATAATATTTATGAAATGGAGAATAATTTGATTAAAAAAGAAATTATGGCTATTAAAGAAAACAAAAATGAAGAAGAAAATGATGAGATTAAAAATTTGAAAAATGAAATTGAAAAAAATAAAAATTTGATTAAAGAAAAAGAAAATGAGTTAATTATTAAGAAAAATGATATTAGTGAGTTTAAAAATAAAATTAATGAATATGAAAAAGATAAAAATGATAAAAATAAAAATATTTTGGAATTAAAAAATAAAATTGTTGATTTAGAAAAAGAAATAGAAGAACAAAAAATTAAAATTTCTACATTACAATTTCTTTTAAATGAAAAAGAAAATGAAAATTCTAAAACAATAGAAATAAAATTACAATCAAATAATAAATTAATGACTTTGGAAGAACAATTATCAAAAAATGATAGTAATGATAGTATAATAACAAATGAAAGTTTAGATAATTTATATCAAATTATTAATAAAGAAATAAATGAATTAAAAAATTCTTTTAATACAAAATTAAATTCAATTAATGATAATTTACAAATTTTTCATACTGAATTTAAAAAAAATCAAAATTATTTTAATGATTTAATTATTAATTATTTAAGTAAAAATCTTATCAATTCAATTGAAAAATTTAAAAATATAATAAATACTAATATTATTAATTCAAAAGAAAGATATGAAAAGGAATCAAAAAAAGATAAAATTATACAATGGCAAAAAGAACAAATTGATGAATGTATACATTTTAAAAATAAGTTTATTCAAACTGAAATTCAAAATAAGAATTTATGTGAAGAAAATAAATTATTAGGAATAAAAATAAATACTTTAAATGATTTAAAAAATGAAATGGAAATTTTATCTCAAAAAAAAAATGAAGAAATTAAAAACTTTGAGAATAAAATTAAAAATTTTGAAGATAAATTAATTGATGCTTCTAGATATGTTGAAGAAAATTGTAAAGATTCAAATTTTATAAAATCATATTTTAAATTTTTTGTTAATGAAAATGATGTTTGAAATATAATTATTGAAAAATAATATTTAATAATATAATTAATATAGAATATGTAAAGTTAAAAAATTTTGATATATTTTTTTTGGGTTGTTTTTATTTAAATTTAATTATAAATTTTAATTATAATATTTGTTTTGATATATTTTTTAATTTTTATAATTTGGAGAAACTATTTATTATATTATTTTTATTTATATAATAATTGTATTTAGTATAAAATAACCCAATTTATATACCATTCAATATTATGAATTTATTTTTGAACTAATAAAAATTTATAGAAAAAATATATTTCTAACAAGAAAATGGTAAAATAATAATCTATTATAACATCAAGAATAAAAATTTATATTAAAAAGAAATTAATCAAATAAAAAAGAGAAAATAAATAAAAAGTTTTTGATGATGCCTATTCATTTTCTTTAATAAGCAAAAATTTATTTTAGATTAATATAAATATATTAATTAACTATTTCATTTTTAACAACTTTTTTTTTTCTCTAATATAAAAGCAATCCTATGTGAAATAATTAAACAATAAAATATTTATATTTAAAAAAAAGTCAAAAATATAAATCACTTTATGTTCGATTTTTTAATTCATTATTTCTTTTCTATATAAATTTCCACAATTTAATCTTTATTTAAAAAAAAAATAAAATTTATTTTAATTTTCATTATTCATTAATAAAAATATCATTGAAATATTATAAAAATGATAACACTATCAAAATATATAATAATTTCGAATTTTTTATTTCCTAAATTTACTCAACCAATGGAAAGTAGGTTTACAAATTTTTTTTCTTATATTAAAAGGTCAAATAAAATCAAAAATTATAAATATAACTCAATTTCTTTTGAAAAAATTGAAAATGGTGAAGATAAAAGAACAACAGTTCTAATTAAAAATATTCCAAATTCAATAACAAAAGAATTATTTTATGGAATTTTAGATGGAGTTGGAAATATAAATTATTTATATTTACCTTTTAATAAGCAAACAAATAAAAATTTAGGATTTGCTTTTGTAAATATGATTAATTATAAAAATATTATCAATTTATATAAAAGATTGACAAATTATAAATTTAAAGAAATTGAAAAACCAATTGAAATTTGTTATTATAAAATACAAGGTAGGATTAATCTTTCAAAAATGTTTTCAAAACATTTAAATAATGTAAGCATTAATTAAATCAATCGATAATTTTTGTTAGAAAATGTTATTTTTGATTTGTAAAAATTTTATTTTTCTTTTAATTAGTATATCTATAGATATTTTTATTTGGAATTTTTATAAATAATTTAGATTAAAATTATTTAATTATGAAATATATGAAATTAATTTGAACAGAAGTTAAATTAAATATTTATAATTTTAAAAAATGGATTAACAATTTTTTAATAATTTTTTTTAGATATTAATTTTTTAATTATATATTATAATTATTATTATATTCTGTCAATTAAATTTATATTTATTAAAAATAAAATACCAAAAATAAAAAAAATAATTAAAACACAAATTAATTTTTTTTTATATATTAAAATTAAACTTTTAATTGTTTTTGTAAAACAAGAATTTGATCTAAGAAAAGAGATTTAACATGATTTGCTTCTTTTAAATCTTCTTCTAATTGATAAACTCTTTTTCTTGCATCAAATTGAATGCTATTTAATTGTTGTGTTAATTCTTCTACTTTTTTAGTAAAAGCAGTTTTCATTGTTTCAAATTGTTGTAAAAGTACTTGTTCATATGAATCATGGTCAAAATTTTTATTTTGAGTTATTTCTAATTTTTTTTTCATATCATCATTATCTAATTTTAATATATTTACTTCTTCTTTTAATTCATTAACTTTTAATGTTAATTCTCTTATTTCTTTATCTATTTTTTTAATAGATTCTTTTTGATTTTTGTTATATTCTTCTTCATGTTTTTTTAAAAATCCTTTCATATCTATTTTTTCTATTTCTATTTGTTTATTTGTTTCTATTGTTTGTTTATTTGAATTTTCTATTTCTAAATCTTTTATTTTTTTTTCTAATTCTTTAATATTATTATTTAAATTTTCTATTTGTTTTTGATATTTTTCTTCTAAAATTTTTTTCTCATCAAAAAAATTTTGTTTTATTTTTTCTATTTCTGTATTATTTGTATTTGTATCTTTTTTATCTGAATTTAATTTTGTTAAATTTTCTTTTTCTTTTTCAAACTTATTTTTTAATTCTCTAATTTCTTTTTCATATTTTTCATTTATTTTATTTATTTCATCATTGAGATTTATTGATTTATCATTTTTTTTTAATAAAATATTATAATTATCACTTAAATTAGTTAAAATTTTATCATAAATTTCTTTTAATTTAAAATATTGATCTACTTGACTTCCTTTTAAATTCTTAATTTCATTTGCAAATTTTTTATCATTATCAAATTGATTAATAGTTTTATTAATATTAACATTTAAATTTTTAAAATAATCATTTACTAATTTTATAACATGAGGTATAATTTTTTTATTTTTAATATTAAATTCTAATAATTCATTTAAAGTATTAATTTTTAAAAATTCCTCAATTTCATTATTTTTATTTAATGAAGGTAAATTTTTAATATTTAATGAAGTATTATTATTTACATTTTTAGTATTTAATTTTTCAATAAAATCTTTTAAAACAATAACTTTAGACAAACTTTCTTGATAAGTATCATCATTATTAATTTTTAATTTCATTAAAGTAAAAAAATCATATATTTTTTTAATTAATAAATCATTTAATCCACATTCAAGATATAATTTTTGTATACATTCATTTACATTTTTTGTTCCATATATTTTTAATATTTTTTCAATATTAGCACTTTGTTCAGTTACTTTATCAATAAAACTATTTATATTTTTAGTTTCTTCAATTTCAGAAAGTTTTTTTGTTAAACCTGGTGTTTTTGATAATAATTTATACATTTTTATATCAGAACTATTAGAATTAATCATTTCTTGTATTGTTAATAAATCACTTTTTAACATTTGAATTAAAGTAGAATAAGTTTCTGATTTATTTGAAGGAATATAAAAATTACTTGATGATGTTCCTATTATATCTTTTCCTCTACTACTTCCTACTCTTTTATAAAAATTATCCCCACTTATTCTAGTTTTATCCATTTTAAATTTAATATTTTTTAAAAACGAAAAATATGAATTTAAAATTAAAAAAAATTTAAAAAATAAAAAAATAATTTTTAATATATACCAAAAAAAATTTTAAATCGAATAAAAAAATATAAACCTATATTTCGATATTATTATTATCCCCATCATCCTTAACATTTTCCTTACTAGGATCATATGAAAAGTCAGTATAAGGATTTTCAGAATTATCTAAACTATCACCAACATTAACAGAATCTTTAGGAGTACAAGAAGTAAATTCAGGATCAATATATCTAGTATCAAATTCACTTTTAATTTTAGGAGTAAAAGGAGGTTTAATTTTTTTTTCAAGAATAGCATTCCAATCAATAGTAGAAAAAAAAGGATGATTCTTAATCATTTTAACACCATCATCACCAGAACCTAATCTCTTATCAGGATCTTTAATAAATAAACCTTCTAATAAAGAAACAGCTTCTTTAGATAAATATTTAGGAAATTTTACAGAACCAGTTTTTATACTTTTAAATAATTTTTCCCTATCTTTAGCATAAAATGGTGGCATACCAGTTAACATTTCAAATAAAATTGCTCCTAAACTCCACCAATCAACTGCTTGACCATGTCCTTTAGATTCTATTATTTCAGGAGCTAAATATTCAGGTGTTCCACAAAAGGATTTTGCACTGTGATTATCACTTATGTTTTCTTTTGATAAACCAAAATCTGTTATTTTAACATAACCTTTTTGATCTATTAAAACATTTTCTGGTTTTAAACTATTTTTTAATAAAAATTAAAAATTATATGATTAAAAATTTTTTTTTCTTACTCTCTGTATATTATGTTGTTTAAATGTAAATGTTCTAATGCTAAAACTAATTGAGCACCATAAAATTTAACTGCTTCTTCATTGAATCTTTCTACTCTTTGAATATGGAAAAATAATTCTCCTCCTGGACAATAATCCATTACTAAATATAATTTTTGAGGATTTTGAAAAGCATATTTTAATTTTACTATAAATGGATGATCTATTAATTCCATTATTTTTCTTTCTGCTTTAATATGTTCTACTTGATTTCTTTTTATCATTTGCTTTTTTTTTAATACTTTCATTGCGTATACTTGATTTTCGTCATTTTTTTTTACCATTAGAACTTTACC
>Ga0310695_10010492_pt1 | contig 13512 bp, 18 predicted proteins | sample RumenRJG_04DNA_FD_203882 | JGI IMG/M metagenome (GOLD analysis project Ga0310695, IMG submission 203882) | Bovine rumen microbial communities from Lethbridge, Alberta, Canada - RJG_04 (v2) (version 2) | ecosystem: Host-associated > Mammals > Digestive system > Stomach > Rumen | place: Canada...
TAATAGAAATAGAAATAGAACACACGACAGACGACCGAACAAAGGAGGTAACAAAGTGTACAGAGCAAAGAACGGGTTTACATTGCAGGACGACAGCGCGCCGGGCGGTTGGACGATCAAGAGCGCGTAGGACATAGAAACGGCCTTGTGTTCGTTCCCGGCGTTTCAAACCGTGGCAAGCGCGTTTCTATGGGAGGCTATAGGGCAGGCCGTGCAAGAGCGCAAAGAGTACAAGGACATAAAAGAGTTTGCCGAGTACCTGGCGGAGAATTACATCTAACACGACAACCGGGGGCGCGATCCGACGGGCCGCCCCTGGATCATTACGAAGGAGGGCCGACAAATTGACAGAGTTTAGTTTTTATCTATCAGATGCAGACACGGAGCGGCTATTTGCTATTAAGGAATTGCAGGGACGGGACGACCTAACCGGCAACGAGTTTGCGCGCCTACTATTGGAGGATGCGATATACCGGCAATTCGCGGCAGCCACAAGAGAGGGCAGAGGCCCAATAATTACGGATAATTGACGTTTGAACGTCGCAAAAAACGGGTTACGCCGCTAAATAGTTATTATGCGGCGTACCTTTCAAAGAAAAATCATGCGTTTTGATGTTATTTAACCGCCGAAGTAACAAATTCGCAAAATATTAAATAACATCAAGTGCAAGATGCACAAGAGGTTTGCAAAATGAACGCAATACAGACGACCACGAACTATAACACGATCACACCGGCGCGCGATCTGCGCCCGGCATTGTATGAGGATTTTATAAAGTATATCGACCGGGGCGAACGGACAACGCGCACATATATAACGAACCTGCGGCAGTTTGCGGCCTACCTTGCCTATAAGATGATAACCCGACCGCAGCGGCAGGACGTTATAGAATACCGGGAGTATTTGGCCGCAGAGCATGACGCCATACAGTTAGACGCAGAGGCCGGCAGCGGTTGGAGTTACCGCACGGACGCAAAGGGCAGGCGCTACACGATCACTTGCAAGCCGAACACCGTAGCGCAGTATTTGCGCAGCGTTTGCCAGTTCTTCAAATGGACGGCGGCCAATGGGTTTTATCCGGACATTGCGGCAAACATACACGCGCCAAAGATACGGCACGACATACACAAAAAGGACGCACTAAACGCACAAGAGGTTTTGCAGATAGAACAGAGCATAGAGGCCACGACAGCGGCAAAGGCAGAGGCGGCAGCGGGCGCCGCAAAGGATACGGCCGGCAGGATCACCCGCGCCAACGAACAGGGAAAGCGCCTATTTGCAATGTACACACTAGCAGTAAACGCCGGGTTGCGTACCGTCGAGATAAGCCGGGCCAATGTTCGCGACTTAGAAGTGAAGAACGGCGCCGCAGTTCTTTATATATGGGGCAAGGGCCACAGCGAACCCGACCAAAAGAAGCCACTAGCGCCGGAAGTATACGAAGCGCTGCGGGAGTATTTGGCCGTTCGGAGCGACAGGCCGACGCCAAACGCGCCGCTATTTGTTTCTACCGGCAACCGATCCGGGGGAAAGCGCATTGCAGAAACGACCGTTTCAAAGATGCTTAAACAGGCAATGAGGGCCGCGGGGTTTGACTCTGACAGGATCACGGCGCACACCCTGCGCCACACGGCAGGTAATAACGTTATGGGCCTAACCGGTAACAATTTGTTTGATACTCAAATGTACATGAGGCACACGAACCCCAAAACGACAGAAATCTATTTGCACCGAGACACCGAGACCAAAGACGCAGACATAGCGCGGCAACTATATAACTACTACCACGGAAAGCAGGACGGGCAGCAGGCCCGGCAAAGACTGGAAAGCATATTGCAGAGCATGACGCCGGCGCAGGTGGAACAGCTAACCGGAATTGCGGCCGCTATAGCAGGATAACAAGAGGGCACAACATGAATCTATTTCCATATCTTATTTACCGGGCAACCCCGGAAATAGGCGGCGCGGAACTAATAGCAGGGTTCAGAGAGCGACGGGAGGCCGTCAACTATTTGAACTATGCAAAGATGCTAGACAGGGACGGCGGGCGCCTTTACATGAAAGAGACAGGCGACACGGAGAGCCGGGAGGGGAGTTAAAAAGTTGAGAGACCGCGCCGGCTACACATCAACCGCCGCACCGTGTTTTATTTCCCCGGAAAGTGAGAGGGGGACGCGCGCGCGGGAGAGTATACCCCCGGGAGGGTGCCCGGGATCACGGCGCAGGGGAAGTGTAATAGGGAACCTATTTCCCGTAGAAACCCGAAAAATGAGATTTTCGGAATTGCGCGGGCGCAAATTATCAAAACAACATCAAAAAACAGCAACAAAAAAGGAAATACAGAAATGAAAAAATGGGAAGTTTTCAGAGACCGGGAGACCGGCCGGGAGTTATGCGCGTACACGATCCGCGGGACGTTCCCGGGAGAGCGGGCCGCAACGGTTGAGTTATTGGCTGCCGAAAACGGCATACCGCAAGAGCAAATTGTAATGACCATTGAGACGATAGGAGGGCGGCAGGATGACAGAGTTTAGTTTCTATCTATCAAGTGAGGATACAGACCGTTTATTTGCTATCAAAGACCTACAAGGCCGGCGCGATCTGACAGGAAACGAATTTGCCCGGCTACTATTGGAGGGTGAATTGTGGCGCTTATTTCCCGCCGTACCGCAGTTTGACGACGACGGCAACGTATCAAACGCGGACAGATACAGGGGCCAGGGCGCCGCAGGGGGCGGCAAATGAGGGCCGCAGGGTTGAGGCCGTGCCCGTTCTGCGGGAACAGGGAGACCGCGGGAGACTTGCAGGGCGTCAACATTGTGGAGCAAGAGCGAACGGCCGGGGCGTTTGGACTGCCGGCAGAGCCGCACAAAATTTATTATGTTTACTGCGGCCGATGTTTTGCGCGGGGAGGCAACGGCGTTTCCGGACGCCGGGCAAGCGGCGCGACAGTCACAGAGGCGCAGGCGCGGCAGTTTGCTATAGATTTGTGGAACAGGCGCGCCACAGAGTAAATATCACGTTTTTCGGGATTTTGGCCCGCCGCCGTTTCTAATGCAAATAATATTGAATAGCTGAATTAGAAATTGTATTTAATCCCTTGTGCATGAAACGCAGAGGATTTACAGATACAAATTTCACATGCAGCGCAGGGGGCGCAGGCGATCCACTAAAAGAGAGGGGCAACAGTTGGAAACGATAACAATAACAATCACCCGGCGCGGCGATCTGCCGCAGGACATACACGGCGCAGTTACGCGGGAGGACGACCGCTACACGATCCTTTTAAACACCGGCGACACACCGGCCCGGCAGTTGGCCGCGTTTTTGGAAGAAATGACACATATCTATAACGGCGATCTGGAGGCGGCCGGGAGCGTCGGGGAGATTGAGAACAGGACGAAACGGCAGTTATTAGAGGCGCTAGAGATCATAAAGGCAGAGGGCGAAAGTCAAAAAAGACCTAAAAACACCCGCAGGCCGGGCGCGATCCGGCCCGAAAACCCATATATCTATAACGGAATCGACCTAAACGAAGAAATTGTACTAGAGGCGGGCCGGGAGTTTGGAGGCTATTACAAGATAGTTTCAGTAGACGGCGAAACCGTCCACTATACCGCTAAAGGAATCGGCGGCGTGTTCGTAATGAAAGCCGAACCCTTTAAAAGAATGATAAGGGGCGGCCATTGAGTCGCCCGCTGCCGAATTTTCAAGAGAGAAACCCCAAAAGGGGAACAGACACGAATAACGAAAGGACAGACGACCATGATAACAGTAAAATTTCACGCATTTATGCAGCGGTTGGCGGCATATTCCGAACTAATCACCGGTAAGAAGATAACGGACGGCGACAGTATACAATTTGAGCGCCTGCAATGTGACATTATAGACGCCTACCAGTTAAGCGAGATCACAACGCCGGAATATGAGGCACTAAACCGGGCCTTTTTTCTTTTAAAGGACGCAGGAAAGGACGCACTAAACCCGGAACAGTGCATTTATACAATGCAGGAATGGCAAAACGACCGCAAATTTAGAGCGGTTCCGGGGCAGGAGATCACCGCGGAGGTATACGAACAAATGTATAACTGCCTGCCGCCTAAATCCATACCGCAGGAAAAGGCACGGCAGGCGCTAGAAGAATATCAGATACCAGTACACGCCGGTTTCTTGATGGGCGAACCCCACAGCACCGACCGCGACGGCAAACAGCTATATTTAGCGTTCGGAATGAATGACTACGGCAAGGGCAAACACTATTACTATTTGGGTTTGAGCCGGCCGTATAAGAAATTACACGGGCAATACTACTTTTTCGATTGCATGAACGCGTTTGTTAATGGGGGACTTTTCCCCGCTGCCGAATTTGAGAGCGACGCCGAGGCGATCCAAAAGGCGGCAGACTATGAGGCGACATTATACAAACTAGAATACGATCACGGCGACAGGATCACGACCGCGGTATTGTATCAACCCATGTTTTTATAGGAGGGGGCGCACAATGACGACTGAATACTTATTCACACCGGCCATTATGGAAATGAGCAACGACGAGGGAGAGGGAGAAAAGGCCGTATATACGGCAATTAGACGATTTAGCCGCGGCGACTGGGGGAAAATACCGCAGTGCGACAAAGAGGCAAACGACCGCGATCTAAAGGCCGGCAGCGGGCGCATATTGGCCCGGTATGAATCACCAAAGGGAGATTTTTATATTATTTCCTATCCGGGAACCGATCAACCGCCGACCGTTCTATTTTGTCGGGAGTATTGAGGGGAGGGCCGAACATGAAAACAATCACCGTAACGGTATTAAAGGGAGGCGTGGCAAAGACGACCACCGCGGCAATATTAGCGCAGGCGGGAGCGTTCCGGGGCCGTCGCGTTTTGGCCATAGACTTAGACAGCCAGGGCAATTTATCGCAGGCGTTAGGAGTGAGGGCCAACAACGGCAGGCAGAACAGTTACCGGCTATTAACCGGGGAGGTTCCGGCCCGTGAAACTATAGTGCGATCTGCGCAGGGGTTGGACGTTATACCGGCAAGCCAAAATTTATTAACGATCACAAGCGGCAGAGGATCAGCGCGGCGCCTGCGGCAGGCATTGGAGCCGATAGAGAATGATTATGATATTGCTTTTATTGACACGCCGACGGCGGGCGAACTGCAATATAACGCGCTAATGGCGTCAACCGGCGTTGTTATTCCCTTGCAGACTGACACATACAATATACAGAGCCTATATCAGATTGCGGACGTTGTGGCGCAGATACAAAAGAGCAACCCGGCGTTAGAGATCGAGGGGGCCATAATAACCAAATATGAGGGGAACACGAACATTGCAAAGCAACTGCGGGCCGCGATCGAGGCCAACGCCGCAGAAATGGGCATACCGGTTTTAGGCGCGATCCGCAAAGGAATTGCAGTTGTTGAGGCGGCAAGCCTGCAAAAATCGTTGTACCAGTATAACAAGCGATCAAACCCGGCAGCGGACTATTTGGCCGTTTATGACCGGTTAGATATTGAGAAATAACAAGATACAAGGGAGGCTAAACAATGGCAAAGAAAGACTTTTCACAAGTGGAAACCGGCAGAGTATACGACGCAATAGCAGAGGCAACCGCAGAGGCGGCAGAGCCGGCAGCGGAACAGGACGCACAAGAGGTTAAGCAGAAACGCAGGGCGCGCAAGACCTACACCGACGAAGAAAAGCGGGAGTTAATAGAGAACATGACGACGGCCGGGCGCAAGGGCGTAAAGATGCCTAGAGTAAATTTAAAACTAGAGGGCACGGACTCAAGAATGAATGTAGCGTGTACGGCCACGAATTATGAATATGTGCAGATTATGAGCCGCGTTTGTGGCATGAACCTAACACAGTTTATAAACAAGGCATTAACCGAACACCGGCAAGACCATATAGACCTTTACGAAAAGGCGTTAGAGTTCAGACGGGCATTAGATAACATTGACATTTAAGGGAGGGCAGAGCATGACAGACGACCAATATAACGAAATTCTGCCGGAGATCACAGAGGCCGACGCGCAGACGATCCTAGAAGCCGCCGGAGAGATTGCAGAGAGACCCGCGGCCGACCTGCGCGACGCATTAGAGATTTTGGCCGGCGACGATCCGGAACCGCTAGAGTATATAAGAATCTGTTTGGCGTTCAATGCAGAATCCACAGGCGACCAAGAGCGCCACGACGCATTATTAAAGCGGGTACACGAACGGCAGCGGGAACAGTTGGGGCAGGAATACGACGCCATTATAGAGGCAGCGGGGAGAGTTCAGGCGATAATGCGGGAAGTAAAGAGCGCCACAGACGCTGCCATAGAACCGGCGCGGGCCATTTCCGAGGTTATAGAGAGTATAAAAACCCTTTATGAATCCTTTACATTGGCAATTGACGACGTTTTGCCGGAATGGGCAAAGGCCGGCGCGCTGACACAATTCTATGAAGAACTGGACACGTTAGAACCGTTCATTAATGCAGAACTGCAAAAGCGGCCGGGCATGGAGGGCAAGGCACTAAACGACGTTTTAGGGCCGCTGCCGTTCCGGGTTGTGTTCTATGCAGCGAAAGGCGAACCAGTACCAGACACCGACGACCGCGCCGCAGAAATGAACGCGTTTATAGAGATCATAAAGGCGGCACGGGAGGCAAGGCGAACCGCGGAAAAGGACGCACTGCCGAACGTCACATACAAGAAAAAACACGACCTTGCATTAACAATTGGCAAGTCGTCGTTTAGGCTATTCAATCCGCTGAATTATCCCACGCGGGAAGAACGCAAGCAGGTGCCGGGGCAAATGTCATTTATACCGGTAAGGTATGAGGCAGAGGGGAAAGACGAAATAACGCTATTCTGCGGGATCACAGAGAATAGTTTGTTATCTGCATTAGATGCAGAGGATTATTTTTATTTATCCTTTATTGGCGACGCCTATTTAGCAGGGAACAAAACTATAACCGTTTCAAAGCTATATAAGGACTATATGGGAACAAAGCCAACGCCGGCGCAAAAAACCGAGTTTGTAAAGAAATTGGAGCGGTTGGCCGGCACTCAGGTAAGAATAAACGATAGACAGGTAAGGGACGCGTGGGGCCTTAGAGACCCGAACGCGAAATATAAAGAGGTTGTGCAACAGGCCGCGCCAATTGCAATAGGCAGTGAACATTTTGTTGCTAATGGGCAGGTGACAGAGGCCACGATAAAAATATACGACTTTCCCGCGATCCTTAAAGTTGACTACGACATAAACCAATATACGACCGTTCCAAAATCATTAGTGCAGGTCAAAAAGTACAAGAACGGAAAGCCGACTAAATACGCGTCGAGAACCAAACGTTTTTACAAGATTTTGCAGTACCTAATACGCCGAATAGCACAAATGAAAAGCGGAAAGGGCGCGAACAGACTTCTATATTCAACATTCTATGATGAAATGGGGGAGACTAACGCAACCGATCAAAAAAGGGCGCGTGACTGTTTGTGGCAAATAATTGAGCATTTCAAACATGAGGGGTGGATAACAGAAGCCATAGAAGAAACAAACAAGGCCGGCGAAGTTGGCGTAACGTTCAAATGGAACGCGGCGCCGGCAGCGGGCAAGAAACCGGCGGCCGGTAAGAGGATAGGCAACAAGGGCGGCAAAAAGCCTGCGGCCGATAAGAAAAAGGGGTGAAGTTATGCACCCCAAAAGGGGGGATTTTTTGATTTTTTAGGGGGGATTTTTTGCGTTTTAGGGGGGATTTTTTGCGTTTTAGGGGGGATTTTTTGCGCGGGGCGGTTCCGGGAGGCGGCTATTTATGCGGGTTTGCGGGCACGAAAAACAGAATAAGTTTTTAAAAGTCTATAAAAGTCTTTTAAAAACTGCGCGCGCAGGCGGCGCCGCTTTAGGAGCGGGCCGCCGCGCTTGCTTTATATTATAATATCCGCGGGGTCACTTCCTACCGGACAGAGCCAGGGCGGGAACGCTAGTAACGAACTGGAGTTCTGAATGTATGTTCGTTTGCGGGAAAGTTCCGGAAACCGCAGAACAAACAGGGGGGCCTTATTCCTACCGGCAGAGGCCACGCCGCCGCGATCTGCTAACAGGGGGTAGGGCCAACGAAAGTTGGCGGCGTTCTCTGAAACCACAGACCGGCCACCGCAATAATATTTCCCCCCGACGAAATCAGATTTTTTTTTACGACCTGCGCCAATTGCGCCGGCGCAAACCGCCCGGGCCGAAAAAAATCAATTTGGTTTTGGGGGAGCGTACAACGGGAGGGGGAACCGACCTAAAGAGACACGGCCCACGCGCGCGAGAACAAGTTATACAGGATCACCAACGCGGCACCGATCCGGAACCCGGACGGCCACAGCGAACCCCCGGCGACCCGTTAGGGGGTGTTTTTCGGAGGGACTAGCAACGGGGGGAGGCCTACCCAAAAAAGACGCGCCACGCGCGCGCGAGGGGTTCCCGCTGCCGGGCCTGCGGCAGAGGATCCCCGGGGGCGGGGTTGAATCTCTGCGGGATCACATTCTATAGAACGTCGGCCAATGGCGCGCGAAAAATCGCGAAATTCAAACCCCCGGGGAGGGGTAGGGGGGAGTATTCCGGAATAATCACACGCTATAAAAAAGAGAGGCGCCGCCGTTTTGAACACTGGGGGAGGGTGCCCGCTGCCGGGTTCCATTCCCTACAGGCATTATAAAAGGCCGCACCCGAACAGGTGCGACCCATTGACAGACGACCAAACAGCCGAACAAAGCCGCCCGGTCATTGGTCATTATAGCACATGGCCGGGCAGAAAGAGAGAGTAAAAAACAGTGAATAGACAAGACGCACTAACAGAAATTCGCAACAATTGGGAAACTATATTGCGCGGGATCACCCACACGGCCCGGCAGAACGTGAACGGCAGGCAGAGTTACGTTTGCCCGATCTGCGGCCACGGGAGCCACGGCGACGGGTTGACGATCAACCCCAAAGGCAGGCCCGGCGCGCTAATGTGTTTTGGCTGCGGTTTTTCCGGGGATATTATCGACCTACTGCAAAGGGTGAATAACTGCGACTTTAACACGGCATTAAATGCGGCCGCTGCCGAATTGAGTATAACTATAGACCCGTACAAGAGCGACGCCGCGGCAGATTTTGCCGACGACGACCGCGCACAAGGCCCACAGAGGGCCGATAAGAAAAAGGACAGGGAAACGGCCACGGGTACCGCAAAACAGCCACAGCGGGCAACAGGGGCGGCCACGGAGGGCGAAACGGCAGACTATACGGCATATTATGCGCAGTGTTCGGAGCGCCTGCGCGACCCTGCGGCGCTTTCCTACTTACAGGCCCGGGGAATCAGTGCAGAGACCGCGCAGCGGTTCCGCATTGGGTACGATCCGCAGGCAGACCCGGCCAACGCGCCGGGAGCAATGGGCGGCGACTACCGGCCGCACCCTGCGCCGCGGTTAATAATCCCATGCACCCGCGGTTATTACGTCGCCCGCGCTACCGATCCGGGGAACAAATACAAGGCACCGAACCCCAAAGGGAGCCGCGCGCAGTTGTTCAATTCTGCCGTTCTGTATAATGACGAACCGGGCGTTATATTTGTCACAGAGGGAATTTTTGATGCGCTTTCGTTTGTGGAGGCAGGGGCGCAGGCCGTCGCGACGAACAGCAAGAACAACGGGCAGGCATTAACAAACCTATTGCAGAGGGGCGACGCAAAGGCCCGGCAGTTTGTCATTTGTCCGGATAACGACCCCGACCCAAAGACCAACGCGAACACGCAGGCCACGGCGCAGAAATTATGTGACGATCTGCGGGCACTGGGGAACAATTGCATTGTTTACAATGTTGCCGGACAGGATCACGACGCAAACGACGCGCTGCGGCGCGATAAGGCAGGATTTGCGCAGAGAATAGCAGAGGCGCAGGCCGCATTACAACGGGAGGCGCTGCCGGGGTTGCTATGCTATGAGGATTTGGTAAAAGAGTTTCAAGAGGCCGACGACAGCATAATAACAATCAAATCTTTCCCGGAATTTAGCAAAACGGCAAAGATCAAAAAACATTCTACCGTTGCACTAGCGGCCGATACAGGCGGCGGTAAGTCGTCGTTATCTCTGAATTTCCTAAACGATCTAAACAGCGAATACCCTTGTATTTACTTCAATTTGGAAATGGACATGATAACAGTATTGCGGCGTTTGGTTGCGATCCAAAGCGGCCTAGAATTGGACAGGATAGAGGGATACAAGCAAGACCCGAAAACGGCAGCGGCCGTTAATGCCTATCTGAAACAAATAGCGAATAGAAAACCCTTGCAGGTAATACAAGGCGTTTACCAGTTGGGACAGATAGAGGGCATTATAAAGAGATCGACCGAGGGCAGGGAAGAACCGACCATTGTATTTATAGACCATTCCCTATTAGTGGAGACCGAGGCGAAAACCGCGGGCCGCTATGAACGATTTACTATCGTATCGGAGCAATTGCGAAAAATGGCATTGCGCTATAACGTCGTTTTGTTCGTTCTATTGCAACAGAACAGGGCGGGCAAAGATAACGACGAAGAACGGCCCAAAAATAGCAGTTTGAAAGAGTCGGGAAGTTGGGAAAACGACGCGACACACATTGTTTTCCTTTGGTACGATCCGCAGGCCCGGCGAAAGAAACTCATAATAACCAAGAACCGCGGCGGCGACAGCGGCGAATTTGCGTTAAATTATTGGAGCCGCACACAAACATACACCGAGGCCAAAGAGCCGCCCGTTATACGATCAGACACGCCGGCGGGCCGTGATTTTGCACCGGCGAAACCGACCAAGCGCGAAAAGGCGCAGGAAAGACTACGGGACGCATACATGCAGGCCGCTATAAAGACGGGCGGCAACGTCACATTGAGAGCCATAGCAGAGGCCGCCGACGTTACGACGGCAACCGCTAAAGGTTGGGTGAAAGAATACGGGGGTTGCATAGTTGACGGCGTACCAGTAGACCCGGCCGGCATTGATACGGCAGTAGAGTATACCGGTTTTGTTAAGCTGACACCGGGCGACGAAAACCCGTTTATCCCGTCACAGGAACGCGTACAAGAAGTTGTAGAACAGTATCACACGACCGGGCCGCGCCTATAAGAGCGAGACCGGCAGCGGGGCCAGGCACCGCAGAACACGGCATATTGACATAGCGAGAGAGGGCGACGACCTGCGGGCCGCGGCCCTTTTCTTTATAGGCGAAAAGCCTTTATTTACGGCCTTTTTCGGGTTTTGGGTTTGTTGTTCTAGTTCTTTTTCTATGGTATAATATGCACAAGAGGAATTGCACATTTTGCAGAATTTGGACAATGAACACATGACAGACGAACGCATAAAACTATTAGTACCCGCTGCCGTTGCGGACACGGTACTAAATGACGATCACATGAACAATTATGTATTTCCCAATGCACAGGCGATAGAGGCCGCGCAGTTGGACGAATACACCCGCGGCGCCGTGATATTTGGAGTTGAACCAATAGACGATCCGGAACCCGACGGCATGAACATATACATTAAACGGCCGGCCGGGGATTGCGTTCTATTGACGATCGACGCCACCGACCCCGACGGGATCATAACGGCGACCATAGCGCCGATAGAGGGCAGAACATGAAAATTAACAATTGTTCGCACTGCGGAACGCCTGCGGAAATCCGGACACGGCAGCGGGGCAAGGCCTGCGCCGTTTGGGTAGAGTGTACGCACTGCGGCAGGCGCACAAAGGCATTTACAGGAAAACAGGCAGCGGGAGCAAATCGAACGTTTGCCGTTTTAGCATGGAATTGTGAATATTACGAAATGGAGGGCGAGGCATGACAGAACAGGCAAGAGAGGCGCGCAGGGCCTATAAAAGAGAGTGGAACCGCAAGAACCGCGACAAAGTAAAAGCGGCGCAGGAACGTTATTGGAATAAAAAAGCGGCAGAGGGTACCGCAGAGACAGACGACAGAACAGGACGGGAGGCACGGCAGAATGAAAATAGCGGAGTTTTTAGCTAACGGCAGAGAGAACGCACGCACCGCGCGGCAGTTGGCCGAAATAACAGGGTGCGACGCACGGGCAATTACAATACAGATCGAAAAGGAACGGCGGGAGGGCGCGCCAATCTGCGCCGCCTGCGGCGAACGGCCCGGCTATTTCATAGCAGAGACCGCAGAAGAATTGCAGGCCTATTGCGACCAATTGAAAAGCCGCGGCATGGAAATATTCAAGACACGGCAGGCGCTTATAAAAGTTCTGCGGCAGTATGGGGAGGTGAAAGCGAATGGCGAAAAGTAAGGCGGTAAGCGACGAACAATTGATTGCGGCGCTATTGGCCAATGGAACCATTAAAGCCGCTGCCGCTGCCGTCGGCCTATCAGAGCGGGCCGTATATGACAGAATGAACGACGGCGACTTTAAAGCGCTATATAAGAGTGCAAAGGCCGATTTAATCCGCGGGGCCGTTGTCGATCTGAATAACCAAGTACAGGCGGCTATAGACACCGTTTGCGAGATTATGCAGGATAAAGACAATAACGCGGCAGTGAGATTACAGGCGGCGCAGACGATCCTAAACAATGCCGGGAAGTTTGCGCAGCGGTTGGCGGCGAATGAGGCGCAGACAGAGGCACAGATAACAAGTAATAAACTAGGGTTATTCCCTTAGAGGAGACCCCCGGGCAAAAGTTCTGCGCCCGATCCGATCCGGGAACGGAAAGGGCGGCCACGACTGCGGGAAAATATCACACACACGCGTAACGGGGTACGCGATCAGAGAGGGCAGGCCCTTATTTTTATGCGGTTATATATATGTGTGTGAACCACCATGGCGCGCACATCAATATATATGTGTGTGTAAAAAACCATGTATGTCATAACTCATATTGAGTTAGAGTAACGGCAGAGGGAACCCGCAGCGCGTAAAGAGTTATCATAGCGACACGATCAGAGAGGCCAGGCCACACGGCAGGGCCTTTTTTGTATGCCATTTGAACCACTGGGGAACGTCGCGGGGACGTTTCCGGGGGTGTATCCGGGAAATTATCGTGCAGGCAGCGGGAAATAATAGTGCAGTTTCCGGGCAGAAAAGAAAAGGGAGAGCCGGCGCGAAAAGTGGCCGCGCAGGACGGGCGCAGGCGGGGTTTTGAGACCATGCCCGAACGAACGCCCACGGGCACCCCGAAACGGCGCAAACGGACAAATAGAGGGCATAAACGGCAGAGCCTTTATTTTAGCGGCAGGACAGGACGCCACCGGCGACAATATGCACACGATGCACAAGAGGTTTTGCAACCATTGAAAGTAAGACGCTATTGCTATATAATAGAAATAGAAATAGAACACACGACAGACGACCGAACAAAGGAGGTAACAAAGTGTACAGAGCAAAGAACGGGTTTACATTGCAGGACGACAGCGCGCCGGGCGGTTGGACGATCAAGAGCGCGCAGGACATAGAAACGGCCTTGTGTTCGTTCCCGGCGTTTCAAACCG
>Ga0310695_10010493_pt1 | contig 13512 bp, 7 predicted proteins | sample RumenRJG_04DNA_FD_203882 | JGI IMG/M metagenome (GOLD analysis project Ga0310695, IMG submission 203882) | Bovine rumen microbial communities from Lethbridge, Alberta, Canada - RJG_04 (v2) (version 2) | ecosystem: Host-associated > Mammals > Digestive system > Stomach > Rumen | place: Canada...
TCTTTTTTCTTCTTATCCGATGCGCTGCCTGAATCTTCTTTTTTCTTCTTGAGTTCCATTACCGATCTCATGGCGGGACACATCTCTCCTCCCGCTCCTGCGCAGGGTGATCCCGAGCCGCATCTTCCGGAATTTGCTGATGCTTCTTCCTCATCGTCTGAGGAGATAGACACTCCCCTGTCGGTCACATCAACAGACATCGCTTCGGAAACAGCAGTCAACAGACAGACAGCATCGGCCGCTATACCTTCTTCTCTGCCGGTAAATCCCAGGTGTTCTTCCGTAGTAGCCTTCACATTGACCTGACCGACCGAAAGCTTAAGCGCACTTGCTATATTAAGCCTCATCTCTTCAATATAAGGAGATAACTTAGGCCTCTGCGCACGTATCGTAGAATCGATATTCTCTATGATAAAACCATTCTCCTCTATAAGAGACCGGACCATCTCAAGCATCTTTATGCTTGAAGCACCTTCCCACTTAGGATCAGTATCGGGGAAATGCTTTCCGATATCCCCCAGTGCGGCAGCTCCCAACAGGGCATCCATTATCGCATGAATAAGGACATCCGCATCCGAATGTCCGACAAGCCCTTTCTTGTAAGGTATATCAACACCGCCTATTATCAGTTTTCTGCCTTCACCCATGCGGTGAACGTCATAACCACTGCCTATCCTCATTTATTATCCCTCCGTGAATCATCAGTTTATATCCCGACTTCGCCTTAATATCCTGCCGGTATTAACGCCGTCAAGCTTAACTAACCTGCCGGTCTTGTCATAGTATGTAAGGAGCGCATCTCTTGATGCTTCCTTTTCTTTTTGAGCTGTTCTTGTTTGCGCTGAATTATTCTTATATGCCCCCTTTAAATCCTTGTCCGGCGCTCCGACATGGATCATTATCTTTCCGTTATGATTGGATATTGTATAACGTTTGCGTTCGATCTCTTCATCAGAATAAGCCGCAAGCTCCTCTTCGGGGTCCTCATCCAAAAAATCATCTTCCTCTTCGATCTCTTTTCCTTCTTCTTCATCTTCAAGAGGTTCGGGATATTCGGAAGTCTCATCATCAATATATGCAGACATCTCTTCCGTGATATCCTCGGCCGAAGCACTTTCCTTCGGTAAATCAAAAAGTCCGGACAGTTCCTGGCTTGCCGCTTCACGATTGTTTTTCTTTACCGCATCTTCATCATCGCCATACCATATCACATTCATGAATCTTCTGAAAAGATTCTTTACTGCCGCAACAGCTTTTGCAACGATGCCTTCCTCAGAAGTATTCCCCGGGTTTTTCTCTGCCTTTTTCTCCGCCTTTTTCCCCGAATGCCCTGCTCCGTTTTTCGAAGATGCTTCGTAAGAATCCCGCTCTGCAGACTTTTTTCTTCCCTCCGGATCCTTTGATCTTGATCCTTCTCTCTCCCAGATCACTCCGTTTTCATCGTAATCAAGCAAAAAAGCCGGCGTCTCCTCATTTACCTTCCTTGCCCTGTTCCTGTTATCGGAATAAGAGCCCGTGTAAAATTGGTTGTTGTCGACTTTTTTGATCATTATTTTTTTAATAACCGCAGGCTTTATATTACTGCTGCCCGCCTCCGCTTAACATCGGATTACCGCGGTTTAAACTATCGGTATCATGTGAGAGTCCGTTAGACATTATCACATTTGAGGTAGGCGGTATCTGTCCGCTGTAAATAGGAGATGCTGCTGCCGTACCGAAAGATTCGGCAGATGCGTATCCCTGAGCAAAATCAACCACACTCTTGGGATGAGAAACATTGCCCGGCTGCTGTATCTGCTGTTCATATGATGTCGGCTGGTACTGAGGCTGTGTCTCAGCAGGTGCTGCTGCGGGTGCACTTCCATATAAAGGTGAAGGTGCGGGTGCTGCCGCAGGTGCGCTTCCGTATAAAGGTGAAGGTGCGGGTGCTGCCGCAGGTGCACTTCCGTATAAAGGTGAAGGTGCAGGTGCTGCCGCAGGTGCGCTTCCGTATAAAGGCGAAGGTGCGGGTGCTGCTGCAGGCGCAGGTGCTACAGGTGCTGCAGGAGCCACAGGTGCTGCCTCTCCGTATAAACCTGCTGATGCAGATGTCGACTGATTATACTGAGGTGCAGCAAGCTGCTGTCCCTGTGCTGCTGCATTCTGTGCATTTAACGCAGCACGGATAGCTCTCTGCTCAGCGAGATGCTTACGCTGTTCATCACCGCCGGCACCTATCTTATATTTAAATTTACTTCTGAACATATTGCTGTCGTCCGGATCACCATAATCAAACGACATGTCCCCGATATTAGAAAGAGCTCCGCCGGCGCTTACGCCAACACCGGTCTTGATATTGGTCTCTTCTTTTCTGAGATTGGGAGATTCAAATACAAAACCGTTCTCGATAGCCTTATGTGTTTCTTCTCTTCTGATCTTATCCATGATGCCTGTTCCGCCTGCTCCGGACAACGCTCCGGCACCCGGCTTAACACTTGTAAGATTGAGAAGTTCAGATTCAAAGATAGGTCCGCCAGCCTGAGGGTCTGCTGCCTGTAAAAGGCTAAACGACGGGTCTTCCGGCTGATCCATGAATGATGAGCCGACAGGTGCCGATCCAAGATGTGCAGCGATATGCTGTGTATTTTCTCCTCCGACAACGCCTGATCCGCCACCAAGTCCATTAAAGTGTGCCTGGATCTGCTGACCGCCGCCGGAAGGCTGTGTTCCGTAGATAGCAGCTTCGGGAGCTGCAGGTGCCGCAGGCTGTGTTCCGTAGACAGAAGCCTCGGGTACTGCTGGTGCTGCGGGCTGTGTTCCGTAGATTGAAGCCTCGGGTACCGCAGGTGCTGCGGGCTGTGTTCCGTAGATTGAAGCCTCGGGTACCGCAGGTGCCGCAGGCTGTGTTCCGTAGATTGAAGCCTCGGGTACCGCAGGTGCTGCGGGCTGTGTTCCGTAGATTGAAGCCTCGGGTACCGCAGGTGCTGTGGGCTGTGTTCCGTAGATTGAAGCTTCGGGTACTGTCGGTGCCGGTTCGGTATAAGGAATAGCCGAAGGTGTCGCACCTAAGGAAACGGTTTCCTGCGGCTGTGAAACAGACTGTGCTGCCTCTACTTCCTGATGATAATTGGGATTGTAAGCCGGAGCTGCAGGAGCAACATGAGGCTTAAGCATCGGTCTTGTATACTCGGGTGCAGGTGCGGGCTGAGGAGCAAATGATGATACCACCGGTGCCTCAGGCTGAGGCGCAAATGATGAAACCACAGGCGTCTCGGGCTGAGACGGCAGGCTTCCGTAAGGCTGAGCGCTTGCATATGAAGGTGCTGCAGGCTGAGAAGGTATCTTTGTTTCTGCCGGAGAAATCTGGGGTTCAGCCGGCTTCTTCTTTAAGAATTCAAGTTCCGGAACTGCTTCCGGTTCCGAGTGAGAATAAACGCTTCCAAGTGATATGGAAGTATTAATATTTCCGCCCTTTTTCTTCATTTCCTTAACATATTTCTTGATATTAAATTTGCATCCGGGACACGATTTTGCTGAATCGTCAACTATCCTGTTACAATTGGGGCAGACGATATTTGCCATGGAATGCTCCTCCTCATATAAATGTTCTTAGAAACTATCTAACATAGTATAAATGACTGAGTTCAAATAATCAATATTCAAATGACCGTCAGATTTAATAATCTGAAAAAATTCATTGACAAGTTCAAGGGCATTAAGTATAATGACATTCGTTCGGTTCAAAGCCGATGTGGCGAGATAGCTCAGTTGGCTAGAGCACGCGGTTCATACCCGCGGTGTCGAGGGTTCGAATCCCCCTCTCGCTATAAAAAAAGAATCCTCACTGAGGATTCTTTTTTTATTCTCTTTTCATCGCTTCAGCGGTTCAGATCTCCACATCGCCGCAAAGCCTGCCGTCATCAGCCGTATAATATGCCTTCCCGTCTTCCGGCTTAACGTAGATCCTGAAATCCTTCATATCTTTGCCGCCGTTATTTTTTGCATCTTTCCTTGCCTTGTCGACGATCTTCTCAAAATCATACTGTTTTCCGTCGAATTCAAGATAAACACCCGTCTTCACCCTGTCACCTCCCCGTTTGTCCGGCGTATGTACCGTTCTTTACATTCTCTCAGGCGATTCAAACCCAAGTAAGCCTATGCAGGTCTCAAATACCGAAAGGACACCTGCGAGCATGGAAACGTAAGACTTCTTCTTATCCTCATCCTCTTCCGCAAGGATCTTAACCTCGTGGTAGAAGGAATTGAAATCATTGGCAAGCTTATAAACAAAGGCGCATACTTTGTGAGGAGCGCGCTCCGCAAAAGCTTCTTCCACCATTTTGGAGAAGCCTGCCACGTCAAGCAGAACCGATTTTCCTGCACCGCACGCTTCCGCACATGCGATCAGATCTCCCTGACCGATCTCGCCGCCCTGCTCTTTGTACTTTGCAAGGATGGAACGGATCCTGACCATGGTATAAAGAAGATAAGGGCCCGTGTCACCTTCCGAAGCGGTAAATCTCTCGGTATCAAAGATATAATCTTTGGATGCCTGATTGGACAGATCACCATACTTAAGTGCAGCCAGCGCTGTGATCTTTGCGGTATTCCTTGCTTCATCTTCCGGAAGATCCTTATTCTCGCTGATCTTAACAAACATCTTATCTTCGATCTCTTTTAAGAGATATTCAAGTCTGAGCACCCCGCCGTCCCTTGTCTTGAAGGGCTTTCCTCCAGGGCCGTTCATTGTACCGAAACCTATGAATTCAAGGCTGGTATCCTGCTTTGCGATACCGCATTTTCTTGCTGTACGGAACACCTGTATGAAATGAAGCTCCTGACGCTTATCAACAACATAGAGGATCGCATCCGGATCAAAGTTATCCTCACGATATTTTATGGTAGCAAGATCCGTCGTCTCATAATTGGCCGCGCCATCACTCTTGAGGACGATACAGGGAGGAAGCTCCTTCTTATCAGTCTCTTCAGCGATATCAACAACAAGAGCGCCTTCGGAAATATGCGCAAAGCCGTCGTTCTTCATCTTCTCTACCATGGGCGAGATCATATCATCCACATCCGACTCACCCATCCAAAGATCAAAGGAAACATCGAGTTTCTCGTAATTTCTCTTAAGATCCGCAACGGAAACCTTGAGCACCTGCTGCCAAAGAGCACGATATCCCTTTCTTCCGTCCTGTAATTCCTTTGTATTCTGCAGCGCCTTTTTCTTATATTCCTCATCGGTCTTGCACTTACCGCTGGCTACGGGATATATCTCTTCAAGTTCCGAGATCGTAAAAGGTGCTTCCTCGGGATAATCTCCTTCAAAACTCTCATCGAAATAAACGAGTTCGGGTTTTCTCTCCTTAAGTTCGGTGATTATCTGTCCCATGGGCATTCCCCAGTCACCGAGATGCACATCTCCGATAACTTTATGTCCCGCATATCTTGCGATACGCTTTATGCTCTCACCGATTATCGCGGGACGAAGATGGCCGACATGAAGCGGCTTTGCAACATTAGGTCCGCCGTAATCGATAACTATAGTCTGTTTCTTTTCCGGCTCTTCTATACCGAATTTTTCGGATGCAAACATTTCTTTTGCATAATCCGAAATAAACTTCTCCGAGATATTAAGATTTAAGAATCCGGGCTTAACAGCTTCAACACTTGAAAACACCTTCGAGCCCGCAAGGAAGCCTGCAACCTCCTCAGCGATCATAAAAGGAGCTTTGTGATAAGCCTTTGCTCCGCTCATGGCACCGTTACACTGATACTCACACAGATCCGGTCTGTTGCTGACACCGACTCTTCCGAGAGCGCGATCATATCCCGCCTTCTCAAAAGCATCCATCATTTCATCATTTAACAGTTCTATAAATTTTTTCATTTTATACCTCCACGAAGATCGATCATAATATGATCTCTCCCGCACTTAATCCCTTCAGGCCATCTGCCACATTCCGTATGATACCTTTATTTTTGATTTCTGTCACCCCGTAAGCTCATATTCATACAGAGCATCCCTGTCTCTCCGCTTTTGAAAAACCGCATCCGCAGTAGTCCTGCCTGTATAACCCGTATTTTTCCGAGAGTTCCACGGATCTTTTATAGCCTTCTTTTTTCTTGAAATCAGACGGCAAAAACATCACGCCGAATTCCCTGCCCGCTTCTTCGCCTATATGATTAAGCACAGAAGCATTCTTTAGAGGAGATATGGTAAGCGTGGTTGTGAAGCAGTCGAAGTGTCCCTCGGCGGCAACCCTTGCCGTTTCGTAAAGTCTGAGCCTGAAGCACTTAACACACCGCAATCCACCTTCCGGTTCCGATTCAAAGCCCTTTACCGCATCAAAGAATTCTCTGCTATCGTATCTTCCTTCTTCGAATCCTATCGGAAAGGTCTCATCCTCCGAATTCATCACAGTGATCAGCCTCTTTATCTCATCCGTGCGCTTCCTGTACTCAGCTTCCTCGGTGATATTCGGATTATAATAAAAATCCGTAATATCAAAATACTGCCTGAGATACTCCAGGCAGTAGCTTGAACAAGGTGCACAACAGCTGTGGAGCAAAAGCTTCGGCCTTACCCCTGCAGCCGTATTCTTTTTTATGATATCATCAAGCTTCTTTTGAAAATTATCTTTAGGAAGCTTAAGGATCTCTTCATCCGAAATCATCTTTCTCCTTACAGCTTTGTGATATCTACTACACTCTGAGTCTTGTCGCGTTCTTTTGCTTCCAGACTGGAAAGCAGTGCATTAGCGGTATCAAGACTGGTAAGACAGTGGATACCTGTTTCTATGGATACTCGTCTGATAAGGAAGCCGTCTCTTGATTTATCGCGTCCCTGTGTAGGTGTATCGATAACCAGATCTATCTTATGGCCGAGTATAAGATCCATTACCGTAGGCGACTCCTGATGGATCTTATTAACCTTCCTTGCATGAACGCCTGCATCATTAAGCGCTTTTGCAGTAGATCTGGTGGCATATATGATATAGCCGAGCTTTTCAAATCTTCTGCCTATCTCGATAGCTTCACCCTTATCCGCATCCTTTACGGTAAGTATGATCTGCTTATACTTCGGCAGATCGATACCGGCACCGATAAATGCCTTATACAGCGCTTCGTCAAATGATTCTGCGATTCCGAGGACCTCACCTGTTGACTTCATCTCGGGTCCAAGACTTATCTCAGCTCCGCGGATCTTTTCAAACGAGAATACAGGCATCTTTACGGCAAAGTATCCTGCGTTCTTCTGAAGTCCCGGCTCATAGCCAAGCTCTTTGATGGTCTTGCCGAGTATCACCTGGGTTGCAAGAACTACGATGGGTATTCCGGTAACCTTGGAAATATAGGGTACTGTTCTTGAAGATCTCGGGTTAACCTCGATGATATATACATCATCTCCAATGGCGATGAACTGGATATTTAAAAGTCCCTTTACGTGAAGAGCCTTGGCAAGTCTTCCCGAATAATCTACGATGGTCTCTCTTACTTTATCCGATATCGTATGCGCGGGATATACGGATATTGAGTCGCCGGAATGAACGCCGGTACGCTCAACGTGTTCCATGATACCGGGTATCAGGATATCCGTTCCGTCACATACCGCATCGACTTCCAGTTCCTTACCTTCAAGATACTTATCAACCAATACAGGGTGCTCCTGCGTATAGCGGTTGATGACTGCCATGAATTCTTCTATCTCTTTATCGGAAAGAGCTATCTGCATGCCCTGTCCGCCGAGAACATAGCTTGGACGAACGAGAACCGGATATCCCAGTCTGTTTGCAACTTCCTTCGCTTCCTCTGCGGTAAATACCGTTCCGCCTGCAGCTCTGGGAATACCTGTCTTTTCAAGTATCTCATCGAAAAGCTCTCTGTCTTCCGCAGCATCAACATCCTCAGCTTTGGTTCCGAGTATCTCAACGCCCATCTTCATAAGCGCTTCCGTAAGCTTGATCGCTGTCTGTCCGCCGAACTGAACAACTGCGCCGTCCGGATGCTCGATATCGACTACATTCTCCACATCTTCCGGAGTAAGAGGTTCGAAGTAAAGCTTGTCCGCAATATCAAAGTCGGTCGAAACAGTTTCGGGATTATTATTGACGATTATGGTCTCCCAGCCGGCTTTAGCAAAAGCCCAGGTCGCATGAACCGAACAATAGTCGAACTCCACACCCTGACCGATCCTGATAGGACCCGAACCGAGAACAAGTACTTTCTTCTTCGGACTTCCGTCGGGATTAAGTTCCTTTGAACTTCCGTCAGATTCGTTAATACCGTCGAAACAGCTGTAGTAATAAGGTGTCTCGGCATCAAACTCTGCCGCGCATGTATCTACGGTCTTAAATGCAGCCGTGATACCGTAAGCGGTTCTGAAACGCTTGATATCGCTTTCCGTTTTTCCTGTGAGTCTCGCAATAACACTGTCGGGGAATTCCATACGCTTTGCTTCACGCATAAGATCCTCTGTCATTGGCTCATTCTCAAGCCGCTCTTCCATCTCTGTTATGAGCGCTATCTTATCAATAAACCACTCATCTATCATTGTGATCTCATGAATGGTCTTCTGAGCAATGCCTCGTCTTAAAGCCTCGGCCACAGCCCATATACGCTGGTCATCTACTGTCGCCAGTTTTTCAAACAGCTCCTCACCTGACAGGCCCGAAAAATCATAGCTTCTGAGGCAGTCAACATGCTGTTCCAAAGAACGGATAGCCTTCATGAGTGCGCCTTCAAAATTGGTGCAGATACTCATGACTTCACCGGTTGCCTTCATCTGGGTTGTAAGCGTACGCTTAGCTGTGATGAATTTATCGAAAGGAAGTCTGGGGATCTTAACAACACAATAGTCAAGTGCAGGCTCGAATGATGCGTAGGTCTTGCCTGTAACCGCATTCTTTATCTCATCAAGTGTATATCCGAGAGCTATCTTGGCAGCAACCTTCGCAATGGGATATCCCGTTGCTTTTGATGCCAGTGCAGACGAACGGCTCACACGGGGATTAACTTCTATGACACAATACTCAAAACTTGTAGGATGAAGCGCAAACTGAACATTGCATCCGCCTGTAACACCAAGGGTTGAAATGATCTTTAAAGCTGATGTTCTGAGCATCTGGTACTCTTTGTCGGAAAGAGTCTGCGAAGGAGCAACAACTATGGAGTCACCGGTATGAACTCCCACGGGATCGATATTCTCCATATTGCAGACGGTTATCACATTTCCCGCACCATCACGCATAACTTCATATTCGATCTCTTTCCATCCGGCGATGCAACGCTCAACAAGCACCTCGCCTACTCTTGAAAGTCTGAGACCGTTTGCAAGAATGTCATCTAACTCCGTCTGATTGTGTGCGATACCGCCACCGCTTCCTCCAAGTGTATATGCGGGACGAAGCACTACCGGATATCCTATCTTCCTTGCGAATGCCTCACCGTCTTCAACTGTCTTAACTACTTCCGACGGTGCACAGGGCTCACCAATGGATTCCATGGTGTCCTTGAATGCCTGTCTGTCTTCAGCTTTGAAAATGGTCTCTGCACTTGCTCCAAGGAGTTTTACGTTATGGGATGCTAAAAATCCGGATTCTTCCAGCTCCATTCCCAGATTGAGACCTGCCTGTCCGCCCATGTTTGGAAGGATACTGTCAGGCTTTTCAACCTCAATGATATGCTCAAGTGTCTTTACGGTCAGCGGTTCGATATAAACGTGATCCGCAATATCGCCGTCTGTCATTATGGTCGCGGGATTGGAGTTGATGAGTACTACTTCAACACCTTCCTCTTTCAGAGATCTACAGGCCTGTGTTCCGGCATAATCGAACTCAGCCGCCTGACCGATAACGATCGGTCCCGATCCAATAACAAGAACTTTTTTAACATTAGGGTTTTTCGGCATCTCTTTTCCCTCTTTAACCTTCTCGATTTATATAATGATGTCAGGGTCAAAATTACTTTTGCCCTGACTATATTTACATCTTTTTCTATTTTATCAGGCGCTCTGACGCGACTTATCGCCTGATGCTTCAAGCATCATCTCAATGAACCTGTCAAAGAGATATCCCGAATCCTGAGGTCCCGGACAGCACTCCGGATGGAACTGAACCGTGAAGATATTCTTTCCCGTATAGATCAGTCCTTCATTGGTACCGTCATTGACATTAACAAATGCGGGTTCTGCCACCTTAGGATCAAGGCTTGCCATGTCAACAACATAGCCGTGATTCTGAGATGATATATAAACCTTACCCGTTGCAAGATCTTTAACAGGATGATTGCCGCCTCTGTGTCCGTATTTAAGCTTGAATGTATCAGCGCCTGTTGCCAGTGCCATCAACTGATGTCCGAGACATATTGAGAATACCGGAACATTGCTGTCATAGATCTTCTTTATCTCTTTGATAATATCCTTACATTCCTTGGGATCTCCCGGGCCGTTGGAAAGCATGATACCGTCGGGCTTCTCCGCAAGTATCTCCTCCGCCGAAGTAGTTGCGGGATATACAGTAACAGTAACGCCTCTCATTACAAGACTTCTTACTATATTATTCTTAAGTCCCAGATCGAGAAGCGCAACCTTAAGTCCGCTACCGTTTAACTCATATACATATGAAGGACTCTTCTCGTGTGCTCCCGTATATACTGCGGATCCCGCAACAGGTCCGTTATCCTCAAGACTCTGCGCTCCCTGAACAGTATACTTTTCCTTGCATGTCACACGCTCAACCACGTTGCCTGTGGTATAAGCCTTAAGCTTTTCAAGAAGTTCTTCTTTTTCCTTACCGTCATACTCCTTTGTAGTTATGCATCCGTTCATGGTGCCCTTCTCACGGAGTATCTTTGTAAGTGCTCTTGTATCGATACCGGCGATACCGGGAATATCATACTTAAGAAGAAAGTCCTGAATAGTCATGTCCGCCCTGAAATTTGAGGGTTTTCTTGACAATTCACGGACTATAAATCCATCCGGCCAGATTCTGGTCGATTCCATATCTTCAGTTATTATCCCGTAATTTCCGATAATGGGATACGTCATACAGACAGCCTGTCCTGCGTAGGACGGATCAGTCAAGACTTCCGGGTATCCGGCCATTGATGTGTTGAATACTATTTCGCTGATGGTCTCCTTTTTTGCTCCGATATGAGTGCCGGCGAAGACCGTGCCGTCCTCAAGGATCAGATATGCTTTCATAATTCCTCCATTTTTTATCGTAGGGAATTTTAGCACAAGCCACCATGGCATACAAGGCATCCTGAAATAATAAAAGCGTATCGTCCGTTATAGCGCACGTCTGAATCTTATTTTTCTGACCAAACCGCGGCCTGTCCTGTATTCCGCCTCCGTAAAAATATCCGGAGCAAAGGCAGCTTTTTCAAGCAGCTTCATTAACGTTTCAGTTTCTTCATTATTTATTCCGGGTGCCTTATATCTCACCTCATGTTTACGCTTTTTATTATTCTCATCTTCTTCATCTTTCTCACCTGCAACAGCCGAAAGCTTTCCGGATGCGATCCATGCCTTAAACACACTGCCAACCTCTCTGAGGGTGGGATAACGTGTTTCGATGAGTCCGGCCCTATAGAGCTTAACCGGGATGTTTTTGTAGACCACAAGCAGAGCCTCTGAATACTTCTTATCTCTGATCAGTCTTCTTACATGCATTCTCTTTTTAATAAACTTAAAGAGAGCTGATCCTATCACCGCCAGCGCTATCAGGCCAAGAGTCCATACAAAAGGTCCGGCCAAAAAGTCTATGGATCTAAGGAAGACTTTGAGTTTGCCCGCAGCAGGGCCATCCCCATCATTCGCATCCATCATGTCTTCATTGTTTTTTTCCGCTTCCGCCGCATTTCTTGATGTTCTGAACAGCAAGCCGGAGAACAGGTTGTAAAGACTCATCTGAGACGGAGAGATCTCTTCTCCGTCGGAAGGCGGTGTCACTTCATAAGGTATCCAGCCGTATCCGTCGATCCAGATCTCGATCCACGCATGAGCGGCCGCGTCGGGAAGTTCTACTTCAACAACGCCGGCATTCTCATATTCTTCTCCGCCTATCTGCCAGTCATCAACATCTCCCTCTACACCGTTGCTGTCCTGGACATTGGTAAATGTGATCGCGTAACCTTCCGCATATCTCGCGGGAATCCCCAGATAACGAAGAAGCAATACCGTCGATGAAGCAAAATGAGCGCAATACCCTCTCTTCTGAACACTAAGGAAATATTCCACAACATCTTTATTCCAGGGAGTAGTTCCCGGTGACATTGTATATTGAAAATCTTTCCTGAACTCTGTTGCTATATCGGTTGCTGTTGCTATACGTGCCATCTGTGACTCGGCAAACAACTCTTCGTCATCAAAATGGAACGTTCCCTCTCCGTATTTCTTCCTGTCAAAAGTTATACCATTTTCGTCACAGAAATCCGATAATACTTCTTCCAGTTCTTCCGGATACTGAAGATAATTTTCATAGACATACTCTTCATATTCCAATGTGATATTGGGATTCATCTCAGTCTGAACCCCAAGCTCATAGGGTTCAAAAAGCACTTCATAATTCTCCCTCATCACCTCGCCACCCGCAAAGGATCTGAGAGTCTTTTCGTCATCAAGAAGTTCAAAAGCTTCCTTATAGTTCTTTCTGGCATATTGGGTCACTGCTTCGGATATTCCCTTGCGTTCATCCGGTTTAGCCGTTCCCGTATAAAAGCCGTGATATGGCTTGTAATCATAATAAGTATCCGCATCCGTTATGCCTAACCACATTTTTGCATAATTGTCCGTAGCAGGCATCGCGGGATCGTCCATGGTGGGAACTCCAGGGATTATGGGTGAAAAGGTATTATCACTGTAATATGTTCCTGTGTACCCCTTAAGATAAACTGTGCCGGACGTATAAGGAACGAACCTTGCTATTATATCTGTCTGGAAATCGGGGTTAACATTACCTATACCTCCGAGTTTTCCCTTAGCAAGTCCGCCGGTTGCACGATATCGGTTCAGCAGGGAATTTAAACCACCCTGAACGGCGACTTTTACAAAACTGTCAGTTGTATCCTTAACTTTGTTGGAAATATATTTCCCATTGATGTTGGAAGAAAAAATCCCTCCCGTAACCAGAAGAAAAACAGTGGAAAGCACTATGCTGTATATTGTGATCAAAAGCATTCCGAAGCTGCTTGCAAGATATACATGTTTATGCCTTACCTTTTTTTGCTTCTTATCACTTCTGCTCCTGTCAAACTCCTCCCCCTTGGGATGACGATAGGGCAGGCCGAAATGGCCGGAATACCTGAGCAGAGCAACCGCGATATAAACCGCAAGGAGCATTATCAGATACTGGATAGGCGGAACTATGTCAATATAGAAAGCCGCCTGCAGAGGGAAGAATGTCAGCATGAATGTTATGGGCAGATTCATATATCCGGATATGGATATGTTCAGCAATATCGAAAAAAACCATCCCATAAAGATCATGGCAACCGTCACCGTCATATATCTGTTCGTGATGGTTTCCG
>Ga0310695_10010494_pt1 | contig 13510 bp, 11 predicted proteins | sample RumenRJG_04DNA_FD_203882 | JGI IMG/M metagenome (GOLD analysis project Ga0310695, IMG submission 203882) | Bovine rumen microbial communities from Lethbridge, Alberta, Canada - RJG_04 (v2) (version 2) | ecosystem: Host-associated > Mammals > Digestive system > Stomach > Rumen | place: Canada...
CTGTACCTATTTCCTTAAAACCGCGTGCCGACAGGCGACTCTTGATGTTGGCAGCAGCATCCGAGTTGTCAGCCTTCTCGCCTGCCGATGGCGACACCCATGGTTGTGAAATCTGGAAGTCGTGGGGCACGTCGACCGTCTGTGCGTTATTGAACTGTGCGTCGCGGCTGAACGTCCAACCAAAATTCAACGTCTCCACTTGGCGCTGTGCCATTGTGGCAGTGGCAGTGAGCAGGACTACAGAAAGTAGTGAAAAAATTCGTTTCATAGAGTTATGAGTTTGTTTTTGCGCTTAAGTATTTTTTTCTGTTTTTGATGTAAATACCTTTCTTGGGGTTCATTACCTGGCGGCCTTGCAGGTCGTAGCATTGGACTATTTGACCATTTACTATTTGACCATTATCGCTGGAATTGTAAAATGGTGAAATCGTCCAATTGTCCAATTCCCTGATGCCCGAATAGCCTTCTTCGCCATAGTAGCCTTTGATGATGGCATCCTTCAGGTCAGCCTGGTTGAACTCGGGCACAGAACGGTGCTCGCCGTCAGAGAGTCCCATCCAGTAGAGCGTTCCCATGCCGTTGGCTTTCGTCTGTTCCACAAAGTAGCGGGCAAAGGTGAGCATGTTCGTGCGGTAGTTGTCATAGCCTTTGTCGGTACTGGTTCCCCATTCACCGAAGATGACTGGTGCGCCCTTTGCTGCAAGATACTGCTTGACATCGCTAATAATCTGCTTCACCTCATTCTTGGCGTTGTTGATGTTCTGGATATCTACATAGCTATGAACCTCGAAGATGAGGTGATGGGCCGTTTGGTCGCTGGGCAGCGCCATGTTCTTCAGCGGATCCTGCAGATGGGTGTTCCAGGTGCCTGCGCCACAGCAAGAGCCGTAAGTGTTGACAATGAGGTTGCGCTGCGCATTATTGCCACCCGTAGCCCTTACCGCATTGACGAAACTCTGCGCATAGCTGTTAATGGCATTATAGGCCGAGGTGGCTACAGAGGCATTATACTGCGATGACGTTCCGAAGGAGGCAAAGCACCACGACTGATAAGGGTCGAGCATCTCGTTATAGCCCTCGAAGAGCAGATGTTCGTCGTAGTCCTTGAATTCCTCGGCAATCTGCTTCCATACGGCCTCAAAGCGATCTTTCTGCTTGGCATAGACATCCTCGCTGGCCACCAGCCAGGCCGTATTGGAGGCACCCGTATCGTGGTGAACGTTCAGGATGCAGTACATGCCCTGACTGATGACATAGTCCACCACCTCATGCACGCGCTCCATCCAGACCGTCTGAATCTGCGTGCCGATGTCGTCGTTCGCTTTGTCCCACACCGTTCCGTCGAGTTCGAGCTTTGCTTCCATGTGCGGATACCAGGTGACGGGTACGCGGATGGCATTGAAGCCAGCCTCCTTCATCATCTTTATTAGCTCCGGCTTGGTGACGGGTTGCCCCCAGGCCTTCTCATAATCGTTTGGCGTGCGGCTGGTCCACTTTTCAATCCACATATTGCTGGCATCGCCCGAGTTGCTGTCGAGCGTATTTCCAAGATTCCAGCCTACAGCCATATTTTTTACGGCTTCGGTAGCCGTCTCAAAATCCTGCGCCTGTGTCGTGCTCATCATGAGCAGCATGCCCAAAAGTAGAGTCGTTTTTCTCATCATCATGACATCTTTCTTGTTTTAGCAGTTGTTTGTCATGTGCAAAGGTACATAATTTGTGCGAAAAACGAATAAGTGCTTAACTAATTTTATGACTTCATTTTTTTCCGAGTTTAATGACTCCACCAACAGTCAACATGCGGCCTGGAGAGTACAAGGCATATTTACGATTTGCAGAGTCTATTCGGCGGTCTACCTTGTTAAAGATGTTGTCGATACCGATGCTTGGCTGGATTAACAGTCCTTTAATGATGATAAAACTATGGGTAGTATTTAGGTTCCAGACGCCAAAGCCTGGAGCATCCTCATACGAGCCTGTATAGTATGTTTTGGATTGAAGACGTCCATTCAAGTTCACATTCAGTCCATAATTCCGCCAACTATGATGGTAATTGGCAGTGATGGTGGCTGCGTGACGAATGCTGCGTTCCAGCAAAGACCATGTGTCGTCGCTGCACGTTCTGGCATAGGTATACACGTAATGAGCTGAGAGATTGAAGCCTCTGAAGATGTTTGCTGAGATGTTAACCTGCATACCTTTGACGCCACCCTTGTCGCTGTTCTGATAGAGTGCATAACTCACCATCTTGTCAGCCTGGTCTTGTGTCATTTCTGGAAATTCTGTCATTAACATGTTTCTGCTGGCATCATCAATATCAACATTCTGTTTGACCACCATGTCGTTGATGCGATTCAGATAACCCGTCACGCTGACAGCAATCGTCTGTGTACGGTATTCGACATTCAGCGAGAAGTAATTACTTTTCTCCGGTTTAAGGTTTTGATTGCCGAAGCTGATTTGTGCCTTACCACGATTGACTGAGAAATAGTGGTAGTAGAGTTCGTCGAGACCTGGGGCACGGAAACCGGCAGAGTAGGTGGCACGCAGGTTCAGAGGTCCTAGGCTATACATCAGTGAGACCTTGGGTGTCAGGTGTGTGCCGAAGGTCTGGTGGTAGTTGTAGCGAGTGCCAATGGTGGCTGTGGCTGAACCTCGACCCACACGAACCTTTGCTTCGTGCTGGGCATAGGCTGCTAACGTATATACGTGCTGATCGATATTGCCACTTGTCGCTGTAAGATAATCCTTGCGGCATTCAGCTCCAAATATAGTGGTTGAGTTTGTAGTCAGCCCAAGAATAGCTTTCAGCTGCGCTTCCATCATGCGTTGCTTTTTGGATTGCACATAGTCGCCAACGGCGTAATCCTTTGTTGCCACGTCGTACTCCTTACCATAACGGAAACGGTCGACGACAAAATCAGCCTGGAGCGAATTCTTGGAGGTAAACTTATAGATGCCACCGACATTCCAGCGGAAACCTTTGTAGCGCATCTCGTAGTCGTTTCCACCTGTGATGTCAGGACGGGTGTCGGGACGGTCGGTTATCTTATATGAATAGTCTAAACCCGCATTCAGCGCTAAGTGCTGATTGGGAGCGTAGGTGAATTTCTGTCCGATGATGTTTGAGCGATAGCCTGTAAATAAGGGGGCTATTGTTTGTTGGGTTTCAGTATCAGAGCCATTCACGTATTCAAGGTCATTCGTCTGATAGCTGTCGGCACGGTCATGAGTAAACGATGTGTAGGAACCAAAACCATTTTTGTAGATATCCAAACTGACGGCCTCTGTCAGTACACCGTGGCCACTAACTTTGGTATTGCTGGTGATTCCGACAATGGAACCGTCAGCTGCGGTAGGCTGGTCGGTGATGATGTTGATAACACCTGCGATGGCGTCGCTACCATATAGAGAAGATGCTGCACCGTCGAGCACTTCGATACGTTTTACACGGCTCATGTTGATACGGTTTAGGTCGACATTATTCGAGATGTCGCCTGATAGTTTCTGACCATTGATCAGTATAAGAATGTACTTGTTGCCCAGTCCGTTCAGGCGGAGGAAAGTTCCCATGGAGTTGGGAGCCATTGAGACCTGCGGCATCATGTGTGTCAAAGCATCATCGAATGTTGTGATGCCTTGTTCCTTGATTTCCTGACTACTGAGTACACGGACGGGAGTTGCTGTGCTTTTCAGACGTTGGTGGTGACCTGAACCAGTCACTACAACAGGGTTCAGATTATAAGTACGACTGGTCATTGACGAGTCGCTGCGTTCCATTCTATGGATTTGGGAGAAAGCGGCACTCCCCGTAAGGAGTGCCACCGTAAGTACATATAGTTTCTTGTACATTGAGAGAGAGATTATTCTTCTGGATACATGCTATGGTAAGCGTCCTCTAAGAACTCGGCATTCTTGGTGTGGTTAATCCAAACGTTTCTTACGCCTTCCAGTTCCAGCAGACCCTGTGGGTGATTGTTCTTAACAGGAACGTTAACTTCATAATCCTTGTGACTGAAGAACTCGAACCAGCTGTTTTCCTCGTTTTCGGGGTCATTCGATTTCCAGTATTCTTCACCTTCACCAGCCATATCGTTATGAGCATGGTCACCGGCGATGGACATCAAGGCGTGCAGATAAACTTTACCGCTGGTGATACCCTTTGCCTCCATACGAGCCATTACATCCTGCTTGTAGTTGCCTGGCATGTCGACAGTACCAACGAAGTAGTTGGGGTTGAGTTTCTGCAGTTCCTGCTCCAGCTGGGTGTAACGTACGTTAGCCTTGAAGGTGTCGTAGTTGTCGGGGTTACCGTGACCCATGAAAGCAACAGCACCCAGAGCGGCTTCATCTTTGTACAAAGCATTGAGTTGCTTGGCGACCTCGGGAACGTCTACCTCAGGATCGTTTAACAAAGGCATACCCAGGAAGATAGCCTCGTCATCGGCCAACTTGGCCAGATAAGCATCGTCGAGGTGAGCGCTGGAAATGTAGCCATTGTTCATGAACTTTTTGACAGAAGCGACAACAGCGGCAAACTCCTCACCAGGAATAACCTGCAGCGACTGTACGTAGATTTTGCTGTACTTGGCAGCACCGATGGCATGCAACAGATAGCGTGGCTCGTAGTAGTCGCGCTTCACGATGTTACCTTCATCGTCAGTGTTCTCACCGGCACTAGCACGGTTGATGCAGATGTCGCTTGAGAAGCAAACATACACGTCAGCATTGGGGAATGCAGACTCATAAGCAGCCTTGGTTGCATCGAAAGCTTGGAATGCATTGTTCCACGTAGAGCCGAAGGCTACCAGCAGGACAGCAACGTCCTTCTTCGATTTTGCCTTCTGAGCAGCAACGATAGAATCGTTGTAGCTGTACTCCGATTTCAGGCTGTAAATAATCTTCTCAACCGTTTCTGTTTTGGTGTCGTCATCGCCACAAGCGGTGAACACAGGGGCAACCATAGCCAATGCCATAGCACCCAGGATAAAAGACTTAATTGTTTTCATCATCATTTGAATTTTGTTTAGGTGAATAAATATTGTTCTTAACTCTCTTGCCATAATTGAATTTGATGCCAAACGTAGCATGCACAGTAGTGCCAGACGTGTTGTTACCCAAATGGTAGGGGCGCATGGTTCGGTCGACATAATTAAAGATATTGTCGACGCCAAGTTCCAGCCTGTACGCCAGCATTCTACCCGTTTTGCCAAGGTCGTGCGTGGTGTTGATGCGCCATATCTGATAGCCTTTGCCGTCGCCATTGTTTTCATAGAAACGCTTGCTGCTACCACGTGTAGACAGGCTGACGCCTAACTTGTAGACAGGACTGAACACATAGCTATAGACAGCCGAAGCACTCCATTTATGATGAGCCGTACCATCGATGACAACCGTTTTCATGCGATCTTTCTGTTCATCATACAAATGAGCCTTTGTGTCCAGATAGCTATATGCTGCGTTTAGCGTCAGGTTTTTCATGACCTTATACGACAGCGTCACATCCAAACCTGTGGTACGTGCATCATCCATATTCTTATACATACGCGCCTGTACCTTACTACTTCCGTCTCCCATATACGCTGTGGTAACACCAGCTGGAATCTCGCCTTCCGACACGTTTACCAATGCAATCATGTCGTCCAGTTTGTTGACATAGCCAGTAACTGAAGTCGACAGTTTGCTACCGCGATACTCAACATTGGCAGAGTAGTAGTTACTGGTCTGGGGATTTAGATTTCGGTTGCCGATATTGAAGAACGTGCTGCTACCCATCAAATGCAGGTAGCGGTAGTGCAACTCCTTGACAGTAGGCGTCTTAAAGCCTTGACTCCACCCTAAACGGAAACGGAAATCGCCAACAGAGAACATCGTGCTGACCTTAGGCGTCAGACGGAAGCCGAAGTTGCGATTATCCACCAGTCGGAGACCAGCAGTCAAATTAAACCACTTTAAAAGATTGAATTCATCCTGCACATACAAAGCCGCCGTCCAGTCATCAGCCGTTCCAGTTCCTGTACGTTCAGGAGCTTTCAGGTAGTCGTAGCGATACTCAGCACCTGCGTTCAGCGTGTTGTCATAAGGCAGATAGAAGACACCTTTCAGCAGTCCCATCACACGTTGCTGGTCACTCTGTAGCTTGCTTTGTCCAGGCAACATCGCAACAGAGAACCACTCACCATTCTGGTCGCCATACTCATCGCCCTGCAACAACACGTAGTCGTAGTGCTTGGCCGTATAGTCGTAATAGTAGGCATGTTTGTTCCAGTCGACATCCAGTGAGATATAGTTTTTCTTGGTCAGATACATCTTCCCGCCAATTGATGCAGAAGCATTATTGTAGCGCAGGTCGTAGGTATAAACATCACAACTGGGATGACGCCCGTTTGTCGGACGGAGAATATTTTTTTTATAGTATGAGCCCTCAGCATACAGCTGCAGATTAGGTGTTGGCTGATAAGTCAGACGTTCGGCTAACTGCCAGTTGCGAAACTTATTCACAGTCATGTTTCTGCTGTCTGCCAACACCATACCCTCAGCCCATTCCTCAGCAGTATTCTGCCAACCGTCATTACGCTGAAACTGGAAATTAGTCTGACTACTGAATTGTCCAATGTTCAGAGTCAGCGTATTGTGCTGACGTAGGTCGTTATGCGTACCGTACCGTGTGGTGTTATCAGCATAGATGCCATTCTCGGTATGTTTCTTGGTAATGATGTTGATGACACCTGCCATCGCATCACTACCATACAACGCGCTCTGGGCACCCTTCACGATTTCTATCTTCTCAATATTGTGAGGGTCGATAAGGCCAAGGTCGTTTTCACCACCTACATCGCCATGAATGCGCTTGCCGTCTATTAAAATAAGTATATAGTTATTGCCTAATCCGTTGAGTTGCATCTGCGAGCCCATATCTCCCTCATTAAATGCAAATGAAGCTGTAAGGCCAGAGAGAATATCCTCCAGACTCTTGCCACCATATTGACGTAGCATCTTGTTGGTAATAACCTCTGTCTGCACAGGGGCATTCTTCAAGAGATGTTGGGTACCAGTACCTGTTACCACCACCTCTTGCAAGCTGTCGGAGCGCCACACATCATTCTGTGCTTCGACAGTCACCACTGCACATAAAGCCAGTAATCCAACTGTCTGTAATCTTTTCATTATCATGTATTGTTTCCGCTACCGCATATCCCTGTACGGGGCGTACTATCGTTCTAAGGCAGGTCTTCTGACTTTCCCCAGTCTGCTTTACCTTCCCGAGTGACCTCAGTGGCGTTATACAAGCAGACCCTTCAAAAGGGGATTACAGCTGCAGGTACAGTTCCGGATTCCCACCGGATTCCCTTACATCAGGCGGCATCAGCCACCAGATTGCCAGTTTTATGGCTGCAAAGGTACAACTTTTTTCGATATACGATGCATATTTCACGGATTTTTTTTAATTTTGCAGCATGAAATCCGCTTTTCTGATAGCAGCGCCTACGAGTGGCTCGGGCAAAACAACCATTGCACGAGGGCTGATGGCATTGTTGGCATCGGAAGGTTACAAGGTACAGCCATTCAAGTGTGGACCTGACTATATCGACACGAAATTCCACGAGATGGTATGTGAACGTCCAAGCATCAACCTCGATACCTTTATGGCTACTCCAGAGCATGTTCGCGAACTCTTTGCCCATTATGGCGAAGATGCGGATGTATGCATCGTTGAGGGTATGATGGGCTTGTTTGATGGCTATGATCGTGACAAAGGTTCTTCAGCAGAAATAGCACAAGTGCTGGATATTCCCGTTGTGTTAGTAGTCGATGCCAAGTCGGCGGCATATTCCATAGCTCCACTGCTTTCCGGTTTTATGAACTTCCGGAAGGACGTGCATATCGCGGGCGTAATATATAATAAGGTAGGGAGTGAACGCCATTACCAAATGTTGCAACAGGTTTGCAACGATCTTGGTATTGACTGTTTCGGATACTTACCCAAATCGCCTACGCTTGAACAAGGCTCACGCTATTTAGGACTCGATTTCTCACAACGCCCTGAGACCATACAGCTTCAGGAATTATTAGAAAACAATGTAAGATGGAAGAAACTACTCGAATTATAATGGCCCGCAATTCAGAGTCGTTCTCTTTCATCTATCAGGAGAATATCGACCGCTTCAAAGATGTCACATTTTTCGACCCTGAGAAAGATGTGCCTTGTTTTGATAATATCGACTTGCTCTATCTGCCAGGTGGCTATCCTGAGAAACATTTGGAGGCACTTGTTGCTAATGAAGTCTGTCGAAAAGCCATCAAGGATTTTGCAGAACGTGGTGGACGGATTCAGGCAGAATGTGGTGGTATGATGTATCTTTGTGAAGCCATCGTGACCGATGATGGAAGCTATCCTATGTGTGGTGTGTTGCCCTATCAGATTACTGCGCGCCATGCAGACAGAAAACTCTCGCTGGGCTATCGGCGGTTCGTGCTCGACGGAAAAGAATATCGTGGACACGAGTTCCATTATACGCAGTTCTTAGGCGAAACACCAACGAGTATTGTGCAGGTCTATAACGCCAAAGGCGAACCTGTCAGCACTCCAGTATTTAAGTATAAGAATGTTTTAGCAAGCTATACACATCTATATGCAATCATTGGCTAAACTTCATCCCGTTATGCTGGCTGGTACAGGCAGCGACGTTGGCAAGAGTATTCTTGCTGCCGCTTTCTGTCGTATCTTCAAACAGGACGGTTATAGTCCTGCTCCTTTCAAGGCACAGAATATGGCATTGAACTCCTACGCCACACCTGAAGGGTTGGAGATTGGACGTGCACAGGCTGTACAGGCTGAGGCTGCAGGCATCCCTTGTCATACAGATATGAATCCGCTACTGTTGAAGCCAAGTTCTGACCATACGTCTCAGGTGGTGCTCAACGGCAAGCCTATTGGTAATAAAGATGCGTATGACTATTGGAGAAGAGGCTCCTCTGAAATAGACTTTCGCAAGGAGGTGTGTGCTGCTTTCGACCGTTTAGCAGCAAAGTATAATCCCATTGTGATGGAAGGGGCTGGTAGCATTGCAGAAATCAATTTAAAGGATAGGGATTTAGTCAACCTCTCGATGGCTCGTCATGCTAATGCCGATGTGATTCTGGTGGGCGATATAGACCGAGGTGGTGTCTTTGCTTCCGTCTATGGCAGCATTGCCCTACAGACACCTGAGGACAGAAAACTCATCAAGGGTATTATTATCAACAAGTTTCGTGGCGACATGCGACTCTTCGAAGAAGGTCGTAAGATGTTGGAAGCTATTTGTGGTGTGCCTGTGTTGGGCGTTGTACCTTATTATAAAGACATCTACATTGAGGAAGAGGATTCTGTCAGTTTGGAGCAGAAACGTCGTGAACTGGCTGAAGGAAAGGTGAATGTGGCTGTGGTTCTGTTACGACATATCTCGAACTTTACCGACTTCGATACGCTGGAACGAGATCCTCGCGTCAATCTCTTCTATACGAATAATGTGTCAGACATCCAAAGGGCCGACATCATTATCCTGCCAGGTACGAAAGCCACATTGGACGATTTGTTAGAGTTGCGCCGAAACGGTTGTGCACAGACTATCCAGCGTTCCCATCGTGATGGCAAAACGGTAGTGGGTATCTGTGGCGGTTATCAGATGTTGGGACAAACGGTAAGCGATCCCAAAGGTATTGAAGGAACTATTGCCAGCTTGCCTGGTCTCGGCCTGTTGCCTATTCACACTACGATGACACACGAGAAGACCACACGACAGGTTACCTTTCAGTTTGAAGGGCAGACGTGTCAAGGCTACGAGATCCATCAAGGTGTCAGCAATACCAACGAGGTCATCATGCAGACTGACCATTGTATTGGCACCTATGTCCACGGTTTTCTCGACAATGTGCCAGTCATCGAGCACCTGCTCAAGCAACATCAAACAGCTAATAATCACTCCCCCAAAACTATAAGCCATGCAGCCTTCAAAGAGGAGCAATACGATAAGTTGGCTGCCCATGTTCGCAAGTATGTGGATGTTGATAAACTCTATCAGATATTGACTGATGACTAACTGCATAGCTTTGCTCATAGGTTGGGTACTCGATCTGCTTTTCGGCGACCCCCAGCGCCTGCCACATCCCATAGTGTGGTTTGGTAAGGCTATTGCCTTCTGCGAGCATCGTTTGAATAAAGGGAGTCATCGCAAACTGAAAGGTGCTCTTGTGGCTATAGGTCTCATTGCAGCAACTTTTGCCATAGGAACAATGATTAATTGGTATTGCAACACCACACTCTTACCAATTATCAATGCTGTAATAGTCTTCTATTGTCTCGCTGGCACAACGTTGATTCGTGAGGTGCGTCAGGTATTCCTTGCCCTAGAACGTTCGCTGGAGGAGGGTAGGACACAGGTAGCTCGTATCGTGGGGCGCGACACCTCAGAACTTTCTGCTCAAGAAGTGCGTACGGCAGCCCTTGAGACGCTGGCTGAGAACTTGAGTGATGGTGTTATAGCACCCTTGTTCTGGCTTGCCGTACTGGGTGCTCCGGGGATGTTAGCTTACAAGATGGTGAACACACTCGACTCGATGATTGGCTACAAGACGGAACGTTATAGGGACTTTGGCTGCTGGGCAGCCCATATCGATGACGTTGCCAACTATATTCCAGCCCGCCTGACGGCCCTGCTGATGATAATTACACAAAAGGAACCGTCCCTTTTGTGTAAATTTGTCTGGCGCTACGGACAAAAACATGCATCACCTAATAGCGGCTATCCAGAGGCTGCATTGGCGGGCATTTTGAACTGTCGTTTCGGTGGTCCGCATTATTACTTTGGAGAACTGTTCGATAAACCCTATATTGGTGAGAACGACAGAGGACTCACAACTGAAGACATGAAAAAAGCCGTTCGTGTGAATCGAACGGCAGAAGTTATAATGGTGGTGCTGACTGCACTATGCCTTTGGTTTATCTAATATGTAGCACAGACAACCATGCACGTTGCTAATTCCACTAACAGACAGACGGCACCACAGCAGTCGCCTGTATAGCCTTGCAGTCGTCGCCAAATCAGCAGATAAAGGAAATACATTACGATACAGGGCAGGAAGATAATCATATGCCAAGGCAGACCTGTATACCATAGGAATGCTGCCATCGGGAAAAAACCCTGAATAGTCAGACTAATGCCAGCCTTCCAGTCTATTTTCCGATAGACGGTTTTATTCTTGGCTGTCTCTTCCGTTCGTGCATATGGCATCATGATAATTAGCTGACTAGCCACCATCTTGCTATAAGGATCAGCAACAAGAATTGTCAGTGCAGCCAACTCTGATGGCATCGAATAAAGGGTGGCGCCTAACAGCAGCACATATAAGATGAGGCCCAGCACACCGTATGTACCGATGTGCGAATCCTTCATGATGTCGAGAATGCGCTGGCGGTCTGTACCCCCTCCACCAAAACCATCCAGGAAGTCTGCCAAACCGTCTTCGTGAAGGGCACCTGTTATCAGCAGACGAACCATAATCGCTGCTATGACAACCACGGGATATGGCAGTATCATGCAACCAAAATAGAGTGTGGCAGCCATTGCGCCACCTGTGAGCCAACCTGTGAGTGGCCAATGTTCCACAACCGTTTTGTAACACTCCTTTGGAGGTTGATGCAACCGCCAGAACGGCAGACGGGTGAAGAATATGAAAGCTGCCCAAATACGGTCATACCAATGGGTTTGATCTAATTGTATTTCCATCGCTTAGAAGTATTTTGTGATTTTGGCGTTATCGAAATTGTTCATTTCGTTAATCATGCGGACAGCGGAGTCAATAATGGGGAAGGCACAAAGTGCACCAGTGCCCTCGCCAAGCCTTAGTCCCAAGCTAAGTAATGGTTGGGCATCAACGATATCCAACATCATCCGATGTCCACTCTCATCGCCACAATGCGTAAAAATCATATAGTCCTGCGAGTCAGGATAGAGTAGGATGGCGGCCAGAGCGCAGGCCGTCATGATAAAGCCGTCTACTAATACAACAAGGTGGCACTCTGCTGCTCGTAACATAGCACCGATGGCAGCAATCATTTCAAAGCCGCCGAAGATTCTTAGGGGTAAGATGTGAGATGTGAGAGGTGAGAGAAGAGACTGATAACGGGCAACTGCCTGAGACAAAACCTCGTACTTATAACGGATGCCATCGTTATTGAGACCTGCACCAGCTCCGATACAGTCTTTCAAGGGGATATCACCAAAGAGGCTCATCCAGATACTGGAGGGTGAGGTGTTGCCAATACCCATCTCGCCTATACTCAGCACTTTACAACCCTCGGCTATGCAGTCATCGACTAATTCGACGCCTACCTGAATAGCCTGATTAAACTCTTCTTCCGTCATCGCTGGCTCATAGAGAAAGTTCTTGGTGCCACGGGCAATCTTTCGGTTGATAATACCGTCAATATGACTCAAATCGTAATCAACTCCCACATCGGCAATACGCAACTTAAAACCATGCTGACGACAGAACATATTCACGCCTCCACCACCACGAGTGAAGTTAATCATCTGTTGCCAAGTGACCTCACGCGGCGATACACTGACCCCCTCGCGTTCTATACCATGATCGCCACCTAACAACAAATGGCATGGATGTTGCATCGATGGTTCCAGCGTCTGCTGAATCAGACAAATCTGCATAGCTAAGTCTTCCAATCTGCCCAGTGAGCCTTTAGGCTTGTTCAGGTTGTCTATCTTCGCCTGTATCTTCGCCTGCATCGAGCGGTCTACAGGGTGTATTTTGAACGACTTCATTTTTACTTTTTTCTTTTTTACTTTTTTACTCTTTTACCTTTACAGGTATTCCACTCACCATAAGTATCACTTCATCAGCCTTCGAGGCAATATATTGGTTCATCCAACCTTCAAGGTCGGTGAACTTCCTTTGTATGGCATTTTCGCTCACACCACCACTGCCTATTTCGTTGGTTACAAAAATATAGGTGGCATCATGGGTTGTAAAGCGGTCGAACTCATCCTTAACCGTTTCAAGCGTCTGGTCAACATCCGAGGTCTCAAAGAAGAAGTTCGTGAGCCATAGTGTCACGCAGTCAACAACCACCACACGTTCTGTCAAGTCGTGCTTACTCAGGTATTTCTCCTCCTCAATATTCGTCCATTGTGGTCCCCGTCGTTCTTGATGCTTGCGCACCCGTTCACGAAACTCGTCGTCCCAGATATGTGCTGTTGCCACATAGACGGGATGCTCCGAAAGGCTCAATGCCAATCTCTCCGCCTCACGACTCTTACCAGAGCGTTGTCCGCCTGTTATAAGAATGATTTTTCTTTTCACTTTCGTTTTTTTTCTGATTTATGCTGCAAAGATAATCATTTTTTTATATCTTTCCTCTATAAATAGGAAACAAATTGCCCCGCCAAAGTCTCTGTATCCTCGAAGATAAGGAAATAAAGCATATGACAATCTATACACAGCCATCTTCCGATTT
>Ga0310695_10010495_pt1 | contig 13509 bp, 9 predicted proteins | sample RumenRJG_04DNA_FD_203882 | JGI IMG/M metagenome (GOLD analysis project Ga0310695, IMG submission 203882) | Bovine rumen microbial communities from Lethbridge, Alberta, Canada - RJG_04 (v2) (version 2) | ecosystem: Host-associated > Mammals > Digestive system > Stomach > Rumen | place: Canada...
CTGCTCTGTAGATTCCGTCTGGGAATGGTCCCATTCCTACTGCGTATGACTTCTTAGCTGTCATTGTCATCGTCAGGGATGTTCTTCCGTGGAACGCGCCTGTGAATACGATGATGTTAGGTCTTCCTGTAGCGTTTCTCGCTACCTTTACTGCGTTCTCATCCGCTTCTGAACCGGAGCATACGAAGAATGCCTGCTTCTCCTCGCCTCTTACCGGCGCGATCTTGCAGAACTCTTCTGCCAGTGCTACGTATGGTTCGTGAGTAGTGATGTTGAACATTGAGTGGAAGTACTTGTCCGCCTGTGCCTTGACCGCTTCGATCAGCTCAGGGTGTGAGTATCCGATGTTCAGTACGCCTACGCCTGCGATCCAGTCCAGGAAGATGTTGCCGTCAACGTCTTCGAACATTGCTCCTTCGCCTCTTTCGATAACTGCCTTGTAAGCAGTTCCGATGGCCTTAGGTGTTGCCTTTGCTCTTCTCTCGATCAGAGCCTGCGCCTTAGGGCCCGGCAGCGGAGTTGTAATTTTAGGTAATGCTGTTCTTAATTCTGACATAATCTTTCCTCCTTGAAATATATTGTCATTTTATATAAGGAACATATTAAAGAAACGAATACGTTTCTGCTGAATCAATTGTATCACAATGGAAATCATTCAAATGGATTGATTTCATTACATTCGTGTCGCGTTTATTTAATTATGTTGCTGACTTGTGTTATTTCTTCCTGTTCCTGGCTTTTTTGCTCTTGCTTATGGTCTCCTCTCTCGCCGCCTTAAGCTCAGCGATCTGTTCATCCGTCAGCTCAACATTTTCACTCTCTTCAGATTCGGAAATTACGGAACCCAGATTGATGACTGACTTCTCCAGTTCCATAATTATGTTGTTTATCTTCGCCAGCTTCTCCGGATCCGTTCCTTTGTTTACGCTGAGGTTTGCATTGTAGAGAATGTCCTCAAGTCTTCTTCTGACGTTGTACAGATTCTCACGGGCCTCGTTGACTCTCTTCTCGTCGACCGCGTCGGCAATGGCTTCCTTCATGGTTATGACGCCGCCGCCCTCTTCGAGCTCATACTCGGAGTTGACGTTCACAGGAATGGCGTCGAAGCCTATCTGTTCTTTAACAGTCTTCGCGAATTCAAGCTTCACTTCCGGTTCGCCGTGTACCAGGAACAGCTGCTTTGGTCCTTTCTGGAATCCCTTGAGCCATCCGAGCAGTCCGTTCATGTCGGCGTGGCCGGAGAATCCCTCCAGGTTGTGAATCTTCGCGTTGACCTGAACGCTTTCGCCAAAGAGGGTTACTTCCTTCGCGCCGTCGATAATGCATCTGCCCAGAGTTCCCTCGGCCTGATAGCCGACGAAGATTATACTGTTCCTCGCGTCCCAGAGATTGTGCTTCAGGTGATGACGGATTCTTCCTGCTTCACACATGCCGCTGGCCGAGATGATTACCTTAGGCTCTTTATCTATGTTCAGCCACTGGGATTCCTCCGTGGACTGTGTGAATTTCAGGTTCGGAAACTCCAGCGGATTCTCGCCTTTGCTGATGTAATCCTTGGTTTCGTCATCGAATACCTGCGCGTTGTTCTTGAAAACCTCAGTAGCCGCGGCAGCCATCGGGCTGTCTACATATACCTTGATATTTGACAGCTGTTCCTGCCGCGGATCAGTAGGATCTTCGTATATTCTGTTAAGTTCGAAAATCAGTTCCTGCGTTCTGCCTACAGCGAATGACGGTATTACTGTATTGCCGCCGCGCGCAGCCGTTTCACAGATGATGTCCACGAGATGATTTACATCCATGGCGTTGTCCGGGTGATTTCTGTTGCCGTATGTCGTCTCCATGATGACGTAGTCGGCCTTTTTTATGATGGTAGGATTTCTGAGAATCGGACGGTCCATGACACCCAGGTCGCCGGAAAAGACGATCTTGGAAGCGCGGACTCCTGACTCGCCTTCCTCTTTCTCGGAAACAAATATCTCTATTTCTCCTGAACCTAATATGTGTCCCGCGTCATTGAAACAGATGCGCACTTCGTCGTTGAGTTCAACAAGCTGATTGTAGAGAACCGGCTTCACGAACTTCAATGATTCCTCCGCGTCCTTTTCGGTGTACAAAGGCTCGACGAGCGGTCTTCCCGCTCTGGAGTTCTTTCTGTTCTGCCATTCCGCTTCCTGCTCGTGGATGTGTCCGCTGTCAATGAGCATGATTCCCAGCAGGTCCGCCGTAGCGTCAGTGCAGTAAATCTGTCCTTTGAATCCTCTCTTCACGAGGAGCGGAATTCTGCCGCAGTGGTCGATGTGCGCATGGCTCAGGACAAGATACTCGATCTCAGCAGGATCAAAAGGAAACGGTTCATGGTTCAGTTCCTCCTGTGCCTTGCCTCCCTGGAACTGTCCGCAGTCCAGCAGCACCTTATGATGCGCCGTCGTAATCAGATGACATGATCCAGTAACGCCTGTTGTTGCTCCGCAAAATTGAATTTTCATGGTCTCTTTCCTCCCGGAATTTTGTCATTCCGTTTTTTCTCAGTCGATTATTTCTTTTATCAGTTCCGGCTTTTCGGTTCTGTCCGTACCTATTGTGTATGCCGCGCGGGCTTCTTCTGCCCCCGCTTCTGCCTTTGCTTTATTGTTTCCGAACACGATGCAAAGCAGGTCTCCCGCGGCGACTTCGTCGCCGGTTTTCTTATCTAAAAGTATGCCTGCGGCCATGTCTATTTCGTCCTCTTTTTTCTCGCGTCCCGCGCCTGCATGCTGCGACGCCAGACCGATCTTCATGGCATCAAGACCTGTAACGAATCCCTCTTCATCAGCTCTTACTTCTACTGCAAAGGCAGCCTGAGGAAGCAGATTCATGTCTTCCGTGATTCTCTCGTCTCCGCCCTGATTGGCTACGAACACCCTGAATTTCTCAAGAGCTTTGCCGCTTTCAAGAGCTTCCAGCGCCTTCTTCTCCGCGTCGTCTCTGTCCGCCGCGCAGCCACCGAGAAGTATCATCTCCGCAGCGAGCCTCAGCGAGAGATCTCTTATGTCTTCAGGACCTCCGCCCTTAAGAACGTCCATGGCCTCACCGACTTCCAGGGCGTTTCCAACGGCATTTCCAAGCGGCTGTTCCATGTTTGAAATTACGGCCGTCATGCTTTTGCCGCTGCCTTTGCCGATGTCCACCATCCACTCAGCCAGCTCCCGCGCGTCCTCATATGTCTTCATGAAAGCGCCCGCGCCGCATTTGACATCCAGCACTATCGCGTCAGCGCCCGCCGCAAGCTTTTTGCTCATTATGCTTGAGGTGATCAGAGCTATGCTCTCGGTTGTTCCCGTCACATCGCGGAGAGCGTACATTTTCTTGTCCGCCGGTGCAATGTGTCCCGTCTGACCGATTACCGCTATGCCCTTTTCATTAACTGACCTGATGAACTGGTCACGTTCCATGGACGTAACAAAACCGGGAATGGACTCCATCTTATCGACTGTTCCTCCCGTAAATCCCAGACCGCGTCCGCTCATCTTGGCAATCGGCACTCCGCAGGCAGCCGCTATCGGCGCGGCTATAAGTGTGGTTTTGTCGCCGACGCCGCCGGTAGAGTGTTTATCGACTTTGATTCCTTTGATGTCCGAAAGATCGACCGTATCACCTGAATCTCTCATGATTCCTGTGAGCTGAACTGTCTCTTCCTTCGTCATTCCGTTGAGGCATATTGCCATAAGCAGCGCTGACATCTGATAGTCCGGAATCACACCGTCTGTAAATCCCATGACCATGTATTCGATCTCGTCTTTGCTCAGAGCTTCGCCGCGTCTTTTTTTATTTATAATATCTACTGCATTCATATGGTAATTATACCACAAATCATACTGTTGACTCCGTCTTGGTACATAGTTTTTATGCCCGCAGGTGAAAAAGCTTTTGCGTCTTTATGCTACTGTGTTAAAATGACACATAAGATAGAGAAACGGCTATAGAGAGGAGCATACTTATGTATCTCGTACAGAAGTACGGCGGCAATTATCTCAAGAACAATGATGACCTGACAAAGATCGCCGACCACATCGCGAATCACCGTGAGGAGCTGGGAGACCTGGTTCTGGTCACGGCGGCGATGCATGAAATCGCAACTGAAATGCTGGAGAGGGCTGAGGAGTTCAGAGACGGCATAGGAAAACCTGAGCTGGACGCTCTGTTTTCCGCGAGCGAATACCAGACGGCAGCGCTCATGGCCAGCGCGCTGGAGCAGAGAGGTGTTCCGGCCAGAGTCATCGACTACATTCAGGGTCAGTCACTTACGCCGCTGGAAATTGAGAGCGGAAAGCACGAGCTCATACTTACCGATATAAACAAGGCGCTGGAACAGAATATAATTCCGGTCGTTGCGGGTTTTCAGGGAATCGGCGACTATGAAATGAGTGACAGATTCGGAAGGTACGGTTCGGCCGCGACTGCGGTTGCGATAGCGGGCGCACTGGGATGCGAATGCGAGCTGTACGGCAACACCAAACGTGTATATATCGTGGATCCGAGAGTTACTGAGGACCGGAAGAAGTTCGATGAAATAAGTTATGAAGAAGCCATGGAGCTGACAATGCTCGGCGACGGCGACCTGGAAGCGGAGGCCATCGAGCTGGCCAGCATGCTGGATGTAAAACTGTACGTCGGGCCGGCGCTCAAAGAAGATCATTCAGGAGGAACATACATCGTGAGCAGAAAGAATATTGTTGTTGAAGAAGCTGCCGTCAGCGGCATCAGTACATTTGATGATGTAGTAATCTATACAATAAAGGGGATCCCGAACCAGGGCGAGGAAATTGCGGAACTGTTCGAGCTTCTGGGGGATCTCAAAGTTAACCTGAACGTTATTTCGCAGCAGCCTTATCAGGACGGCACGAGCGTAGTATCATTCAGCTGCGAAAAGGGCGATATTGATCGCATAGACAACGCGCTCGCGATTAACGCGCGCTTCAAGGACCTTGAAACCGAAAAGAAAGAGGACATCTGCATGATTTCCCTCGTGGGCGTAGGCATGGCTACTCACGTAGGCGTCGCGGGCAAAACCTTCGCGACTCTGGCTGAAGCAGGAATCCCTCACTACAACATCACCACGTCGGAGATATCCATCTCCGCGACTGTCGACGCGGACAACAAAGCAAAGGCAGTCGTAGCGCTGGCTGAAGCGTTCAGGCTGTAAGAGCCGGCGCGGAAAAAGCAATTGCGAAGCGTTTGGATAAGAAAAGGCCGCCGCATACAATGCGGCGGCCTCTTGTTGTTTTTGCACGAAATTATTATTCGTAGTGAGCCTTGAGTGAAAGTTTCTTTTCCTTCTTGGCGTTCGTAGTGAACTTGATGTGAGTAGGATCCTTCGCCATGCGAACAGCTTCGCCGTTCTTGTCGCGAACCTTCCACTTGATCTCTCCCGGAGTGATGCATTCCTGTACAGGACATACATTCAGGCAGAGGTGGCATCCTACGCAGTTATCATTCAGCTCAGGTCTTCTCTTCTTCTCGTTCCAGTCGATTGCCTGGTGAGCAGCGTCATAGCAGGAGATGTAGCATCTGCCGCATCCGATGCACTTCTTATCATCGAACTTAGGCAGTACTTTGTACTCTCTGTTCAGCTCTTCAGCAGGAATCAGGTTAGGAAGCGCGCTTCCGATGAACTGATCCAGGTTATCGTAACCCTTCTCGTCCATGAAGTGCATGAGACCTGAAGCCATGTCTTCTACGATTCTGTAACCATACTGCATGATCGCGGTAGTAACCTGGATGTTTCTGCAGCCGATTGCCAGGAATTCAGCAACGTCTCTCCAAGTTTCGATACCGCCGATACCGGACATCTCGTGACCGTGTCCGAAGTCCCACTTGCCGGCCTTAACCATCTTGTGGATCTCTTCGTCCTGCAGAACCTGAGCGCAGAATCTGAGAGCGATAGGCTTAACAGCAGCTCCGGAGTAACCGGAGATGGATGACTTACCATCAACTACAGGCATGCCTGTGTTGTTCTCGAAGTCGATGTTTGTGATCGACTTGATAGTGTTGATGGCAGATACTGCAGCAGCTCCGCCCTTGATGGCAGCTCTTGCGTGCTCTTCCATGTTCTTGCAGTTCGGAGTCATCTTGGCTACGAACGGAATGTGAGGAACTGTTTCTGCAACAGCTCTTGAGTATGATTCTACCAGCTCGTTGTTGGTACCAACGTCGGAACCCATGTCATGTGAAGTCATCTGAGGACATGAGAAGTTACCCTCGATGATCTTTGCTCCGCACTCGTCAGCCATCTTGGCCAGCTTTTTCCACTCTTCAACGCTTGAGCCCATAATTGAAGCGACTGTGATGTGCTCAGGATAATCCCTGTTCAGTCTGTACATGTACTCAAAGTTTACTTCTGTCGGTTTGTCGGAGATCTGCTCCATGTTCTTGAAACCAACCCATGGGAGACCTTCCTTGTTAGTCTGGTCGAATCTAGGTGAGCATTCGTCAGCTACGAAGATACCGATAGTCTTGAAGAAGCATCCGCCCCAGCCGGTTTCGTAGCACTTAGCTACCATGTCGTAATTTCCGCCTACTGGTGATGATGAAAGGAAGAACGGATTCAGACAATCAACACCCAGATATTTCAATGATAAATCTTTCTTAACTGCCATTCTACTTCACTCCTTTCTTTTCCAGATAAGCAATGATTGAGCCAGCTGCTTCCTTGCCTTCTGCTACAGCTTCAACAACCGTCTTGCCGCCGTTGACGATATCGCCGCCAGCGAAGAACTTGCCGCCTGCTTTTCCGCCCTTCTTGACGCCAATCAGGCCCTTCTTGTCCAGATCGAACTCGCCGATTGCAGCCATATCTTCCGGCTTCTGGCCTGTCGCGAATACCAGCGAATCACAGCTGAATTCAGCCTTGGCCTTCTTGTCATAGAATCCGGCTGCCTCAACAGTCTTCAGCAGAGTCTTTGTGCCCTTTGCTGCTACTGGATACAGTCCTGTTGTAATGCCGATGCCCAGTGACAGAGCATAGTGGAATTCATTGATGTTTGCAGGAGCTTCTTCGATTGATCTTCTGTAGAGGATTCTTACGTCGTCCGCGCCGAGCAGCTTAGCTGTTACCGCGCAGTCGATTGCAACGTCGCCGCCGCCAACTACGACAACTCTATTGCCAGGATCGAAGTCTTTTTTCTTAGTTCTTGCTTCTTTCAGGAAATCGATCGCTGAATATACGCCCTTCAGGTTTGCGCCCTTGAATCCATGAGCGTCAAGGCTTGGCTTCCAGAGGCCAGCGCCTACGAATACAGCATCGAATGGTTCCAGATCTTCAGCCTGTGCTTCTTTGTTGAATACGAACTTAACGCCGAGGCCCTTGACCTGAGCGATATCGTGATCAACTACAGCCTGAGGGAGTCTTGATGGAGTAATGCCATAAGTCAATACTCCGCCTGCTTTTGCTTCTCTTTCGAAAATCGTTACTTTGTAACCGGCCTTAGCCAGTTCAGCAGCGCATGCCAGTGATGCAGGACCCGCACCTACGCAGGCGATCTTGGCAGCCTTCTTTTCGGCAGGCGCCTGCAGAGTCTTCATCTTGAACAGCTTTTCCTGTTCGATGGCGTATCTCTGCAGCTTACCGATTTCGATAGGCTTGTCTATGCCGCATCTCGAGCAGGCTTCCTCGCAGAGGTTGTCATAAGGACATACTCTTGCGCAGGTTCCGCCGAGAACGTTGTTCTCTCTGATCGTTTCAGCAGCGCCCTTGACGTTTCTGAATCTGATCGATCTGATGAACTTAGCAGGATCAGTTCCTGCCGGGCAGCCCTTGCTGCATGGTGCGTCATGGCAAAGCAGACATCTTGCTGCTTCTTCCAAAGCTGTCCTGTGAGTGAATCCCTGAACAGCTTCAGCAGTGTACTTTGCTTTTACTACTTTACTCAATTTGATTCCTCCTTTTCAGGTGCCTCTCCAAGGACGGTGTCCTTAGATAGCAAACTGGCGGAAAAGAGGTTTTCCGTCAGTTTGCGTATTAGTCTCTAAAATTGTTCTGACTAGAACTCAGGTGAAGCGTCGCACTTCAGAACTGCGTTCAGAGTTGCAGTAGCAGCAGCTGTGCAGTCTTCGTCTGAAACGTGTTCAGGCTCGCAGTGTGACAGGCCGTCCTTAGTTCTTGAGAAGATCATTGTAGTAGGGATCATGTAAGCGCAGAACTGAGCGTCATGGCCAGCGCCTGACAGGATCTTCTGCCACTTAGCACCCATCTCGTCCATTGATTCTTCTACGAATCCAATCAGTCTTGAGTCGAATGGTACTGGATCTCTCTTCCACTGTTCTTCTATGTCGCAAGTGCACTGCTGATACATCTCACCAGCCATCTCCTTCAGGATATCCATGCACTTGTCAAGAACCTTCTGGTCTGGGTGTCTTACATCCAGTGAGAACTCTGCTTCGTCAGGAATGCAGGTGTGGATGCAAGGGTGTACATAAATCTCACCAGTAGTGAATACGAATTCATATTCGCTTTCGCCGCTCTCTAAGAGTTCCTTGTTGTAAGCGTCATATCTCTCATGCAGCTTGCAGAGGAAGTCTGCAGCAGCGTGGAGAGCGTCATGTCTCTTAGCCATTGGGAATGTACCAGCGTGAGCTGTGAATCCGTGGAATCTTACTCTGTAGTTGAACATACCCATTACGAGCTGTACAGCACCGATTTCGTTGCCGTTATCCTCGAGGATAGGTCCCTGCTCGAGGTGAGTCTCGAACATTGCGCAGTACTTGTCAGGGCTGATTCTGTTAGCCTTGTCGCCTTTGTACTTGGATGCTGCGAGAGCTTCTCCGAAGTTAGCGAACTCTGACTTGTCCATCGGCTTTGAAGCCATCATGTTGTCATATTCGAAGTTTGGCTTCAGATAATCCGGCAGATAGTCATAGCAGATGATTCCTGATACCATCATTGCTGGTGGATACAGTGAACCTTCTTCGTTAGTCCAGATCATAGCTGTGAGAGGGTGTTTATGAGGAATGTTCTCAGCTGCTACTGTTTCCAGTACTTCCATACCAGTCATAACACCTTCGATACCGTCATAGTTACCGCCGTTCTTTACTGAGTCGCAGTGTGAACCCATGACGATTCTCTTAGCGTTCGGATCTGAGCCTTCCAGTGTTGCATACAGGCAAGCGCAGTCGTCGCATTCGATCTTAGCGCCGATTGCAGTCATTCTCTTAACGAATTCATCTCTTGCCATGTGAGCTTCCGGTGACAGTGAATATCTAGTGATTCCACCGTGGCCAGCATCACCAAACTGTGCGAATGTCTTAATCTTGTCTGACATTCTCTCTAAACTACACTTATACATGATTCATCCTCCTTTTACTTGATGAAATTAATATATACGTTACCGTTTCGCTATTAGCTCAAAAATCAGTGAAACCGGTTACATACTTGACAAATATATTATAGTTACATAATTGTGAAAATACAAGGGGGTTTTAGCCGTTTAGAGGTCTATTTTTAACTTTTTTGCTGGACAAATTGATGCGCAAAGGCCGCATCCCGTGCATTTTGACCTGTCGATTCTGATCGAATCCCCGCTCCGGGAAATCGCATTATACATGCATGCGTTCACGCACAGATTGCAGTTTTCCTTACAGGGAACGCCGTTGGCGTGACTGACCGCAGGCTCAAATTTCATTTCATCGAAGGCTTTGAGATTATCGAGGGCCTTCCCGCGTATTTCGGACAGGTTTTTAACGTTATGATTTTGTGCCCATATTTCTAAATTCTGTACTATCTTGCGGATTGACTCCTTGCCCTTGATCATCACCTCAGTACCCACCTGAACAGTGGACGCACCGAGCATCATGTACTCCAGGGCGTTCTCAGCAGAGCTTATTCCTCCCACCCCGCAGATAGGAATATCCGTCGTCTGGGCTATTGTCGCCACGGAAGCCAGGCCCAGCGGCCTTATGTACTCGCCCGATATTCCTCCGTAGGTTGAAAGGGACGGTTCGGCCTTCTCAAGATCGACTCCAAGTATGCCTCTGACTGTGTTTATGGCCGTGACGCCGGATCCTCCGGCGGCTTTTACTGCCTTTGCGACCTTGGAGATGTTGGTGGTGTTCTGTGACAGCTTGACCATGACAGGTATGCTGACCGCCGACACGACTTCCTTCGTCATGTCGAACAGAATGTCCGCGTGTGAGGCCACGACCTCCAGGGATTCCGCGGCAGGATTTGAAACGCTGAGCTCTATGGCGTCGGCGCCGAATCTCTCCATCTTGCTGGCGAGATAAGCAAGTTCCGACGGCGTGTGACCGGAGACGCTTGCTATTACCACGCCGCCTGCCGACTTGGCTATGTCCATCTCCCTCTCCCAGCCTTCGACCTGAATGTCGCTGTACATCCTTATGTTCTGGGCGCCCAGCCTGTCGCAGGAAATGCGGGGTCTGACATCAAGCATGGTGTCGCTGACTATGCTCTCCGTCACCACCGCGCCGGCACCCGCTTCAAGTGACTCCTTGAGGCCTTTGCCGTCACGGTTCCACGGACCCGCCGCGACCATTACCGGATTTGGAAGTTTCATTCCCAGGAATGTAGTTTCTAGCATCAGAACATCTCTCCTATTCTCTCTCTGTGGCCGCAGGATTTGCGGACTCTCATCTTAGTCTGAAGCTGTATCTTTCTCGCGCGTCTGCGCTTCTCGGCCTTCGGCTCTTTCTTCGCTTCCTTTTCTTCTATCTGGTCAAAAAGCATTCTCGCTCCGTATATTCCCATTTTTCTGTAAGGCAGCTCTACTGTCGTGACCTTCGGCTCCATGAGCGACGACATTCTATCGTTTCCGAAGCCCGCTACGGCGATGTCTTCAGGCACCCGCAGCTTCATCTCCTTCAGAGCATCCATGGCTCCGAAAGCGATCTCGTCGCTTGACGCAAAGACAGCATCCGGCTTTTTAGGCAGCCTTCCGATCATCTTCTTCATGCCGATGTATCCGCCTTCGATGTTGTTGTTCACCTGATAGATGAGCGTCTCGTCAACTTTGATGCCGCTTGCCTTTAGAACGTTCTTGTAGCCCTGCAGCATTGCCTTTGCTTCAGGCTCCGGGTCCTTGCCGCACAGCATCGCGATTCGCCTGTGACCGCACTCGATAAGATGGGCCGTCATCTCCGCCGCGCCGGCCCTACAGTCAACGAACACCGAATCCCAGTTGTCGCGCGCCCTCGTCTCGCCGATCAGGACCGCCGGTACGTTCTCCTCCTCGATCCAGCTGGCGTACTCCTCGTTGAGCGTGGAGTAAAGCAAAATCAGGCCGTCCACTTTTCTGGTCATGAGCTGGTTGATGTACTCCTTCTCTCTGCGCGGATCCTTTTCGATGTTGCAGATGAGAGTGATGTAACCTTTCTGGCGGGCTACCTCCTCGACCGCGTTGGCCACTTCCATGTTGGCCGAGTTGATGTTCTGCGGGAGAACCAGACCTATGGTTCTCGTCCTTTTGAAGTTGAGTCCCTGGGCGAACCAGTTCGGAGTGTACTCTTCCTCGTCGATTATCTTCTGTATCTTTTCTCTCGTCTTCGGCGCTACACTCTCCGGGTGGTTCAGCACCCTGGATACTGTTGCCACAGATACTCCTGCGGCTTTCGCTATCTGTTTGATATTCATAGCAATCTGCCTCTCAGACTGAATGTGTTTGATCCTGTGATTTCGACATCGACTGTCTGTCCTGTTATCTCCTCAGGCCCCTCGAAATCCACAAGTTTGAATTCTTCTGTTCTGCCGTTCAGCATTCCGCTGGCCTTCTTGTCAGGTCCGTCGACAAGAACCCTGCAGACTCTGCCCACATATTCCGCGTTCTTCTCAGCGCTGATTCTGTTCATGGTCTCGACCAGACGGTTGAATCTCTCATGCTTCACGTGCTCCGGAATCTGGTCTTCATATTCTGCCGCAGGCGTTCCCGGACGCGGTGAATAGAGGAATGTAAAGGCCGAGTCGTAGCGGACTTCCTCTGCCAGTTCAAGGGTCTGCGCAAAGTCCTCCTCCGTCTCTCCCGGAAATCCTACTATTATGTCCGTGCTGATGGCGATGTCCGGCACCGCCTCGCGCAGCTTTCTGACCAGCTCCAGATACTTTTCTCTCGTGTATCTGCGGTTCATACGCTTCAGCACTTCGCTGCTTCCCGCCTGAACCGGCAGGTGTATGTAATTGCACAGTTTTTCGCATTTTGCAAAAGCTTCAATAAGCCTGTCCGAAAGATCCTTCGGATGGGATGTCATGAATCTTATCCTCTCCAGGCCATCGATGTCATTCAGCGCGTAGATGAGGTCGGTGAAATCCCACTCGCCGTTTTTGAAGTCTTCCGCGTCTGCACCCGTGCTCCTGCTGACTCCGCGGTAAGAGTTGACGTTCTGCCCGAGCAGCGTCACCTCTTTAACACCGTCCGCGACAAGCCCTCTGACTTCGCTGATGATGTCCTCAGGACATCTGCTCTTCTCCCTGCCCCTGGTGTAAGGAACGATGCAGTACGAGCAGAAATTATTGCACCCGAACATGATGTTCACGAAGCTCTTGTGCCCGTAGAGTCTCTTGGCCGGGAGCCCTTCTACTATCTCATCCGCGTCGTCGTAGATGCGGTCAACGCGCGTATCCTTCGAGCTGCGGATCTCATGCTTCGCCCGGGCGTAGCTGTCTGACTGCGTCGCGGCTGCCTTTGCATCGTCTGCCTTTGCGCGGTTTTCATAGAGTTCTTCGAGCATGTCCGGAAACTCGTGGATGTTGTGCGTGCCGAATATGACATCGACCCACGGATAGCTCCTGCGTATTCTCGTTGTAATGTGCTCCTGCTGCATCATGCAGCCGCAGACGCACACCACAAAATCAGGCTTGCGCGCCTTGATCTTCTTCAGCTGCCCCAGAGTTCCGAAGAACCGCTGGTCCGCGTTATCCCTGATGCTGCATGTGTTGATTATCATTATGTCCGGATCTGCCATTCTGCCCACCCCGGCTTCTGCCTCCTGCGCAGCCTCGGGCATCTCCATGTAGCCGCGCTGGGACAGCATGCCGGAGATGACCTCCGAGTCATGCTCGTTCATCTGACATCCGAACGTTATTATTCTGTAGGTTTTTCTGTTTATCGTGTTCATCGTAAGATAGATTTTACCCCAACCCGCCCCCGAGCGCAATTGCAGGCATCAAATTGCCCGGCAAAGCACCCTCGGACCGCGCAAAAGCGTGCAATAGGAAATAAATGGATAATAATGGGTTTTGCGAAAGATGCGTGGTGTAAAAAACGCCTTACATTGACCGATTTCTCACATCATCGCTCCAAAACAGGCAGGTATTTCCCCAAAACTGACCGAGATTACCCCCGAACGGATCGATATTTGATAGAAATCCGGCATTTTCCACTATCTCAAGCGGTCAAATGACGGTCTTGCAGTGAGAAACGCCCTCAAAATGTGAGATTTTTACACCCGGAAGTCACTTTTTACACAACCAGACGGAATTTCTAAACAACCAGCCGGAATTTCTACACAATCGGCCATTAATAA
>Ga0310695_10010496_pt1 | contig 13509 bp, 17 predicted proteins | sample RumenRJG_04DNA_FD_203882 | JGI IMG/M metagenome (GOLD analysis project Ga0310695, IMG submission 203882) | Bovine rumen microbial communities from Lethbridge, Alberta, Canada - RJG_04 (v2) (version 2) | ecosystem: Host-associated > Mammals > Digestive system > Stomach > Rumen | place: Canada...
ATTAGAAGTGCACACGAAACGGTGGTTTATTTAAATACTATTTCCACTGGAAACTAAAACAGGCGGTCGAGATTACCGCAGATCGGGGCCGTCACAAGTCATTCGGAGAATTGCCGAACGTTGTACCCGGGGGGTGAAGATAGATATATACGCGCCGTGTGAGGTAGCCGATGCCTTCTTCCCATTGAAAAATGGTGATGGTGGACAAATCGTCTTTTGGATTTGAAACCATAAAACAGGCAGGAACCTATCGAGTATTGATCCCATGAATTTGGACAGCTAATCTCTGCGGGCGAATCCGCAGTTTATGACTACTTCACGATGAATCCAGAAAAATCTAGATCGGATGCGGCAGAAGCACTCTCATTATCTTTCGCAACTATCAGGAATGCTATCAAATCTTTGAAAGATAAGGGCCTTATAGCGAGAGAAGGTGGAACTGGAAAAGGAAGATGGATTGTGAAATGAGGGCTGTATGCCCTACTTTACCCTAGTTTTACCCTACTTTACCCTAGTTTTACCCAGCCTTATACAGTAGTTTCAGTGTTGATTATCTGTTTATCCTCAGTCTGATACCTGGGCATTTTTATGTTACCTGGAAAGCTATCAAAGGTATATCCTGTCCGATTTGCAGGTGTTTTGAAGGTATGATGGATCCTCTCAAATATGACGAGGACAAGTATTTCAAAGAGTAGATAAAGATGGTGGGCCCATAGGAACCCGCATGGCAGACTCACCCGTTTTTGGGAGTTTTCAAGGTTTCTTGATTTCCTAATTGTTTTAACTATTTTAACTGCCAGAGACTGAGTTTGACTACTGCTTGCGTTAGGGCAGTATTATAGTTGAGGCCTGACTTGGTTCAATTCTGTTTCAAGTTCCGAGATGTCCTTCAGAATATCATCGAAGTCAGGCGGATTGCCGAATATCATGTCTGCCATCGAATTGTAATCTTTCCTCAGAGCAGAATGTACAGAGTCGGGAGGGATGAGTTTCAATATGCCCTCGGACGCAAGATCATATCCGTAAGATGCACCGGGAAAGAAACGTGATTTAGATTCAGCAATCTCTTTTATCAAATCAAGGTTCAGTGATAATCTGCTGTATCTATGAATGCACGAGACATCATAATAGTGTCTTGAATACCTCTCAGGTACTTTTTCCCTGCATGCAACCGTATGTAGGATTACAAGTTTTTCACAGAATGTACGTTCCAAGGATAGTGTCTGCACACAAATCTGTTCCTCGCATAGTTTCGGAAGTCTTTCGGCAACATATGATTGGATGTTTTTTGATACGGGCTGCCCCCATAGTCCTCTGGGGCCGATTTCCATCAAAATCTCATTTTTTATTGCAGAAGTGTCGAATGTGCAGGGATATCTGAATACGATGCTGGTGCCGATGGTTTCAATTTCATATTCTTTTTTCAAAATCTTGTCTAAATCGGATTTCATCCTGGGTTGCATTTGCTCGAGAAGGAACCTTTTGGTCTTGGTTATCAATTGATTATTGGACTGTTCTTGTTTTTTCCTCGTCTTCTCTTCCTCGGGGCCTTTTTCGGGGTACCCGAGTTCGCACCAGTCCAGAAGAAGATCAATGTCTTCGGAAAATCTATGGATTGCCCTGTAGCATTTGGATAGGCTAGTGCCGCCTTTGAACAGTAGCCTGTGTTTCCAAGGGGAGTCAGAGTACAGATATTTCAGCATCAGCGAAACCCAGAAATCCTTCTCAACCAATGATGGCGGGATGTTCATTTCCGAACTCACCTGCAGAAAAATGTCTCTGAGGTCCGAATCGGGAAGGTTTGCAATCTCATAATGGTTGTACATCTGCAATCCTCTGAAGCTCCTTCTTTATCCAAGGTGCGGTTCTGCTGTATTTGGCGGGATCCATTGCAACTTTGTGTGAGCGGACATATTCAGACAGTATGCGGATGTCGTCCTGGGTGATGTTTCCATTCCCTTTGGTCTTCAAAGCGTGAATCAGTATCGCTAATCCATCTGAATCAGGCATGTCTTTGGATTCCCTGTGTCTCATCTCGATGTCAGTGTTTCCTACATTGTACGTCTTGTAAGGTCCATCTGAATAATACATGAAATGAGAAGGCACCTGAGTCGAAAGTCCTGTCAGGTTTAGACACGAATTCCCTCCGGGGATAATGTGCCAGCCGCTATTCCTTGCAATCGCATGGGCAACATCATCCGGATTGTAGGGTATCATGAGTCCCAAGAGTTTGTTGTACTTTGGCTTGCAATATATCCCGCGCATGATACGTACGATGCGACCTCTCTTACAAGCAACAGATAGTTGAGTTTTCAGAGAATCGGAACTTGAATCGTTGGGTATGTCGCATATCGCAAAAACGGTCCCGTCAGCAACGGAATCTAGGTAGTTTACTACTGCGCCCGTTTTCATTCGATCACCTAATATTTACTTTTTACATATGTAAAATGTAAATCAACAATATAAAATCAACGACGTAGTGTAGATTGGATGTGAATCTCTGGTTTATGATTACTTTGCCATGAATTCCGTTCAATCCATGTCTTCTGCTGCCGAGTCACTTTCTCTGTCTATGGCTACCGTGAAAAGGGCAATCCAGTCGCTAAAAGCAAAGGGGTTGATCGAGAGAGTCGGCGGTAAAGGAAAAGGTCAATGGATAGTCAAATGAGCCAAGTTTGAGCCAAGTTTGACCAAGAATAATGGTTAAGTTACTCTCTCATAGGTTGCCGTTTTAATATTTGGGGGAACGCGTCATATTAGTTAAGACTTCAGTGTGTTTTTTGCTAGCAGGAAAGCCGGCATATATTGTATATTGCACGCTCCTACAGATTTTGTTAAAGAAAAGTGCGATGTAATGTATGCACTTAAGCAGAATCGGGCATAATCGTTTGGGCAGATCCTGTTCCATACCGATAAATCCCTGGAATGCATCACATATTCAGATAGTTGGGAGGTGGAATGACGGACGCTGACAGATTCGAGGTAATAAAACGCGGACTCACAGCGGAGGTCGTACTTCTCCTGATGAAGAGGTACGGCTGGTCGGAGGAGAAGGCGATATCGGAGTTCATGCATTCCCGCGTCTACGAGTGTCTTCAGGACGAGGAGACCAAGGTGTGGCACTACGGTCCGCTCCAGCTGGCCGAACTGTATGAGGACGAGAGGTCCGGGGATCTGTACTGGCCGGAGGTGGCATGATGGAACGGGATACCGTGAAGTTCAAGGTGTACTGTGTGGAGGAATACCGCAGGATCCACGGACTGACCGCGCCCCAAACGATAGAGCTCTTCGAGAGGTACGGCGTTTTCGGGTTTTTGGAGGAACCTGCCCTGCAGTGGCAGAGTCTCGATAACACCGTCATAGATATCGACGAGTACATCGAAGCGAGAGTATAAGGTGAGGGTTTCGGTTACGGATTCGAGAAGATGAGCCTCCCCTATAAGGAACAGGGTGTTGCCCTTCCCGAGTATGAAGCTCTGCCGCAGGATTTCCTGGCTATCTTCACCAACATAGTCGTGGCCAAAGGCATTGTGTCCAGAGACATGAATGGGAAAGAGGTCACATCCGGTGGCGGAAACGAAATCCCCGAAGGTTTGACCGACAAAGAACGCCTGATTCTGGATATCATATCAAAGGGTGAATATACTACGATTCAGGAAGTGTCCGATAGGCTATCAATATCACACGCTTCCGTTGAACGTTCTTTAAAATCTCTGGTTGCGAAACAGTTGATAGAAACAGTCGGATCGAAAAAAATAGGTTCGTGGAGTAGACTCTGAACGATTGTTTTCCCTCATTTATTCCCTCATTTATTCCCTCATTACATCCTCCTTAGAACCTGAGTTTGAGAGATAGAGTATTTCTCTGTCTGTCAAACCCCGGTTGAAACGAGAACCTTCCGGGACCCAGTACAGATGTTCCAGATGTGGCTCACCCGTTTTTGTATTTCTTGAGACGGGCTTTTGTTTCGGGACTGAGAGGGAGTGTGGAACAATCGTTTTTTTTGCTGGCCGTTTTTCCATACCTTGCCAGCATCCGTTTTACTTGCGGAATCTCTGTCAACGGTTCACAGCATTCACCGAATCGCATATGACCTAGCGGCAATACGATTGATTCCATAATGATATACTGATTGATTCCATAATGATATACTGATTGATTCCACAATGATATACTGATTGAGGATACGATTCTGATTTGTCCAGGCAGGCCATGATCAATCACATCCATCTCGGATAAGTTACCGAACTTATGCCGGTATACGGGGTATAAGTTACCTTGTTTTCTGACGTCTGGCTAATGTCTTAAGCGGTTCCGGCGGGTCCGCTCATTTCATCGAAAACAGGCTGTATACCGCAGTATACCGGCAGTATACGGAATAATCCGAGTCAACCCTGCTCAAACAGTCTCTTATTTGCATAATGGTGTATACAGACAGACACAATGCCCTCAAAGGTGTGAGACATCGCTTGCCATAGGTATGACACTGGAGGCCATAGTCCTGAAGATCATCGGATCGAACATCGAGGGTCAATCAAAATGTGGCCGGCAAAATGCTGCCACTTAGTAAACGATGTGATTCACGGCGTAACTTCAATCTTCCAGTTATGACGAATATAACTTCAAAGGATAGTAGTAATATTAGATTACTACAAACGATTGTAGTAATATTTATGTAATCTTGGTGCGTATGGTATTACGATGGAATTCATAGGCAGAGAGTCTGAATTGGGATTGCTGGGACGTATCTTCGCGGAAGAGAGGGTCAAGACCTGCATGGTCTACGGCCGCCGCAGGATCGGGAAGACGAGTACGATCCTGAAATTCATTGAAGGCAGACGCAGTTTGTACATCGATCTCGTAAGAGGTCCGGAGGTCCGTAACGTACGCCGGATAGCCGATAAGCTGGAGGAGGCATTCGGCATCAAGCCGGACGTCCGGGACCTCCGTTCCGTCCTAGAATCTGTCAAAGGGGTGTGTTCCCAGGGGAAAACGGTCGTCGTATTCGACGAACTTCCGTACCTCATACACAACAATCCTTACGCCGCATCCGAACTGCAGCATTTCGTCGACTGGATAAGGAACAGTACCGATTCCATGGTCATCGTGTGCGGGTCCTCCGTGAAGATGATGTCGGACGGGATGCTGAAAAAGGACAGCCCGCTGTATGGGAGATTCGCCTTCAAGATCGATATGTCGCCCATGAGCATCACCGAGGCCAGAAAGTTTCATCCGAGCATCAGCGACACGGATATGCTGAAGCTGTACCTTACGCTTGATGGGATTACGGCATATCATGACATGGTGGGGGATAATGATTACCGCACCGTAATCAACAGGTACGTACTGGACAGGAACGGGCTCATAGGCGATGAGATCGTCTATGACCTTCAGACCGAGCTGGGGGCATCCAGTTCGAATGCCATGGCCGTATTGGATGCCATATCTGCGGGAAACGGATCATTCGGGGAAATCGCGAACTATACCGGACTGTCGGACAGTTCCGTGAACGAAAGCATCAAGGATCTGGTGTCCATGAGGGTGATATCCAAGATGGAGCATCTTCCGACACCGACGAAAGGCAGCAGATACGTCATATCGGATCTGGCCATATCTTTTTGGTCCTCGATTGCCGATCGGTATCGTTCCGTATCCCTTATGAAAGCGGATGAACCCTACGATGCCATGTCGCAGTTAATATCCACTCATCTCGGGAAGGCATTCGAGCTGTATTGCATCGATCTGATATCGTCCAACTACCCATGCACCGCCGTGGGCCAATGGTGGGGCCCCGTACCCCAGAGAGATGCTGAAGGGAGATTGATGAAGGGCCCTGAGGGGAAGGTCATCACCGAATATGCGGACATAGACGTAGTCGCCACCATAAGGCAAGGCAACGCTCGCATAGACCTGTTCGGGGAATGCAAATTCACGGGGCCCCCGATGGGGTTCGGTGCCCTGAACCTGCTGGTCTCGAGGGTTAGATCGCTCAAAGGCGGATATAATGTGCGTTACGCTCTGTTCTCTGCATCGGGATTCACCGACGAGCTCAGGGAGTACGCTGAAGAAAACGGTATCCTGCTTTTCGGTCAGCGGGAGCTGCTGTACAAGGATGAGATGCCGGCCCTGAGATGAGGAAACAATCCTTAAACTGAACACCATCCACCTATGTCTGGATAACATTAGTTTTGCACGGCTATAGGCAATCCCTTAGTTTCTTTTTCATCGAAAAATGACAATCCCTTAGATAAACAGTGTATGAACCTTAGATGAAACCAGTTTTAGCACTAGATCCCATCTGTTTTGTGCCTGTACGCGAACGTCAGGCTATTCATCCCATCTTTCAGGGAAAGGGTTGCCGGTCAACCCCCATATCAAGATGTTTGTCTCCAATATCTTAACATCCTCTCATAGGTCAATTTGTCGCATTCTATGATGTGGTCGATATAATAGGACATCCTTTCACCACGACCTCATTCTCTCTTTGATCCGCTCATATTCCGCATCCGTGGGATTCCCGAGACATTCCCACAGCATCTGTCTTACCATGTCCCGGACGGCATCAATTGTCAGATCGGTAACATTTCCATTCATCCATTTCTTTTTCCAGGCATCCCATGCATTCAGCCATTTCTCGCGGTTGGTATCACCGGATTTCCACCAGTCGTATTCGTGAAGCAGATCGCCCAGATCATGCAGCAGGTCGGCCAGCAAAGGGTTGCCGTCCCTCCGCACTTGTGATGACCATTCGTATAATCTGCGATCCATATAGTCGAAATGACCTCCGCTCATTCCACATCCTCCATGTTGTTCATGGTGTTCTATCTGTGGGTAATAATAAGTCCGTTGTTGTACATTCCAGTACCTTTCGATTCCATGCAAATTTGGGAAATTCGTTCTCAGGAACACAAAGTCTAACATTCTTTTTATTTGGGGAATCAGATAGGTTTCCAAGGCGAGAGTGGGAGGGTATGAAAGGGAAGCACGGTTTCTACGAAACGTTCGATTGCGGTTATCTGAGGGCGATCCCAGAATCCGAATACGAACAGACCATCGAACGTCTGGACCGCATGATGGATTCCAAGTTCAACACATGTCCGTTTTGCGATTCGGAGGAGATTATCAGGAAGGGCCGTTCATCCACCGGCACCCAGAGATATGCGTGTAAGGCGTGCGGCAGGGGATTCATCGGTAACGCGGTACCCTATTCACATGTCAGTAAGGAGAGGTGGAAGACCTTCTGCCACCTGTATCTGAAGGGCATATCCATCCACAGGTGTGCCACCAGATGCGGGGTGTGCCTGAAGACCGCCCAGTACATGAAGGACCGTCTGGTCAGGATGGTCCGCAGTGACGCAGGCATCCCAATGACGTTTTGCGGAGAGATGATGATCGATGTGGCGGATTGACGTATCCTAACGGCATTCCGTTCATTTTCGGTTTTTAGTTGGCATTGGTTAGACGAAGTCTTAGAGTCAAAGGTGAATTGGATATGGAAACCGTAGAGATCGGGTTGGAAACAAGCGCTGAATTCAAGGCCAAATGCGATGAATTATTCGCCAAACTGGGTATTTCTACCGAAGAGGCGATAAGCGTTTTCCTGCACCAGGCGGTGACGGAACAGGGATTTCCCTTCACAATCGGGCAGGGAACAAAACCGTCCGTTCGTCCGGCAACAGTTCCGTCGGAGGCGGGAAAGATCATCCACATCTTCGGAAGACCGAATTCCGGGAAGACGACTCTGCGTAACGCCCTGGCAAGCCGCCATCCGGATTTCAACAATTTCTGTATCGATGATTTCAGGAGAGAGTACGGGGACGGCACCATAACGGGCGAGATGAGAGCACAGTACAGGTTCCTGGATTCCAAACTTCACGGGAACGGTTTCTATGAGAGTTCCGGAACCGGACGTATGACCGAACATACGATGGATTGTCTTCGCGGCGAAGAGGTATACATCATTGTGTTGGAGGTCCCGGACGAGATATGCATCTCCCGTATCGATCCACACAAGTACGACGGCATACCGTTCCCGTTTTTTGATGGCGGCAAAGAGGAATTCATCAGACATGTGGGCAGATTTCTTGATTCCTGGGCATTCGGTGGGATGTGCAGAGGATTCAAGGTCTTGTATCTGGATGGGATGATTCCTCTGGATGAGCAGATTGCTAAGGTCGAGGAATTCACCGGAATTACTGTCCCAGCCGCGCAATGATTCACACATCTCGATAGTCACGGTATCGCTTGAATGGGGATCCCCATGAGTTCGGCTGCCAGGAGAGCTATGGGCTTAGGTTCGCGGTAATTACTCGTTCTCGTGTTTCAGTATTATCCTCGATTTCTTCTGATCGAAAGTTTCCTGAATCTGTCGAACAATTCCGATCTTCCGAGAAGAGGCACAAATGACCCAGAGTCCCTTTTATCCACGAAGAGTATCCTTACCGGAACCTTCAGGTTATAGGATTCATGTGCAACACTCAATCTTATGTTGAGTGTCCTGATGACCGATTCCACCGATCCCGTAACACCGAGCGAAACGTCTCTTTCACCTCCCGTATCCAGTCCGAGAGCGGTAGCCATGTCTGAGCTGATGGCACACGAATCCGCCCTTGAGTCGAGCAAAGCTTTCTTGGTGAAACGCTTGCTGCCGTTGATGAATTCCACATCGATCATCGGTCTTTTGATGGGGGAGCCCCACCCGTCGATGGTGCGATATCTGTATACCAACGACATCGTATCAGAGTATCAGAGAATCAGAATCGGAGATGGGTATGAAGAGTACAGAGGAAGGGTCGGCGATCTTCGACACCTGGTCATGTACTTCTCCGAAGGATCTGGCATGGGCTATTACCTCCCTTCCGCGGAGGGCAATCCATTCCCCCATGTACGGAGCCACATCCATCGTCATGAAATAGTCGGATTCGACGGTCAACGACATGCCTTTTCACCCATTCTAATTTTCATGTATCTATATAGACTCTGTTCAACGGCGGGGAGACACTCTCTTGGGGTAGAACACCCTCATGAACATTCCGAAATCCTTAACGAGGAGTTTCGCTCTGATCAGAGATGCCATAATGTGGCGGTCCTCCTCAGAGAGGATATCGGAATCATATTCGTCGATGTATTCGGCGATTGCGTGGGCGAACTCCATCGCGATATCGTATTGTGCGTCCTTCACGAGGACCTCAAAATCGTTCCTGAATGACAGAATCAGTCTTTCGTTGACAAATCTCCACCTGTCGGCGTCGTTCTGCAGAATCGATTCATACCCGTCATAACATAGCAGTCTGGATATGGTGTTCCTAAGGCCGGCCCTGTCCAGCGCAATACGGCTGTAAATGAACTCCCGGAAGGTACTGTACTCCCTCCTGAATCCTTCTTCTATCTCCAGTTTCACGGCGAGTCTTTCCAGTTCATCCTCGCTCAGGTCTTTCAGCAGATTGCAGACTTCCACAAACTTATCTGTCTTTTTCGACATGGATATGAGTTCTCTTCCGGGATTATTAAGGAGATAAACTACAGTTATATCCGTAGTATCCGAACACCTTATGCAAATGGAGCGATATCCGCAAGGACTCGGTGCTGAGGCCCATGTGAGACAGAGAATAACATGGCTTCCCGGTCAGCAGTTCGTTCCGTCAGTCATCTTTCGTACTATCCGCAACGCATCCCAACAGGTCTACGATCAAATCCAGTTTTTCATCTATACTCCGAAGTAGCTCTTCCATTGGGGATTGGACTATGATTCCTTCTTCTCTGGTGTAATCCACAGTAATTTCCACCCATGCTTTGAGATTCACGGCAATGGTGCAATACTTGTAGGAGGTGTAGCCATCTGGAGCATCCTCCCACTTATCTTCTTCTTCGAGGTACTTCAGCGCAACCGTTTGAACCGGCATCGTGCCTTCCGGCACATACGATCCTCCTTGGTGCCATTCATCCTCATCCTCTCCCCGGGACCACATTGAGAAGTGCGGGGTATCCACGCCTAGGTAGTCGGTAACCCAATCTATGGCCTCCCAGAGGGTCGGTCCGCGGTTGACCATGAAGAACAAGAGATATGTTTTACCGGCTGTACCGACATCATTTTCTTCGACGCTTGACCATATATAATCCGGCCTACCAATCAGGCACAGCTCTGCCCAATCTTTCTGCTTCCACGCTTCGAGCATTCTGTCATAGGTCAGTTGGTCGCATTCTATTATGTAGTAAATGTAGTAAGACACCGTATCCCGTTCCGATGATTATTCCGGAATCCTCCACCATAGGGTGTAAGGGTCCACAGACAATCATAGGAGACTGTTGATAAGTCCGTTGTTGTACATTCTGGCACTTTTAATCATGAGGAGAAAATCGATCGAACCTTACGCCTGTAACGCGGCTGTGCTTCAAGACCGCGCAGGATACGAATTGCCGCTTGGTTGAATCGTCCGCGACGAGCTATCGATACCGATGGAGTTCCGCGACGAGATATTTATGACACGGCGGACTGATCGATCTCCATACAACAGAAGAATCCCATCGAACTATTCTCGATATTTGCCCAAAAAGAGCAAATATTGGCAATAGACCCTTAAAAATCCCGAAATTAAGCTTCGGATTTGCGAAAAACAGCCAATCGGGACGCCATCCGGAATCAACATCTGGATCGTGATTACGGAGAGTCCCTGTCCTTATCGCGGTATCAACTGTGGCGATAAGGATGACAGGCCGTCCCCGTTCCTCACTTCTTCTTGACGGCGTTCTTGATTGCCTTAAATGCCTTGCCGAGGTGGATGGTGGTCTCTCCGTCATTATCCTCGACGATGACGTCCTTGTCCTCTTTGTCCTGGTGGCTTTTCAGAAAATCTTTGAGTCCCATTTTCTCACCCGTGTCGGTATCTGAGTGGGGAAATAAAAATCCCGCCATGAAAGCAAGAACAATCCAAAATTGTAAATGAGTGGGCCCAATGAGATTTGAACTCATGACCTTCCGATTATCAGTCGGACGCTCTAGCCAGTCTAAGCAATGGGCCCAGTGAGTCGGACTATATTCGCTACCCATATAAACCTTGCGACTTGGCACGGCCGGGAAGGGACGAACCCCTTATATGGAATCCAGATAATGTCTGTATCGTGGCAGCAACCTTTGAAGAAAACCAGGACCTGATCCCGGAGATTCCCCTGAAGATCCTGGTGCTGAGCCTCATTGCCTGCGTGGCATTCATCATCATCTGCAGTGCGCTGGGTCTTACGGCCTGGTGGCAGTCCGCGGCCTTCGCGGCCGTATCCGTAGCCATCATCGCGGTGTGCCTGTTCGTCAAGGTGCGCATCACTGTCGACGACGCGAACATCACCGTCCGCCGCCTCAGGACCTACGCCGTCCCCCTCGACCACATCATCGACGTGAAGAAGGGAGACATAGACATCATGCGCAACTACAGCGAGTGGGGCATCAAGAAGGTCAAGTTCAGGAACTACACCGTCCACGGAGTCGAAGGTGCGGTATCCGTCAAGCTCCTCGGGAGGATCGTCCTCACCGTGACCACCGCCCGCCCGGACGAGCTCTACGCGCTGCTCATCGAACACAGGAGGAACGACTGATGCAGGCAACCTTCCACTGGCTCAGGATAGAGACTTTCTGCTATGCGACCGAGAAGGAGGAACTGGTGTCCCAGACCTTCAGGGACCTGGTCGGTACCGACGAGTTCCAGACCGACGTAAGCGAGAGCGAGCACGGCAACCAGATGCTCATCCTGCAGCACATGGCCACCAAGCAGAGGGAGATGGACGAGATCTTCTCCCGTCTTGGAAAGGAGCTCCTGCAGGCGCTCTCCGACGACCTCGAGAACCGCATCGACGAGGACTGCGTGTTCTACACCCGCCTCGACAAGCAGAGGGCGGTCTGCGGGGAGTACAGGGTCGCGCATCACGGCGACGTGATTTCGATAACAGGCAAGGTGGCATCCAATCCCGCACGCAAGGAAGTGGCCATGGAGAACATGACCCAGTTCCTGAAAAAGCTCATTGATCGGGAGTGACCTCTTCCTCTTTCTCGGCGTCCTTGATGATCAGGGACACCTCTTTTACCCTGCGCGAGCGCATGCTCCTGACGATCAGCTCGAACGCCCCGCAGTCCACTCTGTCGCCCACCTGGGGCAGCTTGGAGAGCCTGTAGGCGATGTATCCGCCGGTGGTGGGGGAGTCGCACTCCTCCCTGTCGAACGGAAGTCCCAGCTCCTCGGTGACCTGCTCTATGTTGGCGTCCCCCAGCACGCGGAAGGTGTTCTCCGACTCCCTGGTGTAGATGTGCTTCACGATGTCGCTCTCGTCCCAGATCTCTCCTACCAGTTCCTCCAGCAGGTCCTCCATGGTGACGAGTCCGGCGGTGCCCCCGTAATCGTCCAGGACCACGGCCATGTGGAGCTTGGACTTCTGGAGGTCGCTCATGACGCTGGAAATGCTCATCTCCTGGGGTACGAACCTGACGGGACGGAGGATGTCGGCGATCCTGACGGTCTTCTTGGTGGTGTACTTCATGAAGAAGTCCTTGAAGAACACCGCACCGATGATGCGGTCCACCGTTCCCTCGTAGACTGGGATCCTGGAGAACTCGGTGACCACGAAGAGGTTCTTGAGGGTCTCGGCGTCGGCGGTGAGGCTGACGGTGACCATGTCGACCCTGGGGACGCAGATCTCGCCCACCCTGATGTCGTCGAACTCCAGGGCGGCCTTGGCGAGCTCGCTCTCCCTCTTCTCGAGGGTTCCCTCCTGCTGGATCTCATCGATCATGATGCCGAGCTCCTCCTCGGTGATGGCGGGGTCGCTCTCCTCCGCGCCGGTCACCTTGGTGACCCCGTGGGTGACCTTCAGGAAGAGGGAGGTGATGTGCTTGAGGATTCTGATGGCCACGCTGACGGGCCTGGACATGCCTATGGCGACCCTCTCGGGATTCTTCTTGGCCCAGGTCTTGGGGGTGATCTCCCCCAGGATCAGCAGCAGGGTGATCATCAGGACGGTGGCGGCCACGGTCCCCCAGAAGTCGTTCATGAGAAGCTCGCACATCAGGAACGTACAGATAGTGGACGACGCGATGTTCACGATGTTGTTGCCCACCAGGATGGTGGTGAGCAGCCTGTCGAAATCGTCGGCGTTCTTCAGCGCCCTCTGGATCCTCTTATCCGTTCCGTCCGGGTCCATGCTCTTGAGCCTGGTGCGGCTCATACCCGTGTACGCTGTCTCGGAAGCGGAGAAGAATGCCGATAGTGCCAGCAGGACAGCCATCACGGCGAGCAGAGCTATGAGTTCGATAGTGTCCATCTGACATTTTCCCCGGGACTTAACATCCCGAATAACGGTATATGATAGCGTCACAGGGATATAAGCGTTGTAGCGGAATGTGACTGTGTTGAATAAGTCCTGGTTCACCATCGCTTCAGGCCTCCAGCATAATCTCCCTGTGGATATCGTACAGCGAATACCGGTACTGCATCGTGAGACTCATTCTTTCGAAAAGTCTGTTGGCTA